>Ga0256832_1002855_pt1 | contig 11794 bp, 10 predicted proteins | sample 134614metaG_FD_190534 | JGI IMG/M metagenome (GOLD analysis project Ga0256832, IMG submission 190534) | Hydrothermal vent microbial communities from Lau Basin, Pacific Ocean - 134-614 | ecosystem: Environmental > Aquatic > Marine > Hydrothermal vents | place: Pacific Ocean: Lau Basin | collected... | reverse complement strand
GTTAACCACCGCTCCTGTGTTTCGTTCCTCAACACTACGCAAAATATATAAAAAAGTAGGGGGATGGGTGTTTCTGAGGACAGAGGACAGAGCTTTATTTCTCGTTTTCTCGTTCCCATGTTCCACGTGGGAACGCAGCCCGGACGCTCCAGCGTCCCGTTCGTAACGCTGAAGCGTAGTCTGCGTTGAGTATGCGAAACGCGGGATGGCGCATTCTTAACTCAAGTTTTGGAGTTCAAAAACAGTGCAGAAACACTGATTCCAGTCATTCAGTTTAAGTAAGGCAGAGAGTCCTTTCTTTACAATCTCTGCGGTTCTCTGCGTAATGATAGATTTGAACTCCGAAACTTGAACTGATACGAATCAAATTGCTTCCTTTATTAGAACTTTGCTTATATAATCCCGCGTTTTTCATTTTGTGCGGAAAAATAGTTCTCTTTTCGCATGTAACTATTAATCATTTTTAGACAAATTGTAGAGTAACGACATGTCAGCAGACTTAAGTAAATACCGTAATATCGGTATCTTTGCGCACGTAGATGCGGGTAAAACAACAACCACAGAGCGTATTCTGAGCCTTACAGGTAAAATTCACAAAATTGGTGAAGTTCACGATGGTGAAGCAACTACTGATTTTATGGAGCAGGAAGCCGAGCGTGGTATTACAATACAATCTGCTGCGGTAAGTGCGTTCTGGAAAGATCACCGCATGAATATTATTGATACACCGGGTCACGTGGACTTTACGGTTGAGGTGTATCGTTCCCTGAAAGTGCTTGACGGTGGCGTTGGTGTATTCTGTGCATCAGGTGGTGTAGAGCCGCAGTCAGAAACGAACTGGCGCTATGCGAATGAATCAGAAGTTGCGCGTATTATTTTTATCAATAAACTGGATCGTGTTGGTGCAGACTTCTATCGTGTGGTCAAGCAAATTGAAGATGTTCTGGGTGCAAATCCACTGGTTATGGTTTTGCCGATTGGAACAGAAGATAATTTTACAGGTGTTATTGATTTATTGACGCGCAAGGCATGGATTTGGGACGGATCAGATGATCCCATGAAATACACCATCGAAGATGTGCCTGCCGATATGGTGGATCAGGTCGAAGAGTGGCGTGAGAAACTGATCGAAACTGCGGTTGAAGTTGATGATGATGCGATGGAGCAGTATCTTGAAGGCAATGAGCCTGATATTGATACGCTTAAGGCTTGTATTCGCAAAGGTACGCGTGAGCTGGCATTCTTCCCGACTTATACTGGTTCTGCTTTTAAAAACAAGGGAATACAGCTTGTTCTTGATGCGGTTGTTGATTATCTTCCAGACCCAACTGAAGTCGATCCACAGCCTGAAATAGATGAAGAAGGCAATGAAACGGGTAAATTTGCGATTGTTGATGCGGATAAGCCACTGCGCGCCCTGGCGTTTAAAATCATGGATGACCGCTATGGTGCATTGACCTTTATCCGTATTTATTCAGGCAAGCTGGAAAAAGGCATGACTGTTTTAAATACCGCTACTGGCAAAACGGAACGCATCGGTCGTATCGTAGAAATGTCGGCAGACGAGCGTATTGAACTGGATTCGGCTCAGGCGGGTGATATTGTTGCCGTTCTGGGTATGAAAAATGTTCAGACCGGGCATACCTTATGTGATCCAAAAGACCCTGCGACTCTGGAATCCATGGTGTTCCCTGATCCTGTTATTTCAATCGCGGTTTCACCCAAAGACAAGGCAGCTACTGAAAAGATGGGTATAGCGATTGGCAAAATGGTAGCAGAAGATCCTTCTTTCCGTGTTGAGACAGATGAAGATAGTGGCGAAACCATCCTTAAGGGTATGGGCGAGCTGCATCTTGATATCAAGATTGATATATTGAAGCGTACTCATGGTGTGGATGTTGAAGTGGGCAAACCACAGGTAGCTTACCGTGAAACCATTACCAAGCGCGTTGAAGATAGTTATACGCACAAGAAACAGTCAGGTGGTTCAGGTCAGTTTGGTAAGATTGATTATATTATCGAGCCGGCAGAGACAGGCGCGGGTTTTGAGTTTGAATCCAAAGTAACCGGTGGTAACGTGCCTCGTGAATACTGGCCTGCGATTGAGAAAGCCTTTGCTTCCATGATGGAGACTGGTGTGCTTGCGGGTTTCCCTGTGCTTGATGTAAAAGTTACCTTGATGGATGGTGCTTACCATGCGGTTGACTCTTCTGCTATGGCATTTGAACTGGCTGCCAAAGGTGCATTCCGCCAGACTATGCCAAAAGCCGGGGCGCAGTTGATGGAGCCTATTATGAAGGTTGACATCTTCACGCCTGAAGATCATGTGGGTGATGTGATTGGTGATATGAACCGTCGTCGTGGCATGATTAAATCACAGGAAGCAGGTCCAACAGGTGTGCGTATTAAAGTTGATGCGCCACTGGCTGAAATGTTTGGTTATATTGGTGATTTGCGTACAATGACTTCTGGTCGTGGTCAATTCTCTATGGAGTTCTCACACTATATGCCATGTCCTAAGAATGTTGCTGAAGAAGTTATCAAGGAAGTAAAAGAAAGAGAAGCTGCGAAGAATTAGCAGTTGCAGTTTTCTTAAGAAAAAAAGCCCCGTTATCGGGGCTTTTTTGTGCCAAAAATTCAGGGCAAGACCCCCGTATGCAGCTTCGCGGAATACGGGCTTAAACCTGTATTTTGCAGGTCGGGTTAGCCTCAGCGTAACCCGACAAGGCTGTGGCGCTCTGTTGTGGCACTCTGTTGGATTATGCTACGCTAATCCAATCAACAGATTCAAGCCAGCACCCAAAAAGCAATCAGGAATTTGTTACTTTTCTGACGGTTGGGTAAAGATGCTCCATTTCACCCTGGATTCTTCCCAGGATCATGTCAAACAGATCATTGGTCTCACTTAAAAATTTCTCGTGTTGTGCTCCAATATTGATTTCCCGCCTGGTTTTATTGCACCATTTCTTTTCATAGCGATTCATAATTCTTTTTATTTCCTGGGAACCGGACATGAAATTGTTAGCGACATTATTAATTTCCTGATCGGGGTGTTTTAATAAATCCTGATACATATTTGCATCGACTTCATGGATATGTTCTTTTATTTGGGTCATAAAATCATAGAATAACTGGCTGCAAGTCTCTGAATCGCATAGCAAACGATCCTGAATTAAAACATTGAGTATATTTGAAAGTTCGGTTATTTTATGATTTTGTTTATTTAATTTTTCATATGAAACCATGATTATCCTCCTAAATTTATGGATTTGAGCTTTTGTTAGAGTGCATCAAGTTACTTAAGCCCTCTATTGTGTCTTTTTATCTCTTTTTTAATATGGACATAAGTCAATTAATAAGCATAAAAAACCCTCAACTGACCAATGACAGGGTTCAGGCTTTATTTCAGCTTGTTAGCTTTGCGGGTAATATGCCCTGATTGCCCTTCCTATGCGTTCCAGGGTCTCTGTAAAAATGTTATCATCTTCCTGCAAGAGTGTCATTCTAAAGCCGTTAACGGCTGAACCAAAGCCGCTTAAGGGAACTACGCAGACGCCTTCGGCACCCATTAATTCATAGCAAAACTGGAAATCTGCCGGTGTTTCAGGTGTTTCCAGTTGATTCAGATATAAACGCACTTTTTTATTTATTGATTCCAGCCTGTTTGCAGGCAGCTCAAGCAATTCAACAACCAGATAAAACACGCCTTTGGGTTTGTTGACATGAACCTGGGGAATATCCGCAAAAAATTCACACGCCTGTGTTGCGCGTCGCTGGTATTTTTCAATGCGTGACTGCAAATAAGATGGATATTCGCTGTGCTGGTAAATATGGGGCAAAACAATCTGGGGCAGGGTGGTTGAGCAGACTTCGAGCATTTTGCTAAGCAAAATCATTTCGATAAAACCCTTAAAGTTTTCATCTTTTTCGGCATTGTAAACTTCTATCCAGCCGCAGCGTGACCCTGGCCAGGGAATATCCTTGCTGATGCCCTTCATGCTGATGCCGGGTACATCGCCAATAATCTGGTGCAACAGGGTTGTTTTTACACCATCAAAAGTCATGTGATGATAGATTTCATCAAAAATCAGAAAACAGTTGTACTGCTTTGCAATCGCAACGATTTTTTCCAGTGTTTCGCGTTTATACACGCTGCCGGTCGGGTTATTTGGATTTATGACCAGGATTGCCACCACATGATCATTGTAGCGCACCTTGTTTTCAATCTCTTCAATGTCCGGTTCCCAGTCGTTTTCAGGGTCGAGAGAGTACGATATAAAAGAACACCCCGCATGCATGGCTTCTGCGGTAGCGTGTGACGGGTAGGTAGGGGAGGGCATCAACACCCGTGTTTCCCTGGGCAGATTGTTCATAACCTTGTTGATGGCTTCACCGAGACCGTTAAAAAACAGAATATCATCTATGGTGCATTTTCTTTTGTCAGAAAAGTGTTCAAGCACATATTCACGCGCCTTTATGGCTCCCTTGGTATCGGTATAGGCAAAGCTTTTGTCGCTTGCTACCTGCTTTTGTACTACATCCTGCATCCATTCCGGGACGCTCTCACCGGCGGCAACAGGATCACCTATATTTTCCCAGATCATGGAAAACTCGCCGAGTTTTTCAAGCTCTTTGCCAATCAGTACAACTTCCCGTATCGGGTAACGAAGCAATGCGCTATCAGCGCGGAGTAGATTTTGTCGCACGAATATTTACTCGTTTAGAAAGATGACAGGATGGTAACAAAAAAAACGATGCTACGCAGTTTTAGTGCTTGAATAAATCGCCCGAAACCCAATAATTATTCTTTGAATAGATAAATTTAGGAAGAAACAGGATAACAATGAAACGAATTTTATTATTAATTGTAACAAACCTTGCTGTTGTTGCGGTGCTGGGTATCGTCTGGAATTTGCTCGATGCTGCCTTCGGTATCACCCAAAAAATGATGGCAATGGGATTGCCTGCCGGATTTGGCTATATCGCAGTGATGTCTCTGGCTTTAGGTTTTGGCGGCGCATTTATCAGTTTATGGATGTCAAAAGGTGCTGCCATTCGCAGCATGGGCGTGCATGTTATTGATACGCCAAGCACAAAAGAAGAGCGCTGGCTCCTGAATGTGGTTAAACGCCAGGCAGACAAGGTTGGTATTGATATGCCCACCGTGGGTATTTTTCATGGCGCTCCCAATGCCTTTGCAACTGGCGCGCGTAAAAATGACGCACTGGTTGCCGTGAGTACCGGTTTGCTGGAAACCATGAATGCTGATGAAGTCGAGGCAGTCCTGGGGCATGAAATGGCACACGTTGCCAATGGTGATATGGTGACTCAAACGCTGTTGCAGGGCGTCCTGAACACCTTTGTCATTTTCTTCTCGCGGGTAATAGCACATCTGGTTAATTCTGTCCTCTCAGGTAATCGGGATGGCGAAAGCAGCAGCGACAGTTATGGCATGACCTATTTTATGGTATCAATGCTGGCACAGATGTTACTTGGCTTTTTGGCAAGTATTATTGTCGCCTGGTTTTCACGCTATCGTGAGTTTCATGCAGACAAAGGCGGCGCGAGCCTTGCCGGACGTGAAAAAATGATTGCCGCGCTACGCCGTTTGCAATCACTGCATCCGCCCGAGTTATCCGGCGAAATGGCAGCCTTTGGTATTGCCGGTGGCGTAAAGGATGGTCTGGCAAAGTTATTTGCAACGCATCCACCACTGGAAGTCAGGATTGAAGCACTAAAGAAAGCCTAAATTCGTAATTCATCTCTCTCGTATATCTCCTCTCACCTCAGGGTCGGTAAGCCTTGCAAAGCCGACCCTGTTTGGTGTTTATTATCGCCCCTTATCTGTATTTTGCCTCGTTTTATCTATTATCTTACGATATAAAAAACAGTCCTTTTTATACTTGCAAGGCTATTTGTAGCAGGTCGTAGCAACTTCACTATTCCCTGACAGGCTTTAACTTAAAAGGACTTAAGTTATATGAATCCAAAGGTGTATCTACTGGTTTCCCTGGTGCTGCCAGTTGTGGCTCTGGTTTATATCCTCATTGGCATCGCAATTGACAGCTACACAGGACATTTTGTGTTAGCAGAAGAAATTGCGGATGGCGGGCTTTTTTTCCTGTTTTTCAGTTATTTGCTACTGACTCTTATTAGCTTCATTGCAACGTTTATCATTGTCTTTTTTGTGCCTCTGGTGCTTAAATCCCGACGTATTTACAACAGAAGAAACTTTATGCTTGCGGGTTCCCTGGTCGGGGCGATTATTGCGCTCATTGTTCTGGAATTGATGGCGGAAGGCAATCTCAGCAGGGAAAACGGTTTATACTCATTCTGGTTTGGTCTGGGCGGGCTGATTTTTGGCTTTATCACGGTGTATCTTTACAGCAAGTTTGCCTATGCGCTTGATCTCTGTGACTGACGTATTCAATATATTTTCTGCATACATCGGCTCCTGTGTTTCGTTCCTTAATACACGCTACGAAAAATATATAAAAAACAGGGGGGATGGGTATTAATAAAAGCAAAAATAAATCACAATAGCATCCATGCAGAATGCCAAAAACATCTTACAAAACACATTCGGTTATAGTGACTTCAGGCATAACCAGGAAGATATAATCCGTCAACTCATAAACGGCGGGGATGCTTTTGTCCTGATGCCGACTGGAGGGGGTAAATCACTCTGTTTTCAGATTCCGGCAATCGTGCGTGATGGTGTTGGTGTGGTGATCTCGCCACTTATCGCGCTGATGCAGGATCAGGTTGATGCGCTCAAGCAACTGGGTATTAATGCCGCTTTTTTAAACTCGACCCTGAACAGTTTTGATCGCCAGAATGTTGAAGAATCGTTGCTCAGGGGTGATTTGCAAATGCTCTATGTCGCGCCGGAGCGATTGCTCAATGAGCAAACACTAAACCTGCTCGCCCAATGTAAAATTTCACTGTTTGCGATTGATGAAGCGCACTGTGTTTCCCAGTGGGGGCATGATTTTCGTCCCGAATATCAAAAACTGTCTGTGTTGCCAGAGCGCTTTCCCGAGGTTCCGCGAATTGCCCTGACTGCGACTGCTGACAGGCGTACCCGCAGTGAGATTATTCAGCAACTCAAGCTCAATAATGCGGGTGTCTATGTCAGTAGTTTTGATCGTCCCAATATCACTTACACGATTTCAGAAGAACAGAACGCGCGCGATAAATTATGGCGCTTCATTCAGCAAAAACATTCAGGTGATGCAGGTATTGTTTACTGCCTGTCGCGTAAAAAAGTCGAAGCAACGGCTGAGTGGCTAACTAACAAGGGTCTGGTGGCATTACCTTATCATGCCGCCTTGCCCGTTGAAGTACGCGCCCGCAACCAGCAACGATTTTTGCGTGAAGACGGCGTGATTATTGTCGCCACCATTGCCTTTGGAATGGGCATTGACAAGCCCGATGTGCGTTTTGTTGCGCATTTGAACCTGCCCAAAAACATCGAGGCATATTATCAGGAAACGGGCAGGGCAGGGCGTGATGGTGAACCCGCAGATGCCTGGATGAGTTATGGCTTGCAGGATGTTCTGCTACTGCGACAAATGATGCAGGAGAGTAATGGCAGCGATGAATACAAGCGCATTATTCATCAAAAACTGGATGCCATGCTGGGGCTTTGTGAGCTTGCCAGTTGTCGTCGTCAGGCAATCCTGGCTTATTTTGACGAGCACATGGAAGAACCCTGCGGTAACTGTGATAATTGCCTCAATCCGCCCGAAACCTGGGACGCCACAACCGATGCGCAAAAGGCATTATCAACCGTCTATCGTACCGGACAGCGTTTTGGGGTTGCCTATGTGACTGATGTCCTGGTGGGCAAAACAGATCAGCGCATTATACAGAACGGGCATGACAAGATAAGCACCTGGGGGATTGGCAATGATGTCACGCAAGTCGAATGGCGCAGCCTCTTCCGTCAACTGATTGCCCAGGGCTATCTGAACAGTAATATGGAAAGGTTTGGCGCTCTCGAATTAACTCAAAAATCCCGACCTTTATTGCGCGGTGAAATTAAATTGATGGCGCGTAAATACCAAAGACCAGCATCAGCGTCAGCATCCAGGAAAACAAAATCAAGCCAGGCAAAAGCAGAATTACGCACTATGGATGCCGAACTGTTTGCCGCACTGCGTGATTTGCGTAGCGAACTGGCAAATGAACAGGGCGTACCGCCCTATGTTATCTTCAGTGACGCATCCCTGATTGAAATGGCAAGAAAACGTCCACAAACAAAAGACACTTTCCGTTTTATCAGTGGTGTGGGGGAAATGAAGCTGGCACGTTATGGCGAACAGTTTATGGCGGTAATTCGTGAATACCCCTTGCCTGAAATTTTAAATAACAATTTTTCAGATACCGTTAACGAAACGCTGGCACTCTATCACGAAGGCAACAGCGTTGAAGAAATAGCCGAAAAACGCGGGCTTGTTTTATCGACAATTTACAGCCATCTGGCGGATGTTATCGAAGCAGGAATGCTTGCCAGCAGAGATGTTCTGGATATTGATGAAGAAGATATTGAACTGATTGAGCGTACCGCAGAACTTCTGAAAACCAGGGAAGAACGCGCCTTCAAACCACTGTTTGATGAACTTGAAGGTGAATTTGATTATGGTATTTTGCGTTGTGTGGTTGCCGGAATGGGTTAATTCTGCGTTTTTTCAGTACACCAAAAATATATAAAAAAGTAGGGGGATGGGTTTTTAATCTATCAAAAATTAACAGATTTTGTTAATGTTAAACACTCTAATCCTTTCAGAATTAATATGCCCATGACTAAAATTATTGCAGTAGCCAATCAAAAAGGTGGTGTAGGAAAAACCACCAGCAGCGTTAATATGGCAGCTTCTCTGGCTGTTATGAAACGCAGTGTTTTGATTGTTGATATGGATCCTCAGGGCAATGCAACAACTGGTATCGGTCTGGACAAGCATAGTCCGCCAGTGCTTTTAAGTGATGTGCTATTGGGCGATGCCGATGTCAGAAGTGCCATTCAGCAAGCTCCCAATACCAATATATCCGCGTTGGCAGGTGGTCCTGATTTAACCATAGCGGAAGTTGAAATGATGCAAATGAAAGAACGCGAATACCGTTTGCATAACGCACTGGTTCCGATCCGGGATGAATTTGATTATATTCTCATAGACTGTCCGCCATCACTCAATATGCTAACCGTGAATGCACTGGTTGCTGCAAATGCTGTATTAATTCCCATGCAATGCGAATATTACGCGCTGGAAGGCTTGTCTGCACTGCTCGGCTCGATTGAGACAATACGCAAAAATTCAAATCCAAAGCTGGAAATCATGGGACTGTTGCGCACCATGTATGACCCGCGTAATAATCTCGCAAAGGATGTTTCCAGGCAACTGGCTGAATATTTTGGCGATAAGCTTTACAATACCTCCATTCCGCGAAATATTCGCCTCGCAGAAGCCCCCAGTCATGGTATGCCGGTTCTGTTGTATGATAAACGCTCGCATGGTGCGCTGGCTTATCTGGCACTGGCGGCTGAAATGATTCGCAAGGAAGCAGCGCGTGAAGCGGCTTGAGGCATTTTTAAATTGGAAATTTTGATCCTATGGCAATGAAACCAGGCTTGGGTCGTGGGCTTGATATGTTATTAAGCTCCGCCACAAAAGATACAAATAAGGACAGCGAACTTAAAAAGCTGCCGGTTGAGAAAATTAGCAAAGGTGAGTATCAGCCGCGTCTGAATATCGATCCTGACGCATTGCAGGAACTGGCAGACTCGATTAAATCGCAGGGGCTGGTACAGCCAGTCGTAGTGCGCCGGATTGAAGGCGGCAATTACGAACTGATTGCCGGAGAACGGCGCTGGCGTGCATCGCAGATTGCCGGTCTGCACACCATTCCGGCGATTATTCGTGATATACCGGATCAGGCGGCTGCGGCAATGTCGCTGATTGAGAATATTCAGCGCGAGGATCTGAACCCGCTTGAAGAAGCACTGGCGATGAGTCGCCTGATTGCTGATTTTGGTTTAACTCACCAGCAAACGGCGGATTCTGTCGGGCGTTCGCGGGCTGCCGTATCGAATTTGTTACGTCTGATGGAACTTGAAGATGGCACCAAGGAATTGCTGGAGCAGCGCCAGCTTGATATGGGACATGCGCGTGCCTTACTCGCATTGAGTGGAACATTGCAGGTTGAAACCGCACACAAGGTGGCAAAAAACCAGCTCTCGGTACGCGATACAGAACGCCTCGTGAAGCGCCTCAATTCAGCTCCTGAAAACAAACCCAAAGCCCCCCCTGCAAAACCGGTGGAAGTGTTAAAACTGGAAGAGTCACTGGCTGACAAGCTTGGCGCAAAAGTGAGTATTCAATACAATGCCAAAGGCAAGGGCAAGCTGGTGGTTGAATATAATAATCTGGACGAGCTCGACGGAATCCTTGAGCATATTCGTTATTAGGGAATATGGGTGACTCTTCCCCTTATTTTTTAACCTTGGACTGTGTGGTTGCCATGGAGAAGTTGGTTAAACCCAGACGACCAGCGATATCCATAGCGGTTACTACCGATTGATAATTGCTGTTGGCATCTGCACTAATTACCAGTGCCGGATTTTTGCTGCCCCAGCCATCAAGAGCCATACTCATTGCCCTGAATAATGTTTCCGGCTTGTTATTAAGCACTTCCTTGCCGTCAACATAATACTTTCCCTGGCTGTCAATCACCAGTTCAAGGGTATCTTTTTGAGCCTGGGGAGCGGCATTTGACGTTGTTGGCAGGTCAATTTTTATTTTCGCATCACGATCAAAAGTGGTTGTGACCATGAAGAAAATTAATAACAGGAAAACAACATCAATCAATGGCGTGAGGTTTAACTCAACATCATTTTCTAAATCCTTTCTAAAATTCATGCAACCTTACCTTTTCTGATCTGCGCATGGGCTGCTGCCAGTTTTCTCTGTTTGTTTGCCACCGAATTTATGCTGTCAGTGGCACGGCGCTGAGGTGCAGACGCAATTGATAATAATTTTATCGCTTCTTTCTCCATTTCAATCGCATAGTCGTTGATTTTGCCCCTGAAATAACGATGAAAAATCAGTGCAGGCACGGCAATCGTGATACCAAATGCCGTCGTCACCAAAGCCTGGGAAATACCCCCAGCAAGCTCAGTAGGGCTGCCAACACCCTGGGCAGTGATAACGCTAAATACATTAATCATGCCAATAACCGTACCGAGCAAGCCAAGTAACGGTGAAATTGCGGCAATGGTACCCAGAGTTGTCATGTATTTTTCCATTGAATGAATCACATGGCGACCAGATTCTTCAATATTTTCCTTAATCACATGCCGTGGTTGTCCAATGCTTTCCAGCCCGCTTGCCAGAACCCGACCAAGCAGGGAACTTTCTCGTATTTGCTGGACATGGGCAGCTGTTACCTTGCCGGAGAGAGCCAGTTTTTTTGCGGTATCAGCAATCCCTTCCGGAATGACTTTTTTTCTGGATAAAGTCACAAACAAGCCTGCAATAACCGCTATTGCAATGATAGAACTAATAATCAGGGGGTACGCCATTATCCCCATTGCACCGATTATCGAACCCATAAACCTACCTCTTTTATTTTTAAATTGATCTATTGTATTGCAAATGCGATCTACAAGATACTATACCAGGAGCCTGTCCGAAAATAGTGAGCCTACTGCGGAAAAGCTGAATTTGGCTAGATTTTCCCTCAATTTTCGTCAAATAGAACAACTATTCGCCTCAAATTGATAAAAAATCTAGCT
>Ga0256832_1002854_pt1 | contig 11794 bp, 15 predicted proteins | sample 134614metaG_FD_190534 | JGI IMG/M metagenome (GOLD analysis project Ga0256832, IMG submission 190534) | Hydrothermal vent microbial communities from Lau Basin, Pacific Ocean - 134-614 | ecosystem: Environmental > Aquatic > Marine > Hydrothermal vents | place: Pacific Ocean: Lau Basin | collected... | reverse complement strand
GTTTCCTCAATCTTCCGAATTGTATCAGACGGCTTAGGTAAGTACGGGCTTTTAGATACTGTAGGAGACGCAGAAACCACAAAGGGATATCTGAAAATAAATGAAGATGCACTGAATGAGTTTTTAAATAGATCAGATGCTAAAGAGATTATTCAAAAATTTTCCGACACATTAGATAGCTATATAAGCACTTATTCAGATAATCTTTCAAGAATGAACCAGAGGTACGATAACAATATAAGAGACCTGAGTGAAAGAATGGAATTTCTTACTGATCGTATCAATAAAGAAATAGAAGTGATGAGATTAAGGTTTGCAAGACTTGAAGTGTACCTGTCAGAGATGCAGTCCCTCCAGCTTAGAATACAAAACTTTGCATCAGGACTTCAGATGCCTGATACAAATGCTAATGAATAAAATTTAACCTAAAAAGGAGAAAGAGTATGACAAACCCATACGCTGCTTATGTAAAAAGTTCAGAAAGTATTGAAAGCAAAGAAGAACTTTTAATTAAGGTTTTTGAAGAGATACTAAGCCTTCTTAACATCTCTATATATGCCATTGAAGAAGGGGACATAAAGACAAAGGCAGAAAGTCTGACAAAGGTAACAGATGCTATTGCTGTTCTTCAGGCATCTCTTGATATGGAAAAGGGAGGAGAAATTGCAAAAAATCTGTACAGCATATATGAGTTTTGTCTTGAGGAGTTATTAAAAGCTAATGCCACAAATGATAAGGAAAAAATCAAACAGATAATAGAAATTTTGACTCCTATATACGAAGGATTTAAAGAAGCAGTGAAGAAAATAAGGGAATAAATCTATGGACATTCTTGTAATTTTGAACAACCAGAAATTAAAGTTAGAAGACATAAAAGATCCAGAAGAGCTAAAAGAGCTTATTGACCAGCTAAGGAATATATCAGATGAAGATATAAAAAAATCTATCAGCAGTGAAAACATTCAAAAAATAAACAGTGTAATTAATGAGATACTTCAAAAGGTTGATCAGCTAAAAAGAGAAACTATATCCGAAATGAAGCAGTCTGGAGAAAAAGTCAAAGGAGTTAGAGAGTACCTGAAAAACATTTAGGTATATTTAATCAAAGTATTTTAAAAGGCTAAGATCCTTGTTTTGAGCTATTGATGCAAGGAGAGCCTGATATGCTGTTCTTGCTTTTTCCAGCTCTGTTATAGCCCCTGCGTAATCAGCATCTTCCAATTTAGAGATGAGGTTTTGAAGTTCAACATACTGCTGCTGACCGATCATTTTCAAGTCATCAGCAACATTTATCTGGGTTCCTATTATAGATCTGTGCTGGGATACTTTGTCAAATCCAAGATCAAAGGTTTCTAATATTCTTCTTATTTCACCTAATCTTTTACTTAGAGAACCGGAAGAGTCAGATACGGATATATTTATGTCCGGATCTTTTCCAGACAGCCCTAATCTGTATACACCATCTCTATCCTGAAACACAAATGCCTCAACCAGTCTATTTCCATCAGGATCTGTATTAGACGGATTTGTATTTATAGCGTTAACAAGGTCGTTGAGGGTCATACTGCTGTCGTAAGCTACGGTAAAAGAAGATGAACCGTAATTAATGGTAAGGTTTCCGCTTTCTCCTGCCCCTACTATGTTATCTGCAGGAGAGGTATATCCCATATCAGAGTAATATGCTGGCAGTTTAGATAGATCTCCCTGATCAATTATCTGGAGAATATCATCTACCGCTTTCACAACACCTATTTTATGGCTGACCTCTTCAGGATCAACAGTATTGTTTGAATTAGAGTCTACCCATACGCCTGATTGAATAGTTCCAAGGTAATCTTTTCCAATGAATGTTGTATTAAGCTCAACACCAGGAGCAACAGGAACGGTTGTATCAACAAACTCTCCCTGATATATACCCCTTTGATCAAAGGGATCTATCTGGGATTTTACACCTCCAAAGATCCTTGAATCTCCTATAGACACATTTGCCTGTTTTATTATGTAATTCCTTATTGACTGGAAATAGTCCTTAAAGATCTGGGCATCTTCATAATCAAGAACGCCTGTGTTGAGAATGTTGACTATGTCAACCCTTACCTCTTTGCTGGTTTCAACAATATCTCCCAATGTGGATTCTGCGATGTCCAGACTGGTTTTTACCAGATCTATATTTCTGTTAAAAGTCTGAATGTCTTCGCTTAATCTTTTGAAACGGAGGGATCTTACATTATCAACGGTGTTGTCAGAGGGAGTCAGAATTTTTTTACCGGAAGCAAGCTCCCTTGTATATCTCTCAAGATCTTTTTCTCTTATTCTGTCATATTTTATAAATGTATCAAAAAAAGCTATATCAGGAATTCTCATAACCAATCACCTGACTTTATTCAGTTTTGAGCTTATTATCGGTATTAATAATTTATTTTTTAGTAATCACTTAACAAGATTTAAGACAGTCTGTAAAAGCTCGTCTGTTACGTTTATTATTTTAGCAGAAGCCTCATAGGCTCTCTGTAGTTTTGTCAGGTTAATAAGCTCCTCATCAATGTTTACTGCAGATATCTCTTTTATTTTTTGATCTAAACTGTCAAGTAAAAATCCAGAATCTTCAGCAAGGGTTTTTATCTTTGAAAGTTCAGAAGATACAGGTGCTACCATATTTGAACTGTAAAACTCATGGAAGGATTTTTCTTTTATCAGGTTGTAGTTTGTGGTGTTATTCAGGTTGTATGTTATCCCACCAATAGTGATTGATCCGTCTGCAAGCAGGTCTGCTTCCTCAGCAGTAGTTAAAACTCCGGTTATGTCATCTTTAATATTTATTATCTTCTTAATATTTGTGTTGTCGGAATTTGTGTAAGCAGGATCAGATGCAGCAGCTATCTGTTTTGGGTCTGTTATGTTAACGACTATATTTGAGGCATCAATATTTGTTAGCGAGCTTTCTGGATCTATTCCAAAAAAGTCAATACCTGTGTTTCCGTTAAGATCATAACCCTGTCTGTGCTGTTTATTTACCACAAGCGTTAATGTGGCTGTAAAATCATTAAGCTGATCTATAGCTTCATTAACTTTTTTTATTCCCTTCAAATATCCTCCTATTTTGCCGTTTCCTAATATGTCTGTTATATTGTTTCCTCCAACCCTTATCACCGGATTTCCTGAGCTGTCTGTTTCAAATGTTGCAGTGCTGACCTGATCATATACAACAAGGGAAAAGCCTTTAGCTGTAAATAGATCTACAGTTTTGTCCTCATTTATTCTGATTTTCACGTCTATTAGAGATGAGATCTCTTTAAGAACCCTGTCCCTCTCATCTAAAAACTCATTCAGCCTTACTTCATCATTGAAAAAGAACTTTATATTTTTGTTCACATAGGCAAGCTGTTTTGTAAGGTTGTTAAGTTTCTGGAGGTTGTCTTTTATGGAAAGAGAGGTTTTTTCTTTTATGTTCTGGAGAGAGTTGTAATCATTTCTGATCCTGCCTACAAGGGCTGTAGCTTTTGATATAACAGAGTATCTTGCGGCAAGGTCGTCCGGATTAACCGCAACATCATTAAATGAGTTGAAAAAATCATTAAGTTGGGAGGAAAGTCCCGATCCCATTATATCGTTATAAAGGGATTCTATCTGCTGTAGTATATCCTGATAGCCTTCATATCCAGTTTTCTGGTTGTTGGCATTCAGATACCTATCAAAAAGTGCCCTGTCAAAAACCCTTTCTATTTTTTGTAGATAAACACTGCTTGCAGGCATGTCAGATAGATGATTAACCCTTCTTGCATACCCTTCAGAGTACAGGTTCGTCATATTTTTGTTAACATTATCCATCGCCCTTTTGTGTGTTAATAAAGACTGTCCTGCCATAGAAAGGGCAAAGAAAAGAGACATCATTTTACCTCATTTAGTTATTGATTATTATAATTATCGGCAGAAATCCTGAAATATTTCAGCCCTAAAAGTTCTTCAGCTCTTCCTGATCTATCTTTTCCTGTTTTTTGAATATCTCTGTATTTTTCTTTTCTATATAATCCTGTTTTTTATAAACATAATAAAAAGTGATCACATATCCTATGAAGGCAACAGAGTGAAAAACAACCTGAACAGGACTTAAAAGCCCTTCATCAAACACAAGGGAAAGGATTTCTGAAACAACAGCAGAAAGAAATATAAAAAAGAAGGTTATTCCATATAGTATGGTAATTTTTCTATTCAGTAAATAATCTTCATAGGAATAATAAAAAGAGATTGATCTTTTTTTCTCTTCATCTGTAGATTTTTCTTCAACAGAAGAATTTAATGTTTCTGTAGTTTCCGCCATTATTAACCCCGTATTTTCTTACCGTTCTTCTTGAATTTAATTATCAGTACCGTTTTATATAAAGTCAAGAAAAAAATACAAAACTACAATATAAATTACAATTTTTTTACCGATCCAATTTATACACCTGGAGTTATTAAACCGTAATTCCCCGCTTTTTTTCTATATATAACATTTATTTCTCCTGTTTCAGAATTTCTGAAGGGAAGGAAAAATGCTCCTGTCTCCTCAAGAATCATCATAGCATCTTCAACGGTCAATGGTTTTTCAAGGGGCATAGGTTCCTGAACTATTAGTGGTCTTTCTATACTTTCTTCTTGAGGGGTTAACTGTTTCATTTTTTCTGCCCTTGCAATTCTCCTTGCTTCCTCCTTTCTTCTACTTTTTAGCCTTACAAGCTGTCTTTCCACCTCATCTATAACAAAATCAATTGCTGAATAAAGATCATTACTTTCCTCCCAAGCGTGAATCACTCCCCCACCTGGAGTATTAAAATAAATATCTATATCAACTCTGTTTCTGTGTCTGTGTTTTTCAAATGTATAAGTAACCCTCACCTGAACAGAATCATCAGCAACATCAATATCCTTGATGTACGGTTTTAGCCTTTCAAGTTTATGTTCAGTGTAGCTTTTGATAAATTCTGTCACATCAATGTTCTTTCCCACATGTTCTACTCTCATTTTCTCATCCTCCTATTTCTTGAATCAGGTATATTTAATTGTTCTCTATATTTTGTGACTGTCCTTCTTGCAACATTAATTCCTTTATCTTTTAAAATGTCAGCTATTTTCTGATCGCTTAAAGGCTTCCTTTTGTCTTCATTTTCAATAAGCTGGGCGATCATATATTTTACCTTTTCAGTTGATATATCGCCAGTAGAAGAAGACAATTTTGTTGAAAAGAATGCTTTAAGAGGAAGTATACCTGTTGGAAGTTGAACATACTTGCTTGAAACAATCCTGCTAACTGTTGATTCATGAAGACCTACTTGATGTGCAATATCTTTTAAAATTAGAGGTTTTAGGTACTCCTTCCCTTTTCTAATAAAATCAGATTGATACTCTACAAGTATCTGGGTTATTTTTTTTAGATTTTCTCTTCTTTGCTCAATTCCTTTGATTATTCCTATTGCTTTTTGAAGTTTTTCCTCAAGAAATTTTCTGGTTTCTTGAGGAATCGTTTTATCAGATATGAGTCGTCTGTAAGAGGTTGTAAGCTTAAGCTTAGGTATATTGATCTCATTAACCATAACCTCAAAATAATCTCCCATATCATACACATAAACATCAGGCTCAATATATCTGACAGGTTCATCAAAGTAGTTTATTGCCGGGTATGGTTTTAATGATCTAATATTACAAATTACATCTTTTATTTTATCTTCTGGAATGTCAGGATATTTTTCGGTTAAAGAGTTCATATCATTTATAAGATCAAGACTGTTTTTTATGATATTTTGTGCAATATTATCTACACCAAAAAGCTCTTCATATTGAACAAGTAAGGATTCTTTAATGTTTTTTGCAGCTATTCCTACAGGTTCAAGCCTCATAAGCTTTTGTCTTACAGTTTCCACTTGCTGTGGAGACACTTTTAATTTTTTAGATATGTCCTCAACACTTACAGTTAAAAAACCTTTTTCATCAATGTTCCCCACTATTTCACGGGCTATTTCCTTTTCTATTTCCTCAAACTCTAAATCTATTTGAAAATCAAGGAGATCTATCAAAGAAGGTTTATAGGGTATTCTATTAGATAAACTTTTTTCATCTTCCTCTTCATAATACTTTGATAAATCCCTTACAGGTTCGTAATTTGACTCTATATTTACCACTTCTTCCAAGAAAGGATTTTCCTCTAATTCTGTTTTTATTGTTTCCTGAAGTTCAAGCTTAGGTAAAAGTAGTAAAGCAAGCTGCTGTTTTAGACTAACAGTTAAAATTAGTTTATTCTGAAGCTTTACTTCAAGCCTTTGTTTAAGCATTTTGCAGTATTCTATGTATCTCCTTTATTAACTCTTTTTTGTTTTCTGCTTTAATAATTGGTCTGCCAATAACTAATATATCTGCACCTTCTTTTACAGCAAACTCTGGGGTTGCAACCCTTTTCTGATCATCATCGGAATTTGAAAATCTTATTCCAGGAGTTACACAGATAAATTCCTTTTTTATTTCTTCTTTTAACCTTCTTACTTCAAACGGGGAGGAAACTATACCGTCAACCCCCAGACTAACAGCTGTCTTTGCAAGTTTTAAAGCAAGCTGATCAAGGGAATATCTTGTTCCTAAATATTTTAGATAGTCTTCATTATGACTTGTTAATACAGTAACCCCAAGAAGTTTTAAATCAGACCCCCTTTTAGCCTCTACAGCTTTTTCCATCATCTCTTTTCCGCCAAGGGTGTGTATAGTCAGATAGTCAGCTCCTATCTCTACAGCAGACTTCACACCGTTGTAAACTGTATTTGGTATGTCATGTAGCTTAAGATCAAGGAAAACTTCAAATCCTTTCTTTTTGATTTTTTTTATAAGGTCTGATCCTTCTTTTATAAACAGTAAATAACCTATCTTTATTATTATTTTTTCATTTCCCAATTGATCCAAAATGGAAAAAGCTTCTTCCTGATTTTCCACATCAAGTGCCAAAGCCAGTTTAGGTTCCAAATTTCCTCCACACATACAATTTTTATACCAGTTTAATAATATTGCATATGGATTAAATTTTCAATCAAGAATAGGCAAGCTGGATAGCCTTTTTAATATCCTCAAATAATGTGATTTCTTCGTTCTGGTTTCTTAAAACATAGGCTGGATGGTATGTAAGATAAAGCAGGTGGTTTTCCCAGTTTATAACACTACCCCGCTCCTTTGTTATTGCCACATGTCTTCCTAAGAAAGCTCTTGCTGCAGTAGCTCCTAATAAGCACAAAACTTTTGGCTGGATAATATCAATCTGTTCTCTCAGATAAGGAAAGCATGACTCCATTTCCCACGGGGTTGGGGTTCTGTTTCCGGGGGGTCTGCATTTACATACATTTGTTATATAAAACTCTTCCCTTTTGTACCCTGCTGCCTCTATAAGCCTTGTCAGAAGTTTACCTGCCCTTCCTACAAAAGGTCTTCCCTGTTTATCTTCGTCTCCTCCGGGAGCTTCCCCTACAAACATAAGCTTTGCGTCAGGGTTTCCCTCCCCTAACACAGCCTGCAGTCTGCTTTTGTAAAGGTCGCACTTTTTACATTCCTGAATAGTTCTGTTTATTTTTTCAAGCTTTTTAATCTTCTCCTGTAGGCTGTCTTTTTTCATTCCACTCTCCGTATAAATATACTCATACCCAAGCTCTTGAAGAATCTTTATATGTTTTTTCAACTGTTCTTTCATTTTATGTAACCTACCGCCTGCTGTATATTTTTCACCTTGATGACAGATCTGTCATCTATGTCTGTACTTGCCGGAACAAGTATTTTATCAAATCCAAACCTCTTTGCCTCTTTTATTCTGTGTTCTGTGTAGTGGACAGATCTGATCTCCCCTGTTAGCCCAAGCTCTCCAAATGCTGCCAGATTTTTGGGAACTGGAATGTTTTTTAAAGACGATATAACAGCAAGAGCTACAGGCAGGTCAACGGCAGGTTCTTTTATGTTGATACCACCGACTATGTTCACAAAAATATCCCTGTCTTTAAGAAATACCCCTGTCTCTTTTTCTATTATGGCTGTAATTATAGACAGTCTGTTTATGTCAAAACCCTGCGTTTTCCTCTGGGGAACAGCATACACCGTTTTTGAGACAAGTGCCTGCACTTCTACCAGAACAGGTTTTGATCCTTCTGTAAAGGGGAAAATAATGCTTCCGGCTTTTCCTTCTGGTCTTTCTGAAAGGAAAAATGATGAAGGGTTTTGTACCTCCTTTAATCCTTTGTCTTCCATAGAGAAAACAGCAAGCTCCCCTGCTGCACCAAACCTGTTTTTAACCACCTTCAGCACTCTGTAAGCATGTCCCCTTTCCCCTTCAAAATGTGCAACGGTATCCACTATATGCTCAAGAACTTTCGGTCCTGCTATGTTTCCCTCTTTAGTTACCTGTCCTACGATAATAGAAGAAATTCCTCTGGACTTTGAGATCTCTGTAAGTTTTGAGCTTACCTCCCTTACCTGTGATACAGATCCTGCTGCCGATTCAAGCTGAGAGGTGTATACAGTCTGAACAGAATCAACAACTATAAAATCAGGTTTTAGCTGGTCTATGGAGTGTATGATGTTTTCAAGAACCGTCTCAGAAAGGACAAAAAGGTTGTCATTTAATGCGTTTATTCTTTCTCCTCTCAAAAAAACCTGATGGGCAGATTCTTCCCCTGTGATGTAAAGAACCTTTCTTTTTCTGGATATGTTTGATGAGACCTGAAGAAGTAATGTTGATTTTCCTATTCCCGGTTCACCTGATACAAGAATAACCTGTCCTGTTACGATACCTCCTCCAAGAGCTTCATCAAGTGTTTTTATACCTGTTGAGATCCTTTCGTAAGACTGCTGAATTTTTGCTTTTGTTATAGGTTTTGGGGTTGATAATGGTTTATGCTGAACTGGTTTGTCCTTTTTTTGTATGGTTTCCTCTAACAGGGTGTTCCAGCTTCCACAGGAGGCACATCTTCCTGACCATGTGGGGAAAGATGCACCACACTCTGTACATACATATACCGTTTTTTGTTTTGCCATTTATATAAAAACCCTTAATTTTTTGAAATTATCTTAAACCTTTTTTTGAAAAAAACAAGAGGGGATCAGATTATTGATCTGTCTTCTGATATGCTCAGTACTTTTATCTTTTTTTCTGAAAAGAGAATGTCTTTTAAGTCCTTATCTAAAAAGCCAAGATAAAGATCAGGATCAACCTTTTTAAAGAGGGATAAAAACTTTTTCTTCACTTCTGCTTCTGTGGACACAACCCAGATCAGCATACTTTCGCCAATTTTTTCTATGTCTCTCCATTGGGCTGAGATTTTTATACTAAGCAGTATAGGATCTTTTTCTATTCTTACCTGCCAGCCTTCAGATGTGGGAATAATGTAAGGCTTATATCCTTTCTCAATAAGTTTCCATTTGAGAAAATTGGCTACGCTTTTTCCAAATAAACTGTTTGGGTGCTCAAGATCCTCACCTGTAAGATCAAACATCTGGGTTTCAAATCTTACTATCATAAAAAAAAGAGTAAAATCCTATCGAGAAATGTTGTATGTTTAAACTCATATTAATTTTAATAATGGATTATTAATCTTTAAACTTTGAAGCTTCCCCTTTAGCTATTTTATCACACATTTCGTTTTCTGTATGTCCAGAATGGGCTTTAACCCATATAGGATTTACTTTGTGTTTGTTTAACAGCCTGTATATCTCCTGCCATAAATTTTTGTGGGCTATTTCCTTTTTTGAAGATCCTTTCCAGTTATTTTTTGCCCATCTGTGGATCCAATCTTTTATAGCCTGAACCACATAGTTTGAGTCTGTGTACAGATCTACTTCACAGGGTTCTTTTAGAGCTTTAAGACCTTCAAGTACAGCTGTTATCTCCATCTCATTATTTGTTGTTTCTTTTTTTCCCCCTTTAAGGATTTTTTGATGGCTGTTATAACGGAGGATTGCACACCAGCCGCCCGGTCCTGGATTTCCGAGAGAAGAGCCGTCAGTAAAAATCTGAACTTTTTTCATTACCACCCTATAATCTCAAATGTTATCGGCAGTTCTATTGTAAGATCCCCTTTTGGAGGTTTTTTTCCGTATTTTCTTCCAAACTCAGGTACATATCTTTTTATAAGTTTGATAGCTCCTTTGTCAAGTATGTTGTAATTACTGCTTTGTATTATTTTTATTGAGCTTTCATCAATAGAGCCATCTGCCCTGATAGTAAACCTTACAACAAGAGAACCTTCTATCCTTAATCTTTTTGCCATAGGTGGGTACAGATCCTTCTTCCGTGCAAGTTCATTTAAATATTTTTCAAGTTCTCTAATGTAAGCTAAGATATCCTCGTCTGATTCTTTCTTTTCTTTTTCCAGTTCTTCCTTGCCGTGCTGGTAAATTAGATCTTTTCCCTTTAGATTAGACAGGCTGAACTGCTGTGGTTCAAGCTGTTTTTCATTGATATTGATGTTTTGTATTTCATCTTTTATCTGTTTGATTTCTTCTTCTTTTATCTGGACTACTTCCTTTTTAGGAATTTCCTTCTCAGTTTCTTTTATTACAGGTTTCACCTGAGGTTTAGGTTTTGGCTTTGGCTTAGGTTTAGGCTTGGGTTTTGGCTTAGGCTTTGGCTTGGGTTTTGGTTTTGGTTTAGGTTTTGGTTTTGGTATCTTTTTTTTAACCTGAGGGGCTTTTTCCTTCTTTTTTTCAGGCTTTACAATATTTATGTAAACAATTTTTTCTTTTTTTTCGGGTTTTTTTTCCTGTCTTGTGATGTAAAACAAGGCTGCGAAGATACTGCTGTGGATAAATATAGATAAGATAAATCCTATTAAAAAATTTCTTTTTCCGTTATTAAATCTTTTCAATTTTTATTCTAATTTTGAAGTTTCTATTGAGTATCTTTCTAATCCCTCAGATCTACAGGTATCAATAACGGTAATAACCTTCTGGAAAGGAACATCTTTGTCAGCTCTTAAAACAACCACAGCTTCTTTAGGCAGTTTTTTTATCTTTTTTTTAAGGATATTTATACTCCCTTTTTGATCATCTATGTATATTGATCCGTCTTTTTTTATGGTAACCACAACTTTTTTTTGTTTGATCTCTTTTGATTGGGAAGTTTCTGCTTTTGGAAGATTAAGGGGTATTTTACCTTCAACTATAAATGTTGCCGTTGCAAGAAAGATTATTAAAACAACAAGTATAATGTCAACAAAGGGGGTCATATTTATTTCTGATATTTCTTTGTCGTCTTCATCTATAAGCTTCATCATTCCCTCATATCAATAGGTAGATTTTTTCTGTATTCATAGGTCAGCAGTATTTTCTTTATTCTTCTGACAAAGTAGTTATAGGCGATAACAGAAGGGATTGCAACAAACAGCCCCATAGCTGTTGCTACAAGGGCTTCTGATATTCCTGTCATAACTACCCTTACCCCAAAATGTTCAGCAACCCCAAGATCGTGGAAGGCTTTTATAATTCCTAAAACAGTTCCAAAAAGTCCGATAAACGGTGCATTGTTGCCGAATGTTGCAAGTATTCCAAGTCTTTTTTCAAGGCTCAGCTTTAAAGTAAGAGGGTCATAATCCATCATATTTTTTTCTATCTTCGGTATTGTTATCAGCCTTTCTATCACAACAGCAACCCCAACTATACTCATCAGAATTAAGATATACAAAACAGGATCTCCGCCTATAAGGGCTATATTCAGTATTGTCTGTGTAAGGGACATTCTTAACCTCTAAAAATATTTTTGGAATAATTTTATAACATAAGGCGGTCTTCCTTCTCATGT
>Ga0256832_1002853_pt1 | contig 11795 bp, 17 predicted proteins | sample 134614metaG_FD_190534 | JGI IMG/M metagenome (GOLD analysis project Ga0256832, IMG submission 190534) | Hydrothermal vent microbial communities from Lau Basin, Pacific Ocean - 134-614 | ecosystem: Environmental > Aquatic > Marine > Hydrothermal vents | place: Pacific Ocean: Lau Basin | collected... | reverse complement strand
TCATAAACATGCTCTAATAACCCTCCCACATAGTTATGATGCACTACTTGCCCTGCGGGCATTCTTTTGTAAGCCTTAACTAATTTTTCATTTTTAAATATTTCTTTTATAAGTTTTTTTATGTCTTTATCTTCTAAAGACTCAACTTCGGACAAAATATAATCAAAAAGGGCTTCTACATCTCTTTCTCCTCTTTCCACAAAAAACTCTGGGTTAAAATCTTCTAAAATAGAAAATTTTTGAATTATAACCTGCAAGGCATCATTAAAACTATCAACCTTTCCAGTAACAGAAATGACATCACCTGTTTGCAAACTGCTTAAATCACAAGATGCAAAGGAGTCCCCCCATATTTTTGCTTTTATTTTTCCCGTTTTGTCAGATAAGGTTAAATCGTAATACTCGTTATTATTCTTTCCAACTCTTTTTGAAAAAGAAGTTACCGCAAAAGAGTGATTAACTAAAATATCACCAGCTTTTAAATCTTTAATAAATGTTTTTTTCATAGTTTTTATTTTTTAATTTTAAAAAACTGAGGCTTCTTTTTTTTAGGGGGATTCTCTTTTGGTGGTTGATATTCCTTAAAAAAGGAATGCAAATCAGTACCTAAATGCTCATCAATTTTTTTAATACCCTTTCTAAAAGTTTGAGACGAATCAAAATGTTTTTTTACTCCTGTCAAAAAGTGGTGAGATTCCTTTTTTAAATCTATTAAATTCTTCTTAATATTTTTTAAATCTGATTCCCTAGTTAACAAGTCATAGGTCAAAAAAGAGCCAAATCCAAGCAAAAAACCTAAAACTAAGTATTTTGTGTCTTTATTTTTTTGCTTTTCCATTTTTTTTAACAGTTTTATATAAATCAAAAAGTGTTTTAAATAAAACAGGAGCTACAGTTACTGTTCCTGATAGTTTAGAAAAAGAATCTTGCGCTGTATCCAAAAATCCAGAAAGTTTTTTTATTAAGTTCCTAACATCCTTTAAAACAATTACTAAGTATATTCCTACTAAAATAAGGTTTATTGATAAAAGTAAAAGTATTATTAAAAGTATTGTTTGTATATCCATAATTTAATTATACCATTAAGATATTATTTTAAAGGTTATTAAATTTAAGAGTTATGTTTTTAAAGATATTTAAAATACTGGAGTCGCCTATTGTGGCTTTTCCATAGTCTTTTATATAAACGGGGTAAAAGGTAGCATCTACAATTTTGCCTTGGGAATTAAAAAAATATTTACCTACTATACCTTGTTTGGTTTCTTCGCTCCACATTTGATCAAATATAAAATTACCGTGGGCATACACAATTAAAGAATCTTTATATTTTTCGACAGGTTGAATCCAATGAGGATGGTTACCTACCACTAAAGATGCCCCTAAATCTACTGCTTTGTGAACTAAATCAATTTGTCTTTCTGTTGGAGAGTATGTATATTCTGTCCCCCAATGAAAGCTAACAATTACAATATCCGAAGTTTCTTTAGCTAAAGAAATATATCTTTTTATAAAATTGTCATTGGCAGGTAAAACCCCAGAAAAAGAACCTATATCGTTAAAAGCTACAAAGGATATTTTTTTATTTTTTATATTTAAATAGGCTATTGGGGATTCTATTGTTCCACAAACCTGTATGTTTTCTTTAGAAAGCAAAGTTTTTGTTTCCCTTAAACCAGAGGCGCCATAGTTAGAAGCATGATTATTTGCCATACAAGCAATATCTATACCTGCAAAAGCTAAGCCCTCTAAATGTTTTTCTGTACCGCAAAAAGTAAAGCCTTCGTTAGTTATAGGACAATTTTTTAGTAAGGGTGCTTCTAAATTAATTAAGGCTATATCAGCACTATTTAACAGAGGAGCAAAATCTTTAACTGCCCAAGTAAAATCTTTATAAACAATAGATTTATAATTTACAGAACGAGCGGGAATATAATCTCCAGTAGCTACTAGAGTAAACAAATAATTTTTAGGTTCTACCCCATCAAACAGTTCTTGGATATCTAAAGAATCGCTTGTTTCTTCTTGTTTGGGTTCAGTTCTTGTTTCTTTTGAAGGTTTAGTTTTATTAGAAGTGGTTGTAGTTTTAATAGGCTTAAGGTTATTTTCCTTTTTTAAAGGCAGAAAATAATATAATAAAAAGCCTAGTATAGCGAGCAAGAAAAGAAACAAAAAAGTGTTAAGAAGATTTTTTTTCATTATTATCTATTCTAACAAAGGTTCCATTAATCTTTTTATAAACTCTCTTTTCATTAATTTCTATTTTTCTTAGGATTTCTTTTTCTAAATCTATGCCTAAAATCTCAGAAAGCCCTAAAAGATAAATAGCAATATCCGCAAGCTCTTCAGGCAAATCGGGCAATTTTTTCCTAAAAGCCCTAAAGGCTTCAGAAACTTCTTCATGTAATAGAGAAAATTCTGTGGGAACATCTGTAACATTAAATCCCTTTTTTACTTTATTTTGGTAAACCCTTTTTTGTAGTTTTTTTAAATCAACCATATAAAAGTTATTTTATAAGTAAATTAGTAACCTTAACAAGTTCTTCTAACATAGGAGTTACTAAATTTTCCCATTTTTTAGGGTTTTCGGGCACAGAATTTTTAAACTCTTCTTGCACTTTTGTAATATTAGCATCTCTATAAGTTACAAACATTCCTAATGCTCTAGCAACATTTATAAAAGATTCTATTGCTCTTGTGCCACCGTATCTACCAGAAGAAACACCTACACAAGCGCAAGTTTTATGCAGATATAGTCTATCTTTATCCCATAAATCTATAAATAGTTTTAAACTTGCGGGAAAGGAATGGTTATATTCAGGAAATACAAAAATAAAACCGTGTGTGCTTTTTAACTTTTCTATTAAAGAAGTATCTGTAAGTTTAGAACCTTCCTGATTTAAGGATAAATTTAAATCTTTTATGTCTAGTAATTCAAAATGCTCTTTTGGATAGTTTTTTTTGGCGGTCTTTACAATAAAATCGGCTACAGCTTTAGAGTACCTGCCTTTACGTACGGTACCTAAAACAACTAAATAATTCATACAAAAAATATAACACATTTTATATGGTTAATACATAAAGTAGCTATAAAGAATTAATAAAAACTTCTTTAATAAGATATAAAAAGGTATAATTTGTTTAATGAAAAAAACAACACTCCTGTCTATAATAATCTCTATACTTTTAATCATTCTTGTACTGTTTTTTGTCTTTAAAACCGACAAAAAACCAGTAAGTACTCAAATAGAGAAAGAGACTACAGAAAATACTGAACCTAGTACTGCTAAGAGAATCCTTAGCGCTAGTGTAAATGAAAATTGTATTATTACAGTCCAAACAAGTGATGAAAAATTAGATATAGCAACTGAATATTCTAATGAAAAGTCTTATACTAAATACAATTGCTTAGAAAACGAATATGTTTTACATAAAATTTCTCCTTCCCAAGCCTATTTTGCATATACTGATTTAAGTGGCGGGCTGGACACAAGCTTTAAAGTTTATTCTGGGGTGCTAAATAAAACATTTACTCTTTATACACTAGGACCTAGAGATATTTTTAGTTTGGAGTTCCTACCGCAAGATTACCTTGTAATTCTGTCAGGCTACAAACAAGAAACGGGAACAAACCAAGAAGCAAAACTTACAGTAATAAACATAAAAAAAATATTTAAGGATTATCCCGCTTCAATAGAAAGTAACACACTTAAAAACCCTGACGAATATATAAAAACAATGCCTGTATCTATAGAAGAAGGTAAAATAACTAGGTTTGAACTAAAAGACGGTTATTTAAGAATACTTGCAGTAAAAACAGGAGAAACTAAAGAAACAAATATAAAACAAATACCTTATAAAACACTTACAAATTAAAAGATGCTTAAAAAAATACTTTTGGGTAGTATAGCGGTTTTATTTTTAGGTTTAATTATTATTTTTTCTTTGGACAAAGGGTTTTTAAAGAGCTTGTACTCTTATAAAAACTCAAGTACAATGGAATTAAAGGGTAATATGTATATAACTTCGCCGGCCTTTGAACAAAGCGAAATAATACCTACAAAATATACATGTGATGGTGAAAATATTAATCCCCCTTTAATAATTGCTGGAATACCGCAAGAATCACAAAGTTTGGCTTTAATAGTAGAAGATCCAGATGCTCCTATGGGTACTTGGGACCACTGGCTAGTTTATAATATAAACCCAGACGTAAGAGAGATTAAAGAAGGACAAGTGCCCCCAGGAGGAATAGAAGTAGTAAACAGCTTCGGACAAAAAAACTATGGAGGCCCATGCCCGCCTCCAGGACCTGCGCACAGATACTTTTTTAAAGTTTATGCATTAGATACTAAACTTCCAGAAAACATACAAACAAAAAAGGAGCTTTTAGAAGCAATACAAAACCACATCTTAACCCACGGAGAACTAATGGGATTGTATTCTAGGTAAAATATAAATACTATCTATGTCCTCAGGGTCTCTCTCCTACTAGGAGGACTCCCTCTCCTTACAGGAACAGTGGCAGGTTGTCGTGCTGGAGGAGAACCCCAAATTCCACCGCCACCACCATTGCCATCATTGTCATCCCCTCCGCTATCTGAAAACCCCACAGCCCGACTAGACATAAGGTCAAGTAAGGATTCGGCCAAAGCAGGTTTTTGGGGATATAGATAACTTAAAAAGTTTAATAGCTCTCGCATAGTATTAGGGCATAACCTTTCATGAATTCCACTAAAACGCTGTGCGTATATACTATGAATTCTATGATACTTGTTGTTAATAAGATCATCTAAATCCAAGGTGCGACAACCCTGCTGACTTTCTTCTAAAAGTCCTCTAAAATCATCAAAAAAACCGGCAAGACAATTCCTTTCTTCAATAGCACCAATATTACCCATATCAATCAAATAATTCATTAACCCACCTAATACATCTGTGATGTTATTGTTAGGATTACTTTCTTGGAATCCTAAGAGATATCCGCTTAAAGCATTTAAATCTATACCAAAATATGATATAACCTCATTTAACCCATCTGGTAAAGATAAAGTAGCTGTTTCACTCATAAAATAATTATAGTAAAAAACAAAGCTGAGTCAAATACACCACGAGAGCAAACCACTTTTAAAGCCTGTCGCCCAAAAAATCATTCCTAAACTCAACTTCTACCATATTTACTAGTTTTGTTTTAAAAAACTTAGAACCACTATCAAAAGTTAACATTTTATCAATAGGAACACCCTTATTAAGACACTGTTCATAATAAGAATCAAAATCATCTACCATAAACGCGAGATGTTCTATACCAGGCTTTAATGCTCTTAAGTTAGCATTGGGTTTTGGTTCAAAGATTTCAACACCCCTAACAGATATACCCTGTGACATAACAGGCTCTCTAAATCTATAAATATTATTCCTTCTATTATGTATTTCTCCAGCATTAGTAAGAGTAGAAAAGCGTGAAATAAGCTCGTGGGCTTGGTTAAATTCATCAGCAGATAAAACCTGTAAGCCTAAGTGGTCTCCCTTTAATCCTTCCTCATAAATATTAAATTCTTTTAACATATAAATAATTAGGGGAATATATGCATCTAAAAATCTTTTTAACTGGGATGGGGAATGAATTGGATAGTAAGAAAGTAAAGACATATATAAAAAATAATTATGATAAGATTATAATATATGAATCAAAATCTATCAAAACAACAAATAAAAAAGCTAAAGAAGGAGAAAAAAAGAAAGGAACAAAGACGACAACAAAAAATAGAAAAAGCCAAAAGTTTTTTAATACAAACAACAATTGCTGTAACTGTATTATTAGGATTATTTTTTTTAGTTAAGTCCCAAATTAAAATAAGAGGAAAACAATTAGGGGAGGCAAAACAAATAGAAGGTAGAAACCACATTCTACCGGGAGAAGAACACAATGAGTATAAAACTAATCCCCCAACATCAGGACCGCATTACGGAGATGCCCAGCCTGGAGGGTATTACAATCAACCCATACAAGATGAAAGAGCAATACATAGTTTAGAACACGGGTACGTTTGGATAACTTATAAAGACCAACCAAAAGAAGTTGTAGAAGAACTTCAAAAACTGGGTAAAAAGTATGTTAATAGAGTTGTGATTTCTCCTAGAGAAGAAAACGATTCTCCTATAGCCCTAGCAAGCTGGGGAAGGCTTTCTAAATTAGAAACCTTTAATAAGGATGAGGTAATAGCTTTTATAGAGAACAACTATAATTTATCTCCCGAAAGACTAGCTAAATAACAAATGCCTATTTATACCAAAACAGGAGACAAAGGAAAAACTCAAATATTTGGAAAAAGAGTTAGCAAAGGCTCAAAAATAATAGGTTTAGTAGGTAAATTAGATGAATTAAATTGTATTTTAGGGGAATGTATTTACTTAATTAAACAAGAAGACATATTTAAAAGGGAAGGAAAAACTTTAAAAGAAATACAAAAGGATATTTTTACAATTAGTTCCTTAATAGTAGGTGCTAATTTGAAGTTTAATACTAAAAAAAAGGTAAAAGAGATAGAAAAACAAATAGATTATTACGAAAAAGAATTACCTCCTCTTAAAAACTTTATAATACCAGGTGGGGAACTAGCCTCTATTAAACTGCATTCAGCCAGATCAGTTACAAGAAACGCAGAAAGAAAAGCAGTAAGTAGTAAGAATGAAAAGTTTATACCTTATCTTAATCGTTTATCAGATATATTATTTGTAATGGCACGATGGGTAAACTTTAAAAAAGGAACTAAAGAAGAAATCTGGAAAGTATAAGAGTGTAAAAATAGAAAGAAACCTTAAAGATATTTTTCTCCCTTTTTTCTTGAGCGAATAACTTTTGCAGGCACTCCATAAGCTACTGAGTAACTGGGGATATCTTTTACAACAGCTGACCCAGCACCTATAACAGTATGCGACCCAATGGTTATCCCATGAATAATGTTAGCCCCTAAAGAAACAGCTGTAAAATCCCCTATTTTTACATTACCTCCCGTAGTAGCACCCGGCGCCAAACTAGAAAAATCCCCCATAAAAGAATCGTGGCTTATTGTAGAATTAACATTTAACAAACATTGTTTGCCTATAGATATACTGGGGTTAATTACAACTCCTGCAGTTATAACCGAACCAGCGCCAATGGTAACATCAAAACCTATTTGAGCACTTGGGTGAATAATCGTCACAAAATTAAACTTAGGATAAATAGACAAGATACGCTTGTAAACTTTGTATCTAACCCAATTATCCCCTATGGCAATAACACCGCCAAAAAGATTTCTTTCTTTCACTAAGTTAGGGATTATTTCTTCTGGCCCAAGTATTTCATAACCTAAAATTTTTTCTCCAGGATTTTTATAAGTATCCAATAAACCAATTAGCTTATACTTCTTTTCTTGTTCTATAGTACTTATTAATACTCTTGAATATCCAGATGCTCCAATAATTACAATATTTTTCATATATAAAGAATAACAAAAACGTGCTACAAACACAAAAATTCAAAAATATGCTAGTATTTATATTAAGGCAAAAATATAAAAATAAATGAGATGAAAAAAATATTATTATTCATTTTTATTTCCCTTTTAATAACTGGCTCTTTAATTCTTTTTTCGGGGGAGGAAGGAAAAAACTTTAAAGAGGATTTGGAAAATAACCCACTACCTAAAAAAGAAGTTACTGAATCAGGTCAAAAAATTAAAGCTTTAAACCTTAAAAAAACTAACAACATACGTAATGGGTGTGGTGATTACAGACTTTTAGTCACTTTAGAAACAGATGCCGTTACTGCTGGAGTAAAAACTACTATACCCAACAATGCAATACAATTAGGATGGAGACTTTCAGGACCTGGGTTAAAAGACACAGCAACTGCAGAAAACGTATATTCTTTTTTTGACGAGGATACTTTTTTAATTGGTTCCAATAACAAACAACAAAAAACAGTAGCCCGCTTTTTATGGAGTGTAACAGGAGTAAAACAAGGTCAAAAAATAATCTTAGAAGCAGGTCAAGAAGACCCAAAAACACAAGGAACAAGAATTAGAATTAGCAATACTACTAAAGGATTAAGTAACCCAAGTCCAACACTAATAGATACTACTTTGGACAAAGAAACAGAAACTTTTAAGTTAGATTTATGTAAGGCAGAACCACTTCCAAAAATAAATAAGGATAAAAAATTAAAACCTATGGTACTAGCGTTTTATTACCAATGGTGGAGACCCGAAGAGGAGGGAAAATGTAGTGAAGATAAATATAGTTGGAGAAGAGAAAAAGACGGAAAGTTACTTCTTGTATCAGGACATACTCCTATTTTTAAAGACAAGGACAATATTATTTATGAGGAAACAAAGTGCTGGCAAAAAGTTACTGATGATTTAGACCGCACTGGTTGGATTTATAACCAAAATGACATTAGATTTATAGCAGAACAAATGTTGCTAGCTAAAACTTATGACATTGATGGGTTTGCGGTATCTGTTAATGGAGATGAAAAAAGAGAATTGAAATTTTTAAGAGACTATGCTCTAGCTTCAGCAGAGAAGGCAAAGTTTAAAATCGCTCCCTTGTATGAACCCCCAAATGGAGGGTGGGAAGATAACCTAAAAAAAGACATTGAAAAAATAAGTAAACAATTAAGAGAGATATTAAAAATAATGAGTGAAAGTTCCGCTACACTAAAAGTTAAAAAGGAAGGAAAAGACGCTGTTGTTATTTTTGTTGATGGAGTGGTATTACAACACTTTCCTAACCCAAATGATTGGAAAAAAATTAGAGAAAATCTAGACAAAGAAAACATTCCTTACTTCTTGTGGAGCGGACCAGGAGAAGCTGCTTGGGTTTTTGAAAGTCCTTTTGATGGTATTTATCATGACTTAGATGTAGAAGAAACTCAAGAAACTCCTTTAGGTTTAAAACCATATGCTTTGAGGGATAGAAGGCGTTTAGCTTACAAAATTAGCGCTATATCTGCCTATGAAAAAGGGTTGCCTTTGGCATTACCTGTGGTAACTGGTTGGGAAGCTTCCCCTGCACTCGTAACAGAAGAATATGTTCCTTTAAAAAGGGATTACGGAGCTAAAGGAGACTGGGGGAAATATTATAGAGTTAGATGGGAAGATGCTCTAGAACAGCAACCCGATTGGATTGTGATTACCTCATGGAATGAATGGGCAGAAGGTACAGAAATAGAACCATCAAAAGAGTATCCTTTTTCAAAATACAACTTCCTACAAGCCACTCAAAAATACACAAACTGTTGGAAGAGTAATGAGTGTTTGTTTTAAAATCTTAAAAAACGAGAAAGAAAAACTTATTTAGAATTTGGGCCGCCTCGTTCAATACACTCTTGAAGTAGCGGTTTGGCAGCAGTCTTTACTAGCAAAACTTTGGTTTTATTGTTACTTCCTAAGGTGGAGCTGAAGCTATCTACATACCTTTGGCATTTAGACTCAACAGAGTTATAGTCTATAACATAAGCAACCCCAATAATAATAGCTACAATCGCAAGTATTGTTACAAAAAACTTGTTTTTTAGAAGGTCATCTTTAAATACATTCATAGATATTTTTTGTTAGGCACAATACATTTACCTTTAATTTAATAATACTAAAACTAAGAAATAAGACAAGTTAACAAAATCTCTACCCCTCAAAACCACAAAAGGTGGGATAAGTAACTCATATAACACACTTATAAAACAGTTTTAATCTTTTCTAGCAGTAACTCAAACTTCGTATAGCCCGCATCTTCATTAAAATGACCCGCATTCTTAACAAGAGACACTTTAACACCTAAATTCTTTGCAAGTTCTTCAGCTTTTTTTAACGGGACATAAGGGTCGTTATCAGAATGGAAAACATTGGTCATAATTTGATTATGTTTTTACCCGTGCCCTCCATCTATTTTGAGAACACTACCGGTAATGTAACTGGAATCATCAGATGCCAAAAACAATATCGCTTTTGCTATCTCGACTGGATTGGCAAATCGTTTTAGATAGATCTGATTTAATTCGTTATCAAGAAAGTCTTGTGGTAAGTCTTTGTTCATATCTGTTTTGACCCATCCGGGAGCAACAGCATTAACTCGAATTTTTGGGGCTAGCTGCTTGGCAAGATTTCGGGTTAGGACGATGATTCCAGCTTTTGAGGCATCATAATCCATTGATTCAGGACTAAAACAATCAATCGCATTTGTGGATGAGAGGTTAACTATTTTCCCGTTGTTAGTCTCTCTCAGTGGTTTAGAAGCATATTTACTACACAAAAAGGTACCCATTAAATTGACCTCTAAAGTTCTTTTCCATTGCTCAACGGTACGCTCTGCAAAAGGAGTGTCATATACAACCCCAGCATTATTGACAAGAATATCTATAGAACCAAACTTAGCCAATACTCGATCAATCATAGCTTTGACCTGCTCTTCCTTGGACACATCACCTTGGATAGCAATAGCCTCAGAACCTATTTTCCTAATCTTTTCAACAACAGAGTCTGCTTCCTTTTTTGAAGAGAAATAATTGACTGCTATTTTAGCGCCTTCCTTGGCAAACAGCAAGGCTGTGGCTTTACCAATCCCTCTACTTGCTCCCGTAATAAGTGCTACTTGGTTTTTTAACTTCATTAAATAAATTATACCTTATTTGGGGTATGTTTAAACATGATTTTACACATTTTTCCAACACGTCTAGGAGGGGTATCTGTATTTATTTATAAATTGGAACAAAGTCACACAAATGTAATCTGTTTGGCAAGCTATGGGAGGGTGAAGTGCACTAAGGTCTGAGTGGGGAAGAGAAACTAAGATCAATTGCCTTTATAATTCGCCATTCCATTCTTTATAAAACTCATCAAGAAATTTTTCCATGAATTTATGCCTGTGCTCTGCCATAGATCTTCCAGTTTTCGTATTCATCCTGTCTTTAAGTAAAAGAAGTTTTTCATAAAAATGGTTGATTGTTGGAGAATTGTTATTTTTATATTCCTCTTTAGTCATATTTGGATTTGGCTTAATGGCTGGATTATAAAGTTCCCTTCTTTTATGACCCCCATAATTAAATGTTCTAGCAATTCCTATTGCCCCAATTGCATCTAATCTATCTGCATCTTGAATTACATCAAGCTCAGGAGATTTAAATTTTTGAGTATGTCTAAATGAAATATTGGAGATAATATTTTCAACATGGGTTATAACTTCTTCTTCAACACCTAACGAACTCAAAAGTTCTCTTGCCTTGCGGGGACCTTCTTTTTCATCGCCATCATGAAATTTAGCATCAGCAATATCATGAAGTAATGCTCCAAGCTCAACAACAAATATATTAACATCTTCTGTTTTAGCAATGTGTTTAGATAATTTCCAAACACGATAAACATGCCACCAGTCATGACCGCCTTCAGCGTCAGATAAAACTTTTTTTACAAAAGCTACGGTTTTTTGAATAACAGTTTCTTGATTCATAATAATTTATAGAATTGTATAAAGTCGGTGATAGAAAAATAAGGTTAGATACACAAAAGGTTTTACCTAAACTTTATAACTAGATTATATCAAAGTCTTGTATATTGTACGAGTAAAATAGAACAAGGCGAATAATTAGAAACAAAAAGTAAAGAGAACTATTATTGTTTTGTTGCAGTGAAAATATTGTAACGAATTAAATCTTTTTCAGCCATTTTATAGAATTCAACAGCTGCTGTTGCATTTGGAAACTTTTCTTGTAACCCAAAGGGTTTTACGAACATGTAATACGGGAGGAGCAAAAACCT
>Ga0256832_1002852_pt1 | contig 11796 bp, 5 predicted proteins | sample 134614metaG_FD_190534 | JGI IMG/M metagenome (GOLD analysis project Ga0256832, IMG submission 190534) | Hydrothermal vent microbial communities from Lau Basin, Pacific Ocean - 134-614 | ecosystem: Environmental > Aquatic > Marine > Hydrothermal vents | place: Pacific Ocean: Lau Basin | collected... | reverse complement strand
TCTTTGAAGACTCGAAGGCCATCATAGGCATTGTGACACAACACACAGTGAAAATCATGTGCTTCCAAATACTCCTTTACCAAAGGCCCAATAGTGAGGTCATCATCTACCAACAAGAGTTTAGTCATATGACGAATATTTATATAGGAGTAATAGTATAAAAAAATATAGAGTCTATTCCAAAAGGAAGGGATTTGTGATAATCATGGCGAATTGTGTTTTTACCCTTCACTATTCAACGAATTTGTCAACAGCATCCTATTGATTAGAGTTGAGGCAACGAGTTGAAAATCCTTGATAGCACCAAATTTGTCAAATAAACACCTTTCGAATTGTACTCTTGATATTTGCAAATGTAATATAATAATAGTGTAATGGAGGTAAATTAGTGAGAATAACTCTGAAATGGCCAATTTGTAAATTTGCATAACCGTACAGACAAATAGTCAAGGCATAAAAGCCAATACAGGTCCACACCCGGAAAGAAGAATTTGCCGGTAATTAGCTTTGGATATGAAAAGTACAGAATGAACAGGAGGAAACTGAGGAGATGATAACAAGCTTATCTTCCGAAAAACCGAAACAAGTTTTGTGTGTTTGGTGATTGGGTAATCCTGCCGATCCCATCATCTTTTGATTATTATACCAATACGGTACCATTTCCCCTGTCTATCTTTCAATCGGAGGGTGTAAAAACCGGATGCCATACTATTCAGGTGGATCTGTCCGTCTGATATTGCACCTTCTTTCCATTTATGGCCAAGCAAATCAACCATTTCATACCAAAGAAAATCCCTCCAATTGAGAACAAAAAGTTGATCCGATACGGGGTTTGGATAGAATAGTGGACGTGCAGCATCAGAAGCTCGTGTGGCAGTAGATTGTTTGAACTCAAAAGCACCTATGTCAAATGCCATCCCCTGTGGGCGTTTAGTCCCTTCGTAATCCAAAGGAAAAGCTCCCAGATCTGTTCCTGCATCAATGCACGGACTGCCTTTGGTCAGATGATAGTCTCCTGCGGGCCAATCAGCAAATAAGGGATCCCCTTCCACCATGTTCTTACCTGAAGGTGATACAAACCCATTGTCGTAAAAGTCGCAATGTGAAAAATCAAAAAGAACCGGTTGATCTCCTGTCGAAAAACTATCGACCTGTGTGACGATACAATTAATCATCTTGCTCCCATGATTTGGCCGGTCGCTTCTGACGAGTTTCTTCGAATGCACCAAGACGCAGTTGGCCAAAATAGTACTGTCTGCCGGTGCGCTGTTATAATACCAAGGATTGTAATCAATGACTACGGAGGCGTCCTTAATAATACAGTTGTTAAACGCGTTTTTGGTGCCACAATAGTCCGCATCCTCTCCAGATAAGAGGAAGCGCACTCCGGCCGGGCAACCGTCTGATGTGCAGTTGTTAAATACATTATAACTCGCCCCATCGCGTATAAGAAAGGCACAGACATCGGGGAGGGAGCCTGTAGCGGTACAATTTCGAAATTCGTTGTACCTCACCTTGGACCAACGTACACTAAATCCACCTCCTACCATATTCTTCGCCACACAATTAATAAAGAGGTTGTGCTCTCCACTTTCCTTTATTTCCATTCCGTGACCGACATCTTCGAGGTTGCCTACTCTTTCGATATAACAATTCTTTACTACATTGCGATCTCCTTTGAGTACGATGTAGTAATCCATCGAGGTATAGGTGCCATCTTCTGTTTTTTCGCTTTCGTTACTGTAAACCTTTGCATCTTCAATGAGGTTGCCATTACCCCAAATGTCCATCCCTGCACCGGTTGCGTTGACGATGAGAACGTGCTCGATGATATTGCCATCGGCTTCTTTGATACTTAAGGCAGTGGAGTATTCGTGTCCGATATTCTGGATAAATACATTCTCCAAATGGTGCCTTGAAATCTGCGAAGATGTATTCCAAATACTAATACCCGTAAGACTGTTGGCCAGTTGGATATTTTTGATAGTGATATTATAATTATCGTATAGACCGATACCGGCTTCTGTTTCTCTATCCTTGGGATTGATAAGTGGCATTCTGTGGGGATCTACAGTGTCTCCGTACTTAAAGTTCGTCGATAGAATATCTCCCGGTGTTTCTTGATACCCGATAAAACTTATCCGGGCATCTCCTTCGGAGAAATTCTTCTCCACATAAACATCATCCTTACCATAGTCTCCTGCTTTGATATATACCGTGTCTCCTGCTGTCACCGGGCTGTTTTGAGAGGCCGCATAACGGATGGTTCGCCAAGATGAAGATGGGGACAATCCATCGTTGGCATCGCTGCCATCAAGCGAGACGAAATAAGTGGTTTGAGCAAATATCCCATGGGTGAGAAGAAGGAAAAATACGAACAGAGATTGTCGTAGCATAAGATACAAAATCAGGTAAAGTTACTTAATATTACTCCCCTGCCCAATACCAGGCAATCAATATCTTGAGAGGAATGGCACAAATAATCCAAATGTAAAGGTAAAATATGTTGAGAAAATTGGATAAGGAAGGGGAGATAAATTTGAGTTTTCACGTTTAGACCCTTGTTTTTGCATTTCAATTTGAATGCAGACCATTGGTGTTTCTTACACACATGCCTCTGTTATTCACTACGGTTTCATCAAATTAATGATATCTTTACACTCCTTATCAAACCGAAGGACCATGACATTCAACCACGACATCAAAAGCGTCTGTATTTACTGTGCTTCCAGCGCTGCCATCGACCCCAAATACTTTCAAGGGGCAGATCAGCTTGCAGCCGGTCTCATCTCCGCGGGGATACGTTTGGTATGCGGGGGAGGCCGGGAGGGCCTCATGGGACAGTTGGCTGATACGGCAGTACGGTTAGGAGGCGATATTACCGGCATTTTGCCGACATTTATGATCGATATCGAGAAGCAGCATCCCGGACTGACGACCATGATTGAAGTCGAGACCATGTCCGAACGAAAAATGGCTTTTTTCGAACACGCAGATTCCATTGTGGTGTTGCCGGGAGGTACCGGCACCTTCGAAGAATTCCTCGAAGCCATCACCCTTAAGCGTCTCGGTAAAATCACCCACCCGGTGGTTATCCTGAATATAGATGGATATTATGACCCCTTGATACAGCTCATGGAGCGGGCCATCGACGAGCGCTTTATGGATGAAAGACACGATGACCTGTGGACGGCCGTAGAAAAGCCGGAAGAAGTCCTGCCCGCACTGAGAAATGCACCGGTCTGGAAAGAAGAATACTCCAAGTATGCTGCCGTAAAAAAAGCTTGAGCCATGTCCCTCGAATTGTGTTGGCAGAAAGACTATCAGGAGGCCGGGGTGGATGAAGCGGGGAGAGGTTGTCTCGCCGGTCCCGTAGTGGCGGCAGCTGTCATACTACCGGAAGATTTCGTGTGCCGGGAACTCAACGACTCCAAGCAGTTGACCCACGACCAAAGAGAAAGGCTTCGACCCATTATTGAGGAAAAGGCCTTATCTTATAAAGTGGCATATGTGGAAAATACCGAAATAGACCGTATCAATATCCTGCAGGCATCCATCCGGGCAATGCACAAAGCGCTGGATGGATTGGACCTCACGCCGGGACATATATTGGTGGATGGCAACTATTTCATTCCATGGAAATTTGTCCCTTATCGAACGGTCGTCAAAGGAGACGGCAAATACATGAATATCGCCGCTGCCAGCATCCTTGCCAAAACGTATCGCGATGAGTACATGCTAAGGCTACATCGAAAATTTCCCCATTACGGCTGGGATACCAATATGGGGTACCCCACCAAAAAGCATCGTGACGGGATAAGACGATTTGGTCCAACCCCGCATCACCGCATGAGTTTTAATCTTTTGGGAGACAAAAAGAAATCCGGTATCAGATGACAATCGCTGAATTCAAAAAGATGGCCCCCACCATTCCCCGTCTGCCGGGAGTGTACCATTTCATATCAAAAAATGGGGAGGTCCTCTATGTGGGAAAGGCCAAAAGTCTTAGAAACCGGCTGGCTTCCTACTTCAGCGAATCGGCCAAAACCCCGTTTAAAGTCCGGTCGCTACGCCGACATGCATCCAAAATAGAGTACACCATCGTCGATACCGAACAAGACGCATTGCTCCTCGAAAACACCATGATTAAGCGCTTCCAACCCCGCTACAACGTCATGCTTAAAGATGGCAAAACCTACGTGTATATCCAGATTACCAATGAGCGCTTTCCGCGGGTCATCTTCACGCGAAAAGTCGTCAAGGACGGCTCCAATTATTACGGCCCATACACGTCCAAACACCGGGCCAATATGCTCTTGGAACTGATTAAAACCCTGTTTCCGCTACGGACTTGTACCTACAACCTCTCTGAGGAAAATATCCGCAAAGGCAAAATCAAACTCTGCCTCGAATACCATATCAAAAACTGCCTGGGCCCCTGTGTAGGTTATGAAAAAGAAGAGGACTACAATGAAAAAATACGCCAGGTAAAAAACATCCTCAGTGGTAAATTTCGCTCCGTCAAGGAATTTGTAAAGAAGCAAATGAATACTGCAGCAGAAGCGCTGGCATTTGAAGAGGCGGCCCAATGGAAAGAGCGACTGGAGGTCTTTAAAGATTATCAGAGCAAGTCCACGGTGGTCTCAACTCAGGTCGGGGATGTAGATGTGTTCTCTCTCGAATCCGATGGAGATATCGCCTTTGTCAACTACCTCATGGTCAAAGACGGCGCCATCATTAACAGCTACACCGCAGAAATCGAAATGAACCTCAACCGCGAACCGGAAGACATCCTCGCTTTTGCACTCCATGAAATCCGTGAGAAATACCACAGCATTAATACCGAAATCATCGTCCCTTTCCCCGTTCCTCTAATCGATACCAGCCTCACCCAAACCTTGCCCAAGCGCGGGGATAAACTCAAACTGCTCGAGCTCTCCCAAAAGAATGTCAAATACTTCCTGCTACAAAGTAAAAAACAAAAAGCCAACGCCACGCAGAAGAAGAACTCAGTAGAACGCATCCTTAAGACCCTACAATCGGACTTGCGTATGGATAAAATGCCCATGCATATCGAGTGTTTTGACAACTCCAATATCCAGGGAGCCCATCCGGTAGCTTCTTGTGTTGTTTTCCGGGCGGCCAAACCATCCAAGAAGGATTACCGGCATTTTCATATCAAAACTGTCGAGGGACCCAATGATTTTGCATCGATGGAGGAAATCGTCTACCGGCGTTATAAACGGCTGCTCAAGGAATCATCCGGCTTACCTCAGCTCATCGTTATCGATGGGGGCAAGGGGCAACTGAGTTCTGCCATGAAAAGTCTTCGAAAACTCGGTATCGAAGACCAGGTCGTAGTTATCGGAATCGCCAAAAGGCTGGAAGAAATCTTCTTTCCCGGAGATAGCATCCCTGTTTATATCGACAAAAAGTCCGAGTCTTTGAAATTATTGCAGCATGTCCGCAATGAAGCCCACCGGTTTGCTATCAGCTTTCACCGGGATACGAGGTCTAAATTCTTTTTGCAGACCCAACTTACGGATATCCCGGGGATAGGGGACAAAATATCGGCAAAGCTGTTGCAGAAATTCGGATCGGTCTCCCGTATTCAAGCATTGGATATGTCCAGCTTAGAAGCAGAGATTGGCAAAGACAAAGCCGGCAAGGTATTCCGCTACTTCCATCCGGAAGAGGAGGAGTAGTTTACATTATTGATGGTAAAAACACAAAAGCAGGACTCATTTTTGAGCCCTGCTTTTCATTATACTATGAAATAAGAGATTACTACATACGGTAATTCACTCCAAGAGCAAACACCAGTGCGGACTTATCATAAGTCTCTTTATAGCCTGTATAATCTTTGGTATATGGTTGGTAAATTGTGTATGACACGCCTGCTTCCACTCCGAGATTGTCCGATACGATATACGAAACACCTCCACCCAAAGTGGTCGTGCTCAAGGTATAACTCAGAGAGGATTGATATTCCGGATTGGGATTGGTCTTCACGTAGAGTGCCCCAAAACTCAGTCCGAGCAACTCTGTCAAATGGTATTCCAAACCGCCACCGATTTCGACGGTGTTGCCGGATAGGAAAGAGGTTTCATTTCCATTGATGGTCGTCGTTTCACCATTGGTAACAAATTCTTTTGCATCATTCCTCTTACCGTATTTTGCGCCTTTATCCAAGTAATAATGGAGGCCTAGTTGCATATCAAGTTTATCCGAAACATGGTACCTCATCCCGGCAGCAATCATAGCGGGAAGTTCGTTGGGCACTTCTTCTCCATCCTTATAGAGACCAAAGTCATCTTTGGTCACTTTGGTAGTCACCTTCATGGCGGTCTTGTGCTCATACTTCAGGGAAAATCCCAGATTGCCCAGGTTAACGTCCATGCTCACAATCGGGGTAATGCCACTTCCGGTTTGCTTTACGTCGGCTTCTTTATCAGCGAATCCTGCAGCAGCGCCTTTGAGCTTATCTTGTGCGCCTTTGAAGGTGCCGTTAATCATTTCTGCATTCATCGCATTGATTTGGTCGTCAGTAAGTCCTAAAGCCTTAAGAGCGTCGACCAATTGTGCTTTTTCATCAGCAGTGATGATACCGGCTCCTTGAAGCTGCATAAGGGTAAACTTTCCTCCTCCGCCTGCCACAATTTTTCCGGTGGCATCGACTGCGGGTTGCAAGGCATTGGCTTGTCCGGTAAAGAAGTCAGTGGCTTTTACCAAATCTCCGCCGCCGAAGTTGAACTTAATGTCTCGCAAATAACCGGTGGTGGTGTTGTTGGCAATGACATAACGCGCACCCAATCCAAAAGAGATCATCTCATTGACCTGATAAGATACACCGGCTTGAATGCCGTAGTACACAGAAGAACCGGTCAAGCTCATATCAGCACTATAAGTAGTTACACCAAATTTAGCAAGGTCTGTCTTGGCAGCATTGGCGAGTTGCAATTCAAAATCCGGAAGACCGTCAGGGAAGTTGGCACTGCCCCCACCTCCGATGACTTCAAAACCTCCTGAAATCGCCAGTTTGCCCGTTTTGTACACGAGGTAAGCGGTAGGAAGTACAGGCACAAAGGTTTTGCCAATATAGTCTTTATTGAGCGCACTATTGTTAATGGTGCGACTCTGACTAATGGTTTGCGAGTTGACTTGGATATAAAATCCGTCTTCCAATTGCGTCAATCCGGCAGGATTAAAAAAAACGGCGTCTACACCGGTAGAAGCATCCCGTGCCAACATCCGGATAAAAGTGGCACTTTGATTGGTGTTTGTTACGATTCCTCCGGCAAAAGCCCATCCGGAAAGCAGAGAGAATACGACAAACGAGAGTAATTGTCTTTTCATATGTCTTTAGTTTAGTTAAGAAGTAATACTGTGTGTAACTGTACAGCTACATATATTTTTGTCCGCACCAAAGATATAAAAAATTCTTAAGACCACGACGCATGGTAAAAAGAGAGGTTGTCTTACAAACTGCACACTTCTATCAAGAAAAGCAATAACAATCCCGTAGGGATGTCAACTTTGTAGCCCAGTACGAGCGATAGCGAAGTGCAGTGTAAACATGAACGCACCCTCTTAGATTCAGGTCTTTTAAAAACCTATTCTTCCTAATAATGCTTAAATTCGACGTTCTCAATTCGGATTTTGGCGTAATATCTGAATTGCTGATTACAAATTTACGCCAAATTATGAAATGGTATGTAACGCTGCCGATATTTTGGTGTATAGTGTTGCTCCCTCTGATCATTCGGTTAAAGCTACCTCTAACAACATCGATCGTCTTTGTACCGTACAAAAATCGTGGTAAAACCGTTTTCCGGAAGATTTTGTGCATTCTACAACGCGCTCCTTACCCTTTCAAAGAGAATATTGCTTAGCTTTGTCTTTAGTAATGGAGCAAAACCCGGGTTTTGCTCCGTTTCCCCCATTTTATATGTCGTTAAGTGTAAACTTTAGAAGTAGTATGAAGTATCTCAAGTATAGTTCTATTGTCTTTTTTATGATGTATTGGTCCGGCCTCACCGCACAAACGAAAGCGATGTATGTAGATGGCCTCAAATATATCATCGGGGATTACTATAAGGAAAACGAATTGCTCCAATATGCAAAGGACAGCGGGTATGACTATCTGATATGCTATAATATCAACTATATCCACAAACATATCTTTGACATCACAGATCCCACTACGGCCAAACCACTCAGCGATTTCATATCAAAGGCAAAAAATAGTTATGGCATAAAGCAGGTGGGGGCTATCGGTGAAAAATATTCCTCCTTTGATGCCATTCACGATTACAATTTGGACCATATCAATACGCCCAATCAACGCTTTGATGTGTACAACATGGAATTTGAATTTTGGAACTCCAATTCTACGGGACCGGGAGGGTATTACTGCACGACATATCTCCAACCCCGGGGACTTCCCTGTGATACGGCGGGCGCTTTTTCCTTCATTTATCCGGAGCTGTGCAAGCTGGACTCCCTTTGTGACGAGTACGACTGGCTGCACTCGGAGATGTACATCGGCAATCCCACCGAAAAACAGTGTGCCCAGGTGGCCTCTTGTGTGGACCGGGTGCTGGTACATTACTATCGCAAATCGGATGTGTACAACAACGGAAACTCTATCTACAACTACAAAAAATACCGGTTAAAGCCCCTGACTGACTCTACGAATTTTATTCATATCATGCCCATCTTTTCGGGGGAAGACAATTTTATGGGCCCCTGGCTTAAGTCCCACTCCGAAGAGCGCCCCTACCTCACCTGGCTCCATGGACAAAACGGGTGGGATGATGATACCGGAGCGTGGAAACAAAAGATGAATGTCGATGGCTATGTGTGGTTTACCTACACGGTCATGCACAATACCACACCACCGCCTCCGCCGGTTATTGCCGGGAAGATGGCCTTCTTTCGATACACTTCGTGGGGGGCACAAGACGGGGAATTGTATCTCTATAATTTTGATAAGGATACCTTGCGGCATATCAGTGCCCCTTGGACCAATGTCGAAAATACCATTTATCCGCATTTTTCGCCGGATGGCAAACACCTCACCTTCATGGGGTTTGATACAGGTACAGACGATTGGGATATCTTTATCTGGGATGTCGATTCGACCTCCAACCCCGTCAACCTGACCGATGCGAGAAATACTCGGGAGGAGTTTCCTCACTTCTCTCCCGACGGAAGAAAAATCATCTACAAAGAGCGTTATTATGACGGGGGATTCAAGTTTCGTTTTCAAGAGATGGACCTGGATGGCAACATCCTTAACACCATTACTCCTCCCGGGGATAAAATCGTCGAAAACCCCGTTTATTCCCCCAAAGGAGACGAAATATACTATACCAAGGATACGGTTGAAAAAGCGGATGTTTTCCGGATAAAGACGGACGGCTCAGGAGACCAGGCGCTCCATGACTTGAGCATGAACCAGGAGTATTATCCGGCGACGATTACCCCGGACAAACATGTTTACACCCGGTGGGTAAGCGCTACCCGGCATATCGACCAATTGTATATCGAAGAAGACGGGATCACCCAAAAAATTTCTTTTGTGGATACTTTTGACTATTCACAACCCATGTACGTCAAGGACGATTTATTGTTGTTTTCAAGCACCCGGCCCGGCACCAAGGGCGGATACGATTTGTATGTCGGGGATATGGCATCCGGTGAGGTTTGGTCGTTGAGCAGCTATGACGCCAATATCAATACCGGGCAAGAGGAGCTCGGAGCGACGTTTGTAGTCCCCAAGACACCGCATGTGACGGCGAGTTCGTTTATTTGTGTGGATCATTTGGGGTATCGACCCGGCGACAAGAAAATTGCCGTATTGCGGGACCCTATGGTGGGGTACGACTCTTCGGACAGCTATACGGCAGCTACCATGTATGAAATAAAGAAACAATCGGATAGCACCGTGGTCAGCAGTTATTCACCGGTTTTGTGGAAAGGGGGCATGCAGCACGACCAATCCGGAGATAAGTGTTGGTGGCTGGACTTTAGTAGTCTGAGCACTGTGGGCGACTATTTCATAACAGAGGCCGGAAAGGACACGGGTTCGTATGCATTTAGTATCCGGGACAGTGTGTATGACCGGGTATTGAAAGAAGCGGTGCGCACCTTTTATTATCAGCGTTGCGGCACACCCAAATCCCTTCCCTGGGCCGATTACAGATGGACCGATGTGGCCTGTCACGTGGATGCATTGCAGGATAAGGATTGCCGCCTGGTATCGGACACTTCTGCCGCTACTTCCCGGGATTTATCCGGGGGATGGCACGATGCCGGGGACCACAACAAGTATATCAACTTTACCGATGTCGCCGTTCATGACCTTTTGTCCGCCTACGAAGAGCATCCCGCTGTCTGGGGCGATGATTACGATATTCCGGAATCGGGCAATGGGATACCGGATATCCTGGATGAGACCAAATGGGAACTCGACTGGATGCTCAAAATGCAAAAATCAGACGGATCGGAGTTGCATAAAGTATCGGTGACACAATGGGGAGGAAGCACCTGTCCCCCGAGTTCGGAGAAGCTGGTTCGCCGTTATGCACCGGCTACCGCTTCCGCCACCATCAATGCTTGCGGGGTATTTGCCCATGCGGCGATTGTATTTGGCAACTTGCCTGACAAAAGGATGCAAGCCTATGCCGATACCTTGAGACAGGCGGCAGAAGATGCATGGAACTGGATCGATACCCACCCGGGGGACATCCCATCCAATTATGACAATGCCGGATTTGTCAACGCCGTGGCAGAAGACGATTCGTACACCCAATATGCCAACATTACAGCCGCATCTGCCTACCTTCTGGTATTGACCGGAGATACGACCAAATACCGGACTTATTTCGATGGTCATTATACCGATACGCACCTGTTTCAATGGACATCCATCGCTATTTATTTCAAGGACCCCCAGATTAATTCGGCTCTGTTGTACTATTCCATCTCCCCCTACAGTTCGCCTGCGGTAGTTACTGCCATACGGGATAAATACATGGAAGCGGCAACCAATTCGTTTAGCAACTTTGATATCATCAACAAATACAACGACAGTACGGATGCTTACCGCGCCTACCTTTACAATTGCGGCTGGGGCAGCAATGCCTATCGCGCTTATGGGGGAACGGCATTTACCAATATCGTACGCTATGGCCTCGACACCATCAATGACAGCAGTCATCTGGATGCAGCGAGAGGATACCTTCACTTCTTGCACGGCACCAATCCCTTGCAGCAATTCTATTTATCCAATCTCCGTTCGATCGGGGCCGAACACTCCGTTCCGGAGTTTTACCACGGCTGGTTTGCCGATAGTACCGGCTATGATAATGTCGATAGCTGCCTCTACGGGCCCGCTCCCGGATACCTCGTAGGAGGCCCCAACGAAACCTACGTCTCCCCCGGGCCTGACACCATCGCCCCTCCGGAATTTCAACCCTGGCAAAAGTCGTACAAAAACTGGAACAACGTCGATGACGATTCCTGGGAGATAACCGAAAATCAAGACCGCTACCAGAGTGCTTATATCAAGCTCTTATCGCGTTTTGTCACGACCCAATACAATCCGCTTCATAAGGAGTATTTTGTATCGACCAATGGCGACAATACCAACCCCGGAACCCTTCAACGCCCCTGGAGGGATATCGACTATGCCTGCCATCACGCCACACCCGGGAGCACTATTCACGTGTTGGAAGGACAATTTAAAGAACAAGTCACCGTAGGGATTGATAGTATCTATGTACACAACTT
>Ga0256832_1002851_pt1 | contig 11801 bp, 4 predicted proteins | sample 134614metaG_FD_190534 | JGI IMG/M metagenome (GOLD analysis project Ga0256832, IMG submission 190534) | Hydrothermal vent microbial communities from Lau Basin, Pacific Ocean - 134-614 | ecosystem: Environmental > Aquatic > Marine > Hydrothermal vents | place: Pacific Ocean: Lau Basin | collected... | reverse complement strand
CCTCAAGGTTCCGTGTTCTTCCACATGCATCCAAGCGGTTTCCAGCGCTTCCCTCGTCCTGGCCCGCCATGTGTCGATGCCGCCGAGGTGTGCGCCGATCGCCGCCTGAACCTTGAGGCGGTGGGCGATGCGTTCGCGATCGGGCTCGGGCAGCAGACGGGACAGGGGCGACTCGAGGAGGGTCTCGAGAATGCGTGCGCGTGCGTCCTGGCCGAGCTTTCGGGCTTCTTCGCCTTCAAAGAGGATCTCGGTCAGTTGGCGGACCGAGCGGTTCATGAAGCCGGAAAGGAAAGGTTGAAGTTGGCTTTCGACCTGTCGATACAGATTCCCACCAAAACCTTCCATGAATGTTCGACCGATTTGGGCCGCTCTCTCCGCCCTTTGGGCGAATCCCCGCCCAATGGTGCCCAGAATACGTGCCGGCCCCCGGCCGTCTTTGTCTCCTCCCAGCGGATTGATCTGACTCAAGAACTGCTGCATCGATTTTTGGATGAGGTTCCGGAGGGCTCGGCGAAGCGCCGGTTGATCGAGGAGATCTTCGAGTAGCTCTCGATCCGGAGGTGACGCATGCTTGAGACCCTCCTTGAGCAGATCAGCCGCCTCCGGTCCGATGGCTTCTTTAAGCGTCAAGCCGGAATCACGAAGCTCTTGAAGATGCGTAACGAGCATCTCCGGAGGAAGCGCTGACCAGAACGTCCGGGCAACACCGGAAGAGAGCAGTGCATCCATGAATTCGCCGCGCACATCCCGCGGAAAAAGGGTGGCGAAAGGGGTGTCCAGCATATCCCGCCACACAGCCCCGCCAAGGGACTCGCAGCGTTCAGGTGTCGGTGCCTTCCAGCGCTCCCGAAGGCCGGAAGCGATGGACTCCGGGGTGCGCTTCTTGGTCGAGGATTTCTTGGAAGTAATGGCAAGCCCTCCTTCAAACACGAAAGAACATCCGAATGAATTGTGAGGAGAAATTCGGCAAATGTCAAGCACCGCGCATAGGCCGGCGAGGGGAAAGGAAAGCGATCGAGAACGGGATCCAAGCGCGGGCGAGCGAAACCCAACCGAGCCGTTCCCTTTGAATTCTTTGGTTAGAAGTCAAAAAGAACTCAAGTCCTGGTGCCCGCGCGCCGATTGTCGATTCAACGGGGCGGAGGATAACCCAAGCGCGCGGGGAGTAATGAACGAGGGGCTGGGGCTTCGCCGGCGTTCAGCCTGTCCTCCCCTTGACATATCAATGGTGAGCCTGCTCTCCGCCGGCCTTGTCCATCGCATCTTCAAGATAAATCCGGATCGACGCGAGAGGCGGCGTCCCAGGGACAATCACCCGGGCGAAGAGGACGAAGCCCATGTTGGACACAACGCAGTTTTTTATGCAAATGACCCGCCGGGTCGAGAGGGGAGTGCGCGCGGAGAGACGGCTGGAGGATCTCGAGCGTCAATTGGAACAAGCCCATCGCACGATGACCGCTCTCGCCATGGCGATTGAAGCGCGGGATCCGAATCGCCTGGGACATACGCAGCGGGTGACTTCTTACCTCAACGTCATTCTTCCAGATCTTGGCCTGACCCCAAAAGAAGAACAGGTGCTGCGGATTGCCGCATCGCTCCATGATGTCGGCAAAATTGCGCTCCCGGAGAATGTCTTGACCAAGACCGGCCGGGATACGCCCTTGGAGCGCCGGAAAGCCATGAGCCACACGAAGATAGGCGAGGAAATTCTTCGGCCTCTGGTGATTGAACTCGAGGACGGGAGTCGTCAATCGGTGGCAACGATTGTGCGGCACCTCCACGAACGTTTTGATGGAACAGGGACCCCGGATGGACTGTTCGGTGATGAAATTCCGCGGCTTTCCCGGATACTGGCCTGCCTGGACTACTACGATGCCTGCCTGTGTCCTCCGGATCCCGTGCTCAGGGCCGAAAGGCGGAAGGGAGGGCTTCCGGCGCTCGAGGCAGCGCGGATCGAGTTTGAGTTGGAAGCGGGACGGAGCCTCGATCCGGACCTGACGGCTCTTGTGGCACGTCACCATGACACGCTGGTTCGTTCGGTGTGGTTGCCGATGACGTGGGGAGGCGATCACGAGTTGGCGTTTGGCAGTGTCCCGGATTTTGCTCGAGTGATAGCAAAGAGTCAGCGGGAAGTCGAGCGCCTCTTCGAGAGCGCTCATCGCCTGGTGGGCAGCAGTCTCGAGGTCTCCGAAGTCCTAGGCATCTTGACGCGGAACGTGGAACAGGTTGTCCCCTGGACGACGATCATCGCTTTTGAGCATGATCCCCTCTCCGGCCGGGTGGAGGTCAAGCGGGTGGATGGCCACGCTCGCTCCCTCCCCTTGAACAAGCGGGTTTTGCGGGTGGACAAGGGAGCCTTCGAGATCTGTTTGGCGCGCCGGACTCCCCTCGTCGAGCATTGTTTCATTCAGGAACTCCGTCATCTGAGCCCCGAGCTTGCCGAACATTCACCCATGGGGACCTTGATTCCTCTGATCGAGGATGAAGTGGTCGGCTTCCTCGGTGTTTTCCATCAATCGGGACACCGGATTTCGTCGGATGAGCTTCGCCTCCTGGAGAGCCTCTGCCGTCTCGCCGCGCCCGCGCTCAAGAATGCGCTCTCCCATCAATCATCGCACAAGGAAGCCATTACCGACGAACTGACCGGTTTGACGAACGATCGCCATCTTCTTCGGGAAGGCACCCGGATGCTCCGAACGCGCGGCGAGCGCCCAGTTGCCCTCTTCATGATCGATTTGGATGGTTTCAAGCAGGTCAATGATCGCCATGGCCACGAGGTGGGCGATGCGATGCTCGTGGAAGTCGCGCGTTCATTGCGCGCCGGGGTGAGGCCTCAAGACATTCTTGCCCGAAAAGGAGGGGATGAGTTCGTCATGATCCTTGCCGATACGAATCGTGAAACGGCCGAGGTTCGGGCTCGCCAAATGGAAGGTGCCATTCGATCGGCCTTCGTCAAGCTTTCGAATGGGCAACGCGCGCAGGTGGGCGCCAGTATTGGGACGGCGTGCGCTCCAGATGATGGATCCACGCTGGAAGTTCTTTTGCGAATGGCCGATCAGAGGATGTACAAAAGGAAGCGACAGCGCCATAACCACCGAAACGCGGATCTTCCCTTTTCCTACGACGATCCCCTCGCCGCGTGATGCCTCGACATCGACCCCGCCTCCGACACATCTTGAGCATCCCTCCTTCCGTCATCAGCAAAAGGAATCTTTATATTTCCGTAGGTTGGAGTGTTGTTGAGACGAACATAAAAGCATCGTCTCATCGCCCCGACTTTTTTATGGATAACCCCATCTCAATGTAACAAAGGAAGGTCTCCAGACGCTCTTGGGGGATATCGCCCTCGATAAGTTTCTCAAGAGCGGATGACAATGAATCCGGACAGCCGTATGTGACCTTGACAAATACCATATCCGGCGCTATCGTGCCTCGGGGAATGATAAAGATCATTATCCTGGATGGATCGGATGATGAATGAGGTGATCTTCGGGTCGTCTCCATTGTGTCATCGATTGTGCCGCCGGGAAGATAGGGACCTGTGCCGGGCTGCACATAAGCGACCACGGAGAAGCGCGGCCGCGAAGCAGGAGTACACTCGATTGACACCGGATTTGAATGCTCATGAATGATCAACAATGCCTCGATGCCATGCTCAAGGCACTCCATGGCGCGGATAGGGCCATCCTTTTGACCCACGACAATCCCGATCCGGACTGTCTGGCCAGCGCCATGGCGCTTCAGGTCCTCCTTTATGAACGTTTGGGAGTCGCCTCCCTCATCGTTTATGGCGGCATCCTGGGGCGGGCGGAAAACCGACAGATGGTCTCCGTCCTTGGAATCCCCGCGATGTCGATTGATCTGGTTCAATTTCGGCCCTCGGAGCAGGTCATTCTTATCGACACTCAACCGCGCTCGGGAAACAATTCCCTACCGGACGATCTCAAACCGGCGATGGTGTTGGATCATCATCCTTTGAGACCCGAGACATTGGAAGCGGCCTTTTACGATGTCCGAGTTGGTTTTGGGGCAACGGCGACACTGGCCTGGAGGTATCTGCGGACGGCGGGTATTCGTCCCGCGAGAACGCTGGCAACGGCACTCTTTCACGCGATCAAGGTCGAGACGCTCGATCTCACGCGGGAGACCGCTTCCGCCGATGTCGAGGCTTATCAAGCGCTTCTTCCTCTCATCGATCGCACCGCGCTTGCGCAGGTGGAGCGCGCGCCTGTCCCCCGGGCCTATTTTCGCAAGCTGGTCTCCGCCGTCGCGGCGACGCGAGTCTACCAAGACGTCGGCATTACCAGCATGGGACCGGTGGATGTTCCGGATATGGTTGCGGAATGCGCGGATATGGTCTCCCGGATCGAGGGTATCCGGTGGGTGCTCTGTGCCGGTGAGTTCGAGGACAACATCTACCTCTCCATGCGCGCGAATGAACTCGATGCGCACGCCGGTGCCCTTATCCAGGCGCTCGTCCGCAACCTCGGCCGCGCCGGTGGACATGGAACGATGGCCGGTGGCCGCATTCCCTTGACTCGACCTTATGACGATATCATTCGGGATATCTCCACCCGATTACTCGACCTGATTGGGATTGACGATCAAGTCGGCGAGGAACTCTAGGATCCCCTCGAAGAAAACAGTGTACAACCGTGGGATACGCAAGCGCATGGATGCGGATACATACGACGCGTGATCGCTCGATGGCGATCCGTGAAGGCGTCTGATGCCCAGACCGTACTCGGATTCCGTCATGCGGCGGCGTTCAAGAATCGAATAAACATCCCTTAATCATGGAGCTTTTGATGGATGCGGAGACCTCTCTCAAGCTTAATATCTCTTATGACCAAGGTATTCAGATGACTGTGACCCCGGAACCGGATGCGGCATCTCCCCTCCATGAGCGCATGAGGGCTTTTCGAGCCTCACCGAATCCTCCGGCGTTTCGTCGATTCGTCGATGCCCTGCGCGACAACGGTCATGAGGTGGAGATGGGTTTCGAGGCCGGTGAAATCTACGAGCTGGCCGAACACATTCAAGCGCAGGACGAGGCCCGGGAGGCCTGGTTGCGTGATACCCGTGAACCCTTCGTCAAGGCACTTCGCACATCCCTTCCCGCGCACAACATCGAAGGGGCCGCCTTTCTGGCTTTTCGCCGCAAGGCCCTCTTGGCCGATCCCCGCTGCCTGAATCCCATCGCCACCGCAATCGCCGCGATGCTGATCATTGACCAGGAACTTCCCGGACGCTCACACCTGGTCGTTGCCCCTTCCAGCCGACATGCACTCTGGAACGCCATGCTCGAAGAGTATTTCGGGTCATCTTTCCAACTGGTCTCGGGCACCCGAAAGGTCAGAAAACAGATCTATGCCACCGGCGCCCATTTCATGCTCATCCCGCCCGAGGAGGTGGCTCAGGATAGAAAAGACGTCTCGGAACTCAAGCCCGCATCGATCATCGTGGACGAAGTGTCCCGGGAGTGGGGAGTTGGCAACAAATTAATGATTTTTCTTCATCGGATTAAACCTGAACGAATTATTGCGATGACTTCCTTGGATCCCGTAGTCAACCCAGAAGGACTCTATAGTATTCTGAGTCTTCTTGCCCCTTCGTTGGCGGGTCCTCGCGTCCACTGGGATCGGTATTACGCCCCGGTGCGCGAGGGTGGAGACGAAGGGGAGGCGTTGGCTTCTCAACTCCGGGCGCGCATAGCGGATTATGTACTTCGCCGCGACCCGGCGGAAATGGCTCCGGAGGTCCGTCGGCGGGTCTCCGACGTCTATCGGGTTCCGCTTTCCCGGCGGCAGGCGAATGCCTATCATCGGCATGAGAAAGCGCTCGTGGAACTCTTGAGTCAACGGGAGTTGAGTCCCATCAACCAGCTCAAGGTGGACGAAGAGTTGGCCGCCCTTCGCCGGATTTGTGACTCGATGAGGCTTCTCGGTGAAGGCAGCGATTCGAGTAAACTGGAGGAACTCCGCGCAATCCTCCTGGAGGAAACCCAAGATCCAAGCCGGCGCATCGTGGTTTTCAGCCGATGGGAAGAGATGACACGGCAGATCGCGGAGATTCTTCGTCCCCTCAAGGCCGGACATGTCCGATCGTACAAGCATCTGACCGCCGGCCGTCGCCGGGAACTCGTCAAGCGCTTTCTCGGCGGAAAGGCGCGCATCTTCATATCGACGGACATCGCCGTCCAAGAGGGTCCAATCGACGCGGATGTGCTCATTCATTTCGATGCCCCCTGGAATCCGGAGATCGTCACCTGGAGGCGGACGCAGATTCGAAATCCAGAAGTGGATGAAATCGCACTGCTCGCCGCCGATACCCTCGAGACGGGACTGTGGGCGCCTCCTTTTCCTTCATCGACGCATCTGAAGGAAGGGGGAGAAGAAAGCGGTGAGCCTCCTTCGGTCCGGATCTTCGAGGACGAGGGAGAAGCGCTTCGGCGCTTGAAAGCGTTGATTGGACTATCCAATACTACAGATCAACCTTTCGATGTCCCTGCGGATCAGCCTACTGAAAAACCGGAAAGCGATAAACTCGAGGCTTCGTCGGCGAAGGAAGCGCCGGCCCAGGCGAAGGAAGCGCTGGCCCAGGCGAAGGAAGCGCCGGCCCAGGCGAAGGAAGCGGACCCCTCGGGCGAAGTGCCCTCGAGTTCTTCACCCGAACAAAAAGCGGACGACCTTGGAGCGGAGGCCTCGGGAGAAGGCTCCGGAGGAAGGCCGTCGACTTCCGACGAAGATGTCGGTCGCTCCGAAGCGTTTACGGCGGAGGATTCCCGCGAATCCTCGGCGGATGAAGCCCCGGCTGATGTGGGGAAAAGCGAATCCGGCGGCGTTCCGGCCAAGGAGGAAGAGAAGATGGAAACGCGGACTCAGCCCGAAGGGGAGACGGATGCCATCGAATCCCCGGCCGACGGGGCTGCCGAGATCGGTGATGACTCTGCCTCGGCCGACGGGCGCGGAGGCGAAGGGGACGCATTCGGCGGCGAGCGAATCGGGGAGGAAGGGACGGCCGCCGAAGAACCGGAGCTTGGTCCTCCCGGAGCCCTCGAGAACACTTTGACGATGGTGGAGATCCCGCTCAAGGCGGTCAACCGGATCTTGGCCGGGATTCCAGGCGTCGGTGAATCCCTCAGCCGGATCAATGCCATGGCCTGGGAGGTCTTGACCGCTCCCCTGAGAAAACACTGAGCGATTGTTCCCCCTCCCTTCGAATTCCGGCTCTTTCTCCTCGGATGTCGTCATCCCACGCGCAAGCCTCCGCGGCCTTCCGGTGACCGAAAGCCTTCTCCGCCTGCCAATAAAAGCAGAAGAACTTCCGGATTCTGATATAATTCTTTCATGTCTTGGCATCCCTACTCACCGCGCGAGGTCTTCTTTGATGAACGGAGCATCCCCGATAACCTTGGGCTCCTTTGAATTGGTTGAGCCGGTCGGACGGGGCGGCATGGCCGTCGTTTGGAAGGGACGGCATCGAACACAGCGGACGCCTGTCGCCGCCAAGGTGATGACCTCCGGTCAAGCGCTCAACGCTCAGTTTCGCGCTTCCTTTCGAAACGAGGTCCGAGCCTTGGCCGGGTTGGACCATCCGAACATCGTCATGGTGTGCGATTATGGGGAGGTCCCCGTGGAGGCCGAGGAGGCATCCGGTGGGTCGCTCACCGCGGGCAGTCCCTACCTCATCATGGAGTATGCAAGCCAAGGAACCCTGAACCAGGTGTTGCAGCCCCTGAAATGGAAAGATCTGCGCCGCTTGCTGATCTCCATGTTGGATGCCTTGGCCTTCGCCCACTCCCGGGGCATCATCCACCTCGATCTCAAGCCCGCGAATGTTTTGTTGGCGGGCCGCCGCGATCTCCGTCCCGGGCTCAAACTGACGGACTTCGGCCTGGCCTACGTCATGTCTGGACCGGCCCGATCCGGCCTCCTCAAGTCCACGGCCTCGGCGCTGGACCTTGGTCAGTGGAGTGGAGTCATCCCCGGGACACCGATGTATATGGCGCCGGAGCAGTTCGAAGGCGCTTTCCGTGATTATGGTCCCTGGACGGATCTCTACGCCCTGGGATGCATGGCTTATCGAATGGCCGCCGGCAGGCCCCCTTTCTCCCAGGATGGTTTCATCCAGCTCATGTACGCCCATTTCAAGAAAGAACCTCCCCCTTTGAACCCCCTTCGAGCGGTTCCCGAGGGCTTTGAGGAATGGTTGCGGACACTCCTGGAGAAGGATCCCGGACGCCGGTTCGAGCGGGCCGCGGACGCCGCCTGCGCCTTGATGGCCCTGGATGAACCAAGCGTCTCGGCCCCGCCACGCCCCTCGAACACGAGGACATCGGCCGCGGATGCCGCCGCGGACGATCCCGAGGAGGCCTTGACCGAGGTCATCTCGGTGACCGAATGGATAAACGAAGTCAGGACCAGCCTCGCCGCGGTCAAGCCTTCGCGGGGAGAGGAGGGCGCCCCGCCGGGACATCCCGTGCTTCCCGAGCATTGGTCGTCCTCGGCTCCCAGCGAAACGGGGGGGCGCCTTCTGGAGGCGGGTTTGGGCCTCTTCGGCCTGCGGACCATCCCCATGGTGGCCCGGAAACGGGAACGTGACGTTTTATGGAATGCCCTTCGGAAGGTCCATGACGAAAGGCGCGCGCACGCGGTCATCCTCCGCGGACCCGCCGGCACGGGGAAAAGCCGCCTGGTGGAATGGCTGACATGGCGCGCCCATGAAGTCGGAGGCGCCACGATCCTCAAGGCGAGTCACAGCCCGATGGATAGTCCTTTCGACGGTCTCATCCGAATGTTGGTTCGATACCTGAACTGTTCGGGCCTTCGTCCCAAGGAGATCACGGAACGGGTGGCCGCCGTGCTCCGCTCTCATGGTGTCCGCGATGCCTACGAATGGGAGGCCCTCGCCGCCCTGATCGGAAGCGGATCCGCGCAGGCGGATGGGCGTTTGGATGAACCCGTGTCGTCGCCTCATATCCCCATTCGTTTTGGGGAGCCCGGAGAGCGCTACGCGGTGGTGGCCAGGCTGCTCGAGCGCATCAGCGGGAAGCGTCCGATCATCGTTTGGCTTGAGGATGTGCATTGGGGAAGCGATGCCATGACTTTTTGTAGCTATGTGCTCAAAGCGCAAGCCGTGAGCGCTTCTCCGATTCTCTTCCTTCTGACCGTCCAGGATGAAGCGCTGGCGGAACGGCTTTTGGAGACCAACCTTCTGGGCGAGTTGGAGGACCTGCCCGGCGTGACTCGCCTGGAGGTTGGTCCGCTCTCCATGCGGGATCATCTCGAGCTTGTGCATCAAATCGTTCCACTGGAGCGTGAACTGGCGAAGCGGGTGGCGGCGAGGACTCGAGGGAACCCGCTTTTTGCCGTCCAATTGATTGGCGATTGGGTGCAACGGGGGGTGCTTCGGGCCACGGATCGCGGTTATGAACGGGAAGATCCGGGCGTGGATGATCTCCCGGACACCTTGCATGAGGTTTGGAAAGCGCGAATCAATCGCTTGTTGAAAGGTTCTCCCCCCGATGCCCTCATGGCCCTCGAGATCGCCGCGCTCCTGGGTCAGGAAGTGAACTTGCGGGAATGGAAGACGGCGTGTGAGGTCGATGAAATTCTTCCTCCGGACGATCTCTTGGATCGGCTCTTGGCCAGTCGACTCGCCCGCCTGTCTCAGGCTCAGCAGATGCCCGAGACCTCGAGCACATGGGCCTTCGTGCATGGCATGTTGCGGGAGAGTTTGGAGCGTTCGGCGCGGGAGGCGGGACGGTTGGCCGCTCATCATCGCACGTGCGTCACGATGTTGAAGAAGCTTTATCGGGCGGATCGGCCGGGCATACTGGAGCGTCTTGGGCGGCACTACCTGGGGGCGGAATGGTACGAAGCGGCTTTGGATCCCCTCCTCAAGGCGGCCGGAGGTTATTTGGACACCGGTGATTTCCGTCTTTCCCAGACATTATTGGATTTGAGGGTGAATGCCTTGCGGGCCATCAATCTGCCGCGGAGCGATCGGAAATGGGGGGAAGGCGATGAGCAGCGGATTCGGGTACTCCTGGCATTGGGGCAGGTCGATGCCGCCTACCGCCTGGCGGTCGAGACCGAGCGCAACGCCATTCGATTCAGTTGGCGAGAGCTGGATGCACGCTGCCTCCTTCTCAAGGCGGAAGCGGAAGAAAAGCGATCGGACCTGGCGAGCGCGGAAGAGAGCTACGAGGAAGCGATCGCCCGTTTTCGACAGCTTGGATTGCCGAAGGGGGTCGCGGATTGTTTACTGGGTCAGGCCCTTTGTGCGAAGGAGCGGGGAGAGATTCCGCGTTCATCCATCTTGCTTCGTCAAGCGCAGTCGACCTATCGCCGCTGTGGGGATGAAACGGGCCAGACGCTCTGTATTCTCCGTCTGGGACACAACGCCCACGTCAGTGGCCGTCTCAAGCGGGCGGCGGAGCTTTACGAGGAGGCTCTGGCGCTCTTCGAACGAAGCGGTCATCAACCCTATCGGGCGGAGACCCTTCGTGCCTTGGGTATCGTCACCATCGAACTGGGACAACCGGCCCGAGGCATTGAACTCTTGAGACGGGCGATCGCCATTTTTCAGCGGTGCGGCAGTCAGATGGAAGTGGCCAATGGGCACAACGATTTGGCGGAGACCGAGCGGCGGCGGGGGAATTTCGAGGGGGCCATAGCCGGATACAGGCGATCCATCGCCATGTGGGAGGCCATTGGAGGAGGGGCGAAGAGCCTCTTTCCCAAGGCGAATCTGGGTGCGGTCCTCGTCTTGACCGGACGATACGACGAGGCGCGGGCGACCCTGGAGTCGTGCCGAAGGGCTTTGGAGGCCGATGGACGTCTCATTTTATTGAGTACGGTCCATGCTTCTCTCATTCCGTGTACCGCGGCCTCCGGGGATTGGAACGACTTCGATGCCTACCTAGACAAGATCCGCGCGAGCGCGCCTCGAGATGCCATCGAGCCGGATGACCTCAAGGCCATCGAGCTTGGGGCCAGACTGGCCCTCCGAGCCGGCGAATCCGATCGGGCGCGACGGGCTTTCGAGCTTGCCCGGCGTTTTTGGGTCGAGCTGGATCGCGAAGATTGTGCGGGACGGGTGGAAGAAGCCCTGCGTGCCTTGGCGTAGAGCGTTTATGGAACAGCGCCGTTCGAACGACCGGCGCGGATGGTTTTCATATTCCATGGCGGGCATCCGCCGATGCCTGCCTCATCGACAGCCTCCCTTGGAATGCGGATGGGACGATTGGGTTCGATTCTCCGCGTGAGTGAAAACGCCGATGCCCCCTTGCGGTCCACCCGTTTTTCCCTCTCCCCCGACCCTTTCGTGAATCTTTTTCAAGCCGGGGGGATCCGCCCTGTCTCTCCGAAGGATCTCCGTGGGCTTCCGGAGGAATCGGTTCCGCGGGCTTCCGGAGTGAATGCATTGAGGCGGCCGAACCGGCGGAATCAAGAGAGGGGCGCACACTTATTCCAGCAAAAGGAGACTGGAACATTGACAGCTTGAGCGGCCTCCTCCTATCATTGGAAAAGGGGTGGCAGCGACGTGAGGGGATCCCATGCCCCGGCAGGCGGCGCGGAATGCTTCGCGGCGACATAGCTGAAAGCGTAGCCATATCATTGTGCCGATGGAAGCGGAAGCTGGGTGGACGGATGCAGCCGGTGATCCAACAGACTCCCGAAGATGAATATCATCACGAACCTTCAAAGCCTTCACAGCTCATCGAGATTGGCTCGGAAGCCATCGAACCCCTGGAGGCTTTCGTCTCCGTCGTCCGCTATTTTCATCGCTATCGC
>Ga0256832_1002850_pt1 | contig 11802 bp, 11 predicted proteins | sample 134614metaG_FD_190534 | JGI IMG/M metagenome (GOLD analysis project Ga0256832, IMG submission 190534) | Hydrothermal vent microbial communities from Lau Basin, Pacific Ocean - 134-614 | ecosystem: Environmental > Aquatic > Marine > Hydrothermal vents | place: Pacific Ocean: Lau Basin | collected... | reverse complement strand
TTTTCATCCGTGGGGGGTGCGTCTCAGCTGAAATCAACCATAGGTATGATAATTCAAGGAAAATTCAACATGAACACAAGATTTCGCCATATTCCCCCTGCAGACTCCCAAGTAATGAGACCAGCCCATGCGATGGCATCGAGAAGGGCAGGAAAAAGGGAACGGAGAGTGAGACAATGCTGAGTGCGATCAAGCAATTTCTGCGGGACGAAGATGGGGCGGTAACGGTCGATTGGGTCGTGCTGACGGCCGGCATCGTTCTGTTCGGTGTCGCCATGGCCATACCGATCCGCCAGGCTTCGGTGGCGAAATCGAGCGATATTGCCTCTTTCATCGATACCGTCTCGACGGATTGATCTGCACGGCTCAGCGAGGCCGGAGGGATCCGATGTCTTGTTGAAGACCGCTGGTTTCCAGATCCGAACCAATGCAAGCAAAATCCATTGTTTGAACACGAGATTGACGTATTTACGGGATATGCTGATTCCAATGGCGCGGATTTGCGAATGATGATACGGCGCCCGCGCGGGGTGGAATGACAGGTTTTCGACGGCCGGGAGGCCGATCAGGAAAAGAAGGGAAAAGATCATGCGGATGGTATTCGGGTTGGTCCTCGTGGTGGGCGTCGCGCTTGCCGCCTTCGCCGTTTACATGGCCAAGGGCTATGTGGACAGCTACCAGGCGCGCCTTGAAGCCGAGCGCGCGCAGCTAGCCAAGATCGTTCCCACCGTGGAGGTCTATGTGACCAACCGGCAGATCAAATATGGCGAGGAGATCACCAAGGATGACGTGCGCAAGATCAAATGGCCCGAGGATTCGCTGCCCGAGGGTGTTTTTCGCACCGAGGAGGAGCTTTTCCCCAAGGGCGTAGGCATTCCGCGCCGCGCCACGCGCCAGTTCGAGAAGAACGAGCCGGTGCTGGCCGCCAAGGTAACGGAGCCCGGCAGGATCGTGGGGATCACATCCCGCCTTTCGCGCGGCATGCGCGCCTTCGCCATCAAGGTGGACGCCACAAGCGGGGTTTCGGGCTTCCTGCGGCCGGGGGATGTTGTCGATGTCTACTGGACGGGGCGGATCCTCGATCAGAACGTGACCAAGCTCATCCGCTCGGGTCTGAAGCTGATCGCCGTCGATCAGAAGACCGACATCGATCAGGACGGCGCCGTGATCGCGCGCACCGTGACGGTGGAGGTGTCGCCCGAGGATGTGGCCGCCCTCGCCCAGGCCCAGGCAACGGGCCGCCTTTCGCTCTCGCTGGTCGGCAATGCGGAAGACGTGATCAGCGGCAAGATCGAGATCGATCAGGACAAGCTCCTCGGCATCAAGCGCGAGGCGGTTGTCGAGACCGCGCCGGAAAAGGTCTGCACCATTCGCCAGCGCAAGGGCACCGAGATTGTCGAGGTGGAGATCAAATGCCCCAACTAGGGCCGGGTTTCCCATAGCCGGTCAGGCGTGCCCATCACCTCATATGGGGGGCGCGCCTTTCACCTGCCACAACAAATAGTGAAGTGTTGCGGGTTATCCACATGACTTTCGCCCGGCAAGGCTTTGATTCTTGCAATATTTAACGTTTTCCTGCATTCTGCCGTTCAAACGGGCGATCAGATCCGTATCCATTTTGGTGATCAGAGAGGCAGGATCACAATGCAGATGAGCAGTTTTTTCAAGGCGGCCCTCATCGGGCTTGCCGTGAGTTTCACCACGATCCCCACCGTTTCCAATGCGGAAACGCTGAAGGTTGTCAGGGGCGCGCCCTCAGCCGCGCTCAAGGTGCCGATGAACCGCGCGGTGGTTGTCGAGAGCGAGGAGCCCTACGGCCAGCTTTCGATCGCCAATCCCGATATCGCGGACACGACCCCGCTTTCCAACAAGTCGATCTACGTGCTCGGCAAGACGCCGGGGCGCACCACGCTCACGCTTCTTGATGACGCGGGCGGGCTGATCGCCAATGTGGAGGTGCAGGTCACCCCCGACGTGGCAGAATTCAAGGAGCGGCTGCGCCAGATCCTGCCGGGCGAGCATATCGAGGTGCGCACCGCCAATGACGGCATCGTGCTCTCGGGCACCGTCTCGAGCACCGCAAAGCTCGATCGCGCGCTCGATCTGGCGAATCGCTACGCGCCGGACCGGGTGTCCAACCTGATGAACGTGGGCGGCACGCAGCAGGTGATGCTGAAGGTGCGTTTCGCGGAGGTGCAGCGCTCGGTGGTGAAGGAGCTTTCCGCTTCCTTCGGGGTTGCCGGCAATGATGTCCAGAGCGAAACGGGCACATGGCTCGGTTCGGGCATTCTCAATCCCGGCGCGCATATCCCCGCGCCCGGCGCCGTGACCAGAACCGGCATCTCGGGCGCCACGCGCCTTGGCTTCACCATGGGTTCGGTTCAGTTTGGCGTGCTTCTCGAAGCGCTGGAAACCAAAGGCCTCGTGCGCACCCTTGCCGAGCCCAATCTTACCGCCCTTTCCGGCCAGGAGGCAAAGTTCCTCGCCGGCGGCGAGATTCCGATCCCGGTGGCCCAGGACAACAACACCATCACCGTGGACTGGAAGGAATTCGGCGTGCTGATGACATTCACGCCCCGGGTGGTGGATGGCGACATCATCAATCTCAGGATGGAAGCCGAGGTGTCCGGTATCGATACCACCCAATCCTTCCAGGTCGGTGACAATTTCACTGTCCCCGCCTTCCGCACCCGCAAGACGTCCACCACCGTGGAGATGCGCGACGGCCAGAGCTTTGCCATCGCCGGGCTCCTTCAGGATGATTTCCGCGATCAGATCAACCAGATCCCCTGGCTTGGCGATCTTCCGGTGCTGGGGGCGCTTTTCCGCAGCACGAATTACCGCCGCGATCAGAGCGAGCTGGTGATCATCATCACCCCGCATCTTGTCACGCCCACCCGCGGCGAGGCGCTTGCGCTGCCCACCGATCGGGTGCGCCCGCCCTCCGAGAAGGAGCTTTTCATCGGCGGCAAGACGGCCATGCCCAAGGGGCCGGCCGGAGAAGTGGCGCGGCAGGATTTCAACGCCTCCTATGGCTATGTGATGGAGTAAGGCCATGCAGAGCAAGATCAGGTTCACCGTCGCGCTGGCCGGCATGGCCGCCCTCGCCGCCTGCAGCGGGCGCGAGGCTGGAAGCCAACTGGACGAGGGCAATTTCGGCAACCCCACCATGAACAACACCCTGGTGGAAACGGGGGCGCGGGATTACACCATCAACCTCGCGCATCGCTTCGCCCGCGAAGTGCCCAATACCGTCACTTTCGATTTCGACAGCGCCCGCCTTGACGAAAACGCCAAGGCCGTGCTGCGCAAGCAGGCGGACTGGATCCGCCAGTTCCCCGAAGTGCGCTTCAAGGTGTTCGGCTTTACCGACAAGGTTGGCTCAGAAGCTTACAACAAGCGCCTCGGGATGCGCCGCGCGCGCGCGGTGGTGAATTACCTCACGAGCCAGGGAATCAGCCGCAAGCGGCTTCAGGCCGTTGTTTCCTACGGGGAAACACGCCCGCTCATTCCCACGGAGGGGCGCGAGCGCCGCAATCGCCGCGCGGTGACGGAGGTTTCCGGCTTCGTGAAGAACAACCCATTGGTTCTGAACGGAAAATATGCGGAGATCATCGCTCGTGAATATGTGAATAGCGCCTCGGAGGAGCCTCAATATTACCCAGCTATCAATCGGTGACATGGGCTTTGGGGGCTCAATCGTCGCAAGATACCGAATAATTACGGCTTTTTGGCCGTAATGTTGCCAAGATTTAGCGGCATCTTCATCCGGTAAGGAAGTGTTCACACGGGCAATTGTGCCCGGTGCCGACAAAGAGGGTGGCGTCCCGCCTGGGTGGGTGGGGATGATCTTAAATCCCTTTCGTCGCAGAGATGAAGGACGTATGGCAATGGCGAGTAATGCGATGCTGCAGCCTGAACCATCACCGATCGTGGCCTGCACGATCTCGCGTGATGTGCAGAATTTCGATCTACTGATCGATGACATGGAGGCCGAGCTCGGCGAGAGCTGGGGCGATCTTTCTTTCGAGGATGCGAAGGTTTTCCTGCATCAGCCGGAAGCGGAATACCTGGAATTCGTCGCCATCGCGGTGGACGATCAGGACGAAGCGGAACTGCCGCGGATCGGAGAGATCATCCGAACCGCCAAGGAAAAGGGCATCAAGGTCATCCTCATCGCCGAGGAAGTGAGCCCGATCGCGCTGCACCAGCTCCTGCGCCTCGGTGCGGATGATTTCGTGCCCTATCCGCTGCCGGAAGGCGAACTGCACCAGGCGATCGAGCGCCTGCGCGCTGCGCCCACGGCCGAAGAGATCGCCGCAAGCGCGAAGGGAACCCTCAAGGCCACCAACGATCACGATGCCGTCGTAATTGCGGTGCACGGGCTTGCCGGGGGCACCGGCGCTACGACATTTGCCGTCAACCTCGCCTGGGAGCTCGCGAATATCGACAAGAAGGATCCGCCGCGCGTATGCGTGATCGATCTCGATCTGCAATTCGGCTCTGTGGCGACCTACCTTGATCTGCCGCGCCGCGAAGCGGTTTACGAGCTACTCTCGGATACGGAATCGATGGACAGCGAAGCCTTCATGCAGGCGCTTCAGAGCTTCAACGAGAAGCTGCATGTGCTCACGTCTCCTTCCGAGATGCTGCCGCTGGATCTGATCTCCTCGGAGGATGTCAGCCGGATCATCGAAACCGCCCGGCTGAATTTCGATTACGTCATCATCGACATGCCCTCCACCCTCGTCAACTGGACGGAAGCGGTGCTGACCGAGGCGCATGTCTATTTCGCCACGCTCGAGCTCGACATGCGCTCGGCCCAGAATACCCTGCGCCTGATCCGCGCGCTGAAAAGCGAGGAACTGCCGCACAACAAGCTGCGCTATATCCTGAACCGGGCGCCGAAATTCACCGATCTGAACGGCAAGGCGCGGGTGAAGCGGCTGGCCGAGAGCCTCGACATCAAGATCGAGGTGCTTCTGCCCGATGGCGGCAAGCAGGTGCTGCAGGCCGGAGACCACGGCCTTCCGCTGGCCGAGAGCGCACCGAAGAATCCGCTTCGCAAGGAGCTCTGCAAGCTCGCGGTTTCCGTGCATGAGGTAAATGTTTCGGAAGAGACGGGGAAATAGGGCGATGCAAGGCCGGCCGCCCGTTATGCGGGCGCAGCTTTGACAGATATGACAAGGGGCTGAGGAAATGTTTTCGCGTTACAAGAAATCGGGTGCCAAAACCCCCGCCGAGAAGGTAGTCAGGCTGAAAGAGGCGAAGGCGGCGAAGCCTGCCCGTGAGCCGGTTGCCGCGCCCAAGGCGGCGCCGGCCAGCCTGAGAAAGGCGAGTGCGCCGGCCAAGGCAGCGCCCGCGGACAAGGAGAAGAAGCGCAAGGAGCGGCTCAGCGAGATCAAGGTCCAGCTGCACCAGCGCCTGCTCGATTCACTCAATCTTTCGGCGCTCGACAATGCCACGGAAAAGGAACTGAAGGCCGAGATCAACGCGATCGCCACGGAGGCGCTCGAGGAAATGAGCGTCGTGCTCAACCGCGAGGAGCGCGCCCAGCTCAATCAGGAGCTCTATGACGAAGTGACGGGCCTCGGCCCGTTCGAACCGCTTCTGCGCGACGACACGGTGAACGATATCCTGGTGAACGGCCCGCATCAGGTGTTCGTGGAGCGCGACGGCAAGCTCGAGCTCACCGATGTGACCTTCAAGGATGAAAAGCACCTCCTGCGGATCATCGACAAGATCGTTTCCGCCGTGGGCCGGCGGGTGGATGAATCCAACCCCTATGTTGACGCGCGCCTCGCCGATGGCTCGCGCTTCAACGCCATGGTGCCGCCGATCGCGGTGGATGGCAGCCTGGTTTCGATCCGCAAGTTCAAGAAGGAGAAGCTGTCGGTCGATGATCTGATCAGGTTCGGCGCCTTCACCGAGGAAATGGCCGCCTATCTGCAGGCGGCGGTGGCCACCCGCCTCAACATCATCGTTTCGGGCGGGACGGGCTCGGGCAAGACCACCACGCTCAATGCCCTTTCCTCCTTCATCGATGATTCCGAGCGCATCCTCACCATCGAGGACACGGCCGAACTCCAGCTCCAGCAGACCCATGTGGGCCGGATGGAAAGCCGCCCGCCCAATGTGGAGGGCAAGGGCGCCGTCACCCAGCGCGACTGCCTGCGCAACGCGCTCAGGATGCGCCCTGACCGCATCATCGTCGGCGAAACGCGCGGCGAGGAGGTGATCGACATGCTCCAGGCCATGAACACCGGCCATGACGGCTCCATGACCACGATTCACGCCAACTCGGCGCGCGATGCGGTAAGCCGCCTCGAAAACATGATCGCCATGGCCGGGATCGAAATGCCGATCAAGGCCGTGCGCGGCCAGATCGCCTCGGCCGTGAACCTGATCGTGCAGGCCTCGCGCCTTCAGGATGGTTCGCGCCGCATGGTCTCGATCACCGAGATCACCGGCATGGAGGGCGAGGTGATCTCGATGCAGGAGATCTTCCGCTTCCAGCGCGTGGGCCTCACCCCGGAAAACAAGATCATCGGCCATTTCACGGCCACGGGCGTGCGCTCGCATTTCTCCGAGCGTTTCCGCCTCTGGGGCTACGATCTGCCGCCTGAAATCTTCGAACCCGTGGAAGGTTAGTCAAGATGACGTTCAACACAGAATTTGTCGTTTACGGGCTGATCTTCATCGCCGTGCTGCTGCTCGTCGAGGGGCTCTACCTGACGGTCTTCGGCAAATCGATCAGCCTCAACAACCGTGTCAACCGCCGCCTCGAGATGCTCGAGAAGGGCATGGGGCGCGAACAGGTGCTGGAGCAGCTCCGCAAGGAGATGAGCCAGCACATGAAGGCGCGATCGATCCCGATCTATTCGATCCTCGCCAACAAGGCCCAGAAGGCCAATATCGCCTTCTCGCCCAACCAGATCATCCTGATCATGGTGCTGCTTTCGGTTTTCGCCTTTCTCGGCCTTACCATCGGCACCAGTGCTTCGCTGATGGTGCGCCTGCTGATTTCGGTGGTGATGGGGGTCGGCGGCGTTTACATGTGGATCAACAACAAGGCCAAGAAGCGCCTTGCGATGATCGAGGAGCAGCTCCCGGATGCTGTGGAACTGATGGTGCGCAGCCTGCGGGTGGGCCATCCCTTCGTTTCGGCAATCCAGATCGTGGCCAAGGAAGTGCCCGATCCGCTGGGCACGGAAATGGGCGTGATCGCCGACGAGGCCGCCTATGGGCGCGATGTGGGCGAGGCGCTGAAGGCCATGGCCGAGCGGCTGGACATGCAGGATCTGCGCTTTCTCGCGGTCGCGGTTTCGATCCAGCAGACATCGGGCGGCAACCTCGCCGAGATCCTCGAGGGGCTTGCGAAGGTGATCCGTTCGCGTTTCCGGCTTTTCCGCCGGGTGAAGGCGATCACGGCGGAGGCGAAATGGTCCGGCATGTTCCTTTCCGGCTTCCCGATCTTCGCGCTGATCATGATCAACCTGATCAAGCCGGATTACTACAAGGACGTGCAGGATACGCCCGTTTTCATTCCCGCGGCGCTGGTCGTGGCGGCTTTCCTGATCGTCAATGTGATTGTCATGCGCGCACTCGTGAACATCAAGGTCTAGGGGGAGAACATGGAATTCATCGAACAGATCAGGCTGTTTCTCACCGATGCCCTGGGGCCGTTCGGCCCGCTGATCGCGGTCGGCGTGCTTGGGCTTTTTCTCGTGCTGCTCACGCTGCCTGTGCTCCTGAAGAAGGAACAGGACCCGCTTGACAAACTGCGCAAGAGCCAGGCGGGCGAGAGGGCCGATGACAAGAAGCGAAAAGGGCCGGCGCTGCGCCAGGACAACAAGAAGGACAAGCTGGAGAAATTCTCCACCTTCCTCGAGCCGCAGGACGAGAAGGAGCTTTCGGCGGTGCGCCTCAAACTCCTGCAGGCGGGCTACCGCAGCAAGACGGCCGTGCGCACCTATCACTTCATGCAGTTCGCGCTCGGGATCCTCGGCCTCCTGTTTGGCGGTGTCTGGGCCCTTCTGAAGCTCTCGAACGGCGAGCCCACCACGCAGAACGTGGCCTTGACGATCATCATCCCCGGCCTCATCGGCTACATGGCGCCGAAATACTGGGTCACCCGGCGGGTGGAAACGCGCAAGGAAAACATCACCAACGGCTTTCCCGATGCGCTCGACATGATGCTCGTCTGCGTCGAGGCGGGGCAATCGCTCGACCAGGCGATCATCCGGGTGGCGAAGGAGATCCGCGCGGGCTTTCCCGATCTCGCCGACGAGTTCGAAACCGTCGCCAACGAGATGAAGGCGGGCAAGGATCGCACCTCGGTGCTGCGCGACATGTCCGAACGCACCGGCGTTGACGACGTGGCGAGCTTCGTGACGGTTCTGATCCAGTCGCAGACCTTCGGCACCTCGATCGCCGACGCCCTGCGCGTCTATGCGGCGGAAATGCGCGACAAGCGCGTGATGCGGGCCGAGGAAAAGGCAAATACCTTGCCAACGAAGATGACTCTCGCCACGATGATGCTGACGGTCCCGCCGCTCCTGATCATCCTGATCGGGCCTTCGATCTACGGGATCGCGCAAACGATGAAACAGCTCGGCGTGTAGCATATGGGCAGAAAACGGGTGGGGATGATCGCGGCGGCCGCATTGCTGACCGCCTGCCAGTCGGCGGGTGGTCCGCAGGCTTTTGGCGATAACCCCTACGCCCCGGCAGGCCGCCCGGTTCGCGGGGCGGAGGCCGACGGCCTCGAAGTGGGCCATCGCCTGATGGCGGCGGGCGAATACGAGCTGGCCCTCAAGGCCTATTACCGCGCCGCCGCCCAGCATGGCATGAATGCCGATGTGCTGAGCGCGCTCGGCTCGGCCAATCTGCGCCTCGGGCGGCTCAATCAGGCCGAAAAGCTCCTGCGCCTCGCGGTGGAAAAGGATCAGAAGTTTCCCGCCGCCTGGAACAACCTCGGCGTGGTGCTGATGGAAAAGGGCGAAACCGCCGAAGCGATGGAGGTTTTCAAGAAGGCCTATGCGCTCGATAGTGGCCAAAGTGACTCGATCCGCGATAATTTGCGCCTCGCTATCGCAAAAACGCGCAAACCGGCCTATGATGCGCCTCAAAAGAAGAGCGAATTCGTGCTGGTGCGGCGCGGCGGGGGGCGATACCTCCTGCGCCGTGCGCCTTGAGGAAGGGGGCGCGGCCGCGTCAGTCCGAGCAGGAAACGAGCAGTAACAAGGACGCCAAAGATGCGCCACTCAACCATTCTCAAGCTGTGCCTGGCCGGCACGCTGCTTCTGGCCGGCTGTGGCGACAACGGATCAACAGCCGCCCGCAAGGCGCTGCGCGATGTAAACGCCATCGACGAAACCAACCTCAATGACGTGATGCTGACGGTGGCCGATCCCAAGGAGGCCGTGGCCTATTTCCGCCGCGCGACCGCCGAAAAGCCCGATCGCATCGATCTCAGGCGCGGCCTCGCGAAATCCCTGATCCGCGCCGGGCTGGTGGCGGAAGGGGCGAAGGCCTGGGAGCAGGTCGCCACCAGCCCCGAAGCCACCAATGATGACAAGGTCGAATGGGCCGATGCGCTGATCCGCAATGGCGAATGGAAGAAGGCCGAAGCGGTGCTCGATCAGATCCCGCCCACCCATGAAACCTACAAGCGCTATCGCCTCGAGGCGATGATCGCCGACAGCAACAAGGAATGGAAGAAGGCCGACAGCTTCTACGAAATCGCCGCCGGCCTCACCACGAAGCCCGCAAGTGTCTATAACAACTGGGGTTTCTCCAAGCTGACGCGGGGTGACTACAAAGGGGCCGAGCGGCTTTTCAATCAGGCCCTCACCTATGACAGGAACCTCTTCACCGCCAAGAACAATCTCGTTCTGGCGCGCGCCAAGCAGCGCAATTACCAGCTTCCGGTGATCCCGATGACCCAGACGGAGCGCGCCGAGCTTCTTTACACGGCCGCGCTTGCCGCCATCAAGCAGGGCGATGTGACGATCGGCAAGGGGCTCCTGAAGGAGGCGATCGATACCCACCCGCAGTATTTCGAGGCGGCGGTGCGCTCGCTTCGGGCCCTGGAAAACAACGTGACGAACTGACATGGACATCGAACTGGCGACACCGGCCCGGGCCGCGCTGTGGTTCCTGCCCTTCGTGACCCCGATTGCCCTCTGGGCCGCCTGGAGCGATCTCAGATACATGAAGATCCCCAACGCGGCCGTTCTGGCGCTGGTGGCTGTCTATCTCGTGGTGGGGCTCATTGCCCTGCCGATGGATGAGTATCTCTGGCGGCTTCTCAATCTCGTCGTGGTGCTGGCGATCGGCTTCCTCCTCAGCGTGGCGGGGCTCGTGGGGGCGGGGGATGCGAAATTCGCCGCCGCCATGGCGCCCTTCATCGCCCGGGAAGACGCCGGCAGGATGCTGATCTTCTTTGCTGCCGTGGTGATCGCCGCTTTCGTCACGCACCGCCTGTTTCAGGCCTCGAAAGCCTTCCGCCGGCTGACAAGCGACTGGAAATCCTGGGACAACAAGGATTTCCCCATGGGGATCGCCCTTGGCAGCGCGCTGGTTTTCTATCTGGTGATGGCGGCACTATACGGAGCGTGAGGGTGGGCCGGCCCGGTGCGCATTGTGAGGTATACGGGCGCGGGCGGTGCTTCATGCCGGGCCATCATTTGCTGCCCTCATGGCCGATCTTCAACAGGATATAGAGCGGGGTGCGGCGGATTTCGCTCAGGGTGATATCCTTGCGTTTGGCGATCTCGGCGAGCGCCACGCGCCGCGCCCGGCCGGAAACGGGGCAGCGGGGCACGAGCAGAAGCTCGGCCTGTTCGATCCCCGGCGTGCCGGCATAATACCACGGCGCACCGCCCTGAAGCGGCGGCGTGCGGCGGCCGTACAGCCAGTATCCGGTGACGATATCGGCAACGAACAGTGGCTTGCCGCGCGTTTCCTCATCGGCTTCCAGTTCGCGCATGGTGGTGGCGAAGGCGATCTCGAGCCCCCCTTCCAGCACGCATTCCTCAAGCGGCCTGCCCAGAAGAACGGCCCTTTTGCGGCGCTTTTCGAGCTTCTCGGGATCCAGCCCGAAAAGCGCGGGGTCAAGGGCGGGCTCGCGGAAAGTCACCTTGCCAACATAGGGCAGCACCCGGCTTTTGCGCATCAGGATATCCTGATGCAGGCCCTCGAGGCCCAGGAGGGGCGTATATCGGGCGCGGTTCTTGGCGAGATGACGGACCGGGCTGGTGGCAAGATTGAAGGCGGAAGGAAGCGCCAGCGCCAATGCGATCGCCACCGCGATATTGAGCATGAAGCGGTAGTTCCAGCCCCGGGCCGTTTCCAGCGAGGCCTCGGGGCGGAAGGTGTAAAGCAGGGCGGCAAGCAGGATGAGCCATTGCGGGTCATTGCCGAAATTCTGATAGGTCACATAGAAGAAACCGGGGGCAAGCAGCAGCAGAATGAGCCCTTCGCGCATCCGTTCACTCTTGCGCAGCAGCATGATGGCGGCGAGCAGCAGCAGCGTGCCTCCGATGAATTTCGGTGCCGAGAGGATGTCGGCGAAGGGCGCGCCGGGCAGGGGGCGCACTTCGGAGCGGGCCACGGTCAGCAGATCCCCCATATAGGCCAGCCAGAAATCGACTCCCGCGAGCAGCGTGACACTCGCCGCGACGGCAAGCCCCGCGACAGCCGCCGCCGCCATCATGCGCCAGGCCCTATGAAGGATCAGCACCACCGCGAGCGCCGGGGCGAAGGCGATGAAATAGGTGATTTTCAGAAGCGCAAGGA
>Ga0256832_1002849_pt1 | contig 11805 bp, 12 predicted proteins | sample 134614metaG_FD_190534 | JGI IMG/M metagenome (GOLD analysis project Ga0256832, IMG submission 190534) | Hydrothermal vent microbial communities from Lau Basin, Pacific Ocean - 134-614 | ecosystem: Environmental > Aquatic > Marine > Hydrothermal vents | place: Pacific Ocean: Lau Basin | collected... | reverse complement strand
GAGGTTAAAAATGTAAAAGATATTACCTTTGCAACAGAGAGAGATGCATCTTTAGTTGACTTTATTGACTCTACTACAGGAAAAGTTCTTAGCCGTCATAAAGCTGGATTTGCTGTTCACGTTACAGTAACAAACAAAAAAGAGCCAAGATACGCCTACTCTATCTCTCGCTCTGGAAAACTTACTATGTTTGACATTGGAGCTCCAGGTCAACCAGCAGTTGCAACTGTTCAAGTTGGTCAAGAGTCTCGTGGTCTAGCAGTATCTCCAGATGGTAAATATGTAATGGCAGGTAACTACAACCCAGGTGGTGCTGTACTTTGTGATGCACATACACTTGAACCACTAAAAGTGTATGATACAAGCCGTGTTATTAACACTGAAGGACAGATTGAGCCTAGCCGTGTAGCTTATATTGCAGATACACCTTATGGACCTTACTTCTCATTTGGACTTAAAGATGCTGGACATGTTTATGTTGTAGACTACTCTAAACCAAACTTCCCAATTGTTGGTGATATTCCAAATATTGGTAAAGTACTTCATGACGCATTCCTAAATGAGAATGAGGGTGAAGATTATGGACGTTATGTACAAGTAGCTTCTCAAGGGTCTGACTTAATGGGTATTGTAGACCAAAAGACTATGAAACTAGCTGCAAAAGTTATGACAGGTGAAAAGTCTAAACCACACCCAGGTCAAGGTTCATCTTGGTTCAACAAAAAAATGGGTAAACAGCTTAACGCAACACAGAGTATGAACTTTGGTCAAGTTGTTATTTGGGAGTCTCCAAGTTGGAAAGTTGTTAAAAAAATCAAAACAGCAGGTGGTGGATTGTTTGTTGGAACAAGTGAACACACACCATATATCTGGTCTGACTGTGTACTTGGAAAACCTGCTAACTACAATGAGGTTCACCTAATTAACAAAGAGACTTTAGAGACTGATAGAATTATTAAAGTTGGTAAAACTAAAGGTCAACTTATTGATGCAAAAACTAAAAAAGTTCTTCAAGAGTGGGATGCTACACAACATGAGAAAGTTCCTGTAAACGAAAAAGCATTTGGAAAAGAGAAAATCTTACCTATGCCAGACCATATAGGTAAAGCTGTAAAAAATCCTGTACAACCAAGACTACTTCATGCAGAACCGGCTAACCATGGTGAGTGGACTATGATTTCTGAGTGGACTACAGGTAGAATTGGTATCTATGAGTCTAAAACAGGTAAGTTTATTAAATATATTGAAAACTTAACAACACCTACATTTACATACTCAGTAGAACATAGACAACACGTTCCTGGTGCGTAATTGAATTTTTATACCTCCCTCTTATTTGGAGGAGGTATAACTATTGGTAGAATCTATCTTAAAAAAATAGATTGTTCTAATCGTTATAAACTTTCAGGAGTGTGTTGTGAAGCAATCTCTTTTTTTTCTCTTACTTCTTTCATCTCTTATCTATGCTAAAGAGAAATATCTTGATAACCACTCTTGTAATGAGTGTCATGAAAAGATATATGAAGAGTATCAAACATCGGCACACTCAAAAGGCTATTTTAATGATGAACTTCACAGAAAAATAGCCAACAGAGTAGACTCTAAAAAGTATAAGTGTGCTACCTGTCACATGCCCATGGCAGATAACATAAAAGATTTAATAGAGGGCAAAGCTAGACCAAATAAAGATAACAAAACCCATACAGATGCAATATCTTGTTACTTTTGTCATACTATTGCCTATGTTAAAAAGGCTCATAAATATAACATTAATGTAAAAGCACGACAAGCCCAAAATTATAAACCTACCCTCTATGGACGATTGCTTAAGCCTGACGATAGCGACAAGCACTCATCTAGTAAAAATCCAATTTATGGTCAAAAGGTTTGTATGGGTTGTCACTCACATAAACTCAATGACAACAATGTAACTATTTTTAGAGCCATGAGCGATAAACAAAATAGCATTAAGTGTATAGAGTGCCATATGCCAGAGGTTGAGGGTGGAGCAGAAAAGATGGATAAACGCTCTCGTGGACACCATGCTAGTCATAAGTTTTTAGGTATTCACGATAAAGAGTTTAGAAAAAAGGGTGTAGATATTAATGCAACTATTGATGGTAAAGTGTTAAAAGTAATCTTAACAAATAAAATGGCTCACCCCTTAATTATACAACCTGCAAGATCAAAATTCCTAAAAATAGAGCTAAAAAGAGACAATAAAACTATTTGGCAAAACTATAAAAAGAGTCCAAGTGAAGATAAGAAAGCTTATTTTGCATATAGTTTTAAAAAAGATGGTAAAAAAATTATAGTACCAGCTACAGCAACAGAGGGTAGTGCCAATAACCTAGATACAAAAGAGAGTAAAACTTTAACTTATACTATACCTAATTTAAAAAAAGGGGATAAAATAGTAATCTCTTTTTATGTTCAATTAGCAAAAAGTGATTGTACAAAAGCAATAGAGTTAGAAGAGAAAAGTTTACTAAAACCAATACTAATAAAGAGTATAATACTATCTAAATTATAAAAAGGATAAATATGAAATTTCTATTAGCAGTGCTATTTATAGCTTCACTTTTTACAACTACTCTTAGTGCAAAAGAGAAGTATTTTGTAGTTGAAAGAGAGTCACAATCAGTAGCCATTATAGAAGATGGCTTAGCCAAAAGACACATGAAAAACATGCACAATATGAATCATGGTGTTATAAAATTTGATGGTGACGATGGTTACCTAATTAGTCGTGATGGATATGTAGTAAGATTTGACCCTAAAACAGAGAAGAAATTAGCAGAGTATAAAACAAGTAAATCTGCTATTGGTTTTGTTATTGGTAAAAACTATGTAGCTGTTGCAAACTACGATGACAAGAGTGTAGATATTTTAACACGTGAACTAAAACCTCTTCAAAAGATAAAAACAGGCTCTAAAAATGTAGGTATTAAAATCTATAATGACAGACTTATCTTTGCACAGATGGATAACGATAAAGTTAGTATCTATAAAGATGAAAATGATGGCAAATCAACACCTAAATTTAAACTAGAAAAAGAGTTTGATGTTGGAAAAATGCCATTTGATGCCATGATACAAGGCAATACATATATTGTTGGCTTCTTTTTAACCAAAGGTTTTGGAGTTATTGACCTAGATAAGATGAGCTATAAACTTATTTCCGTAACAGGCGATGGCAATAAACCCGTACTTAAAATTCCACACTTTGGTTTTTGGTCACTAAGCCGTGATAAGACTTTTATTCCAGCAGTTGGAGATAACAAGGTTATGGTCTATGACAAAAAGTTTAAGTTCTTAAAAAATATAGAAGTACAAGGACTGCCTGTCTTTACAGCTTTGAGTCCAGACCAAAAATATATAGCCGTTACATTTAGTGGTAAAGATTTTCCATATATTCAGATTATAGATACAAAAACTCTAAAGGTTATTAAGACATTTAAATTTAAAGCTAAAGTTCTGCATGTTAGATGGTCAAATGAGGAGTCTGCTCTTTATGTATCGGTCAATGGAGCAGATGAAGTTGATGTCATAGATACAAAAGGGTGGTTTGTAGAGCGTGAAATATATCAAGTAGAACGACCTTCAGGGATTTTTCTTTACCAAATGAACAATAAAAAGAGAGTTAATTAAATAGTAACTCTCTTTTTAGTCAAAACAGTAAACTTAGTTACACTCTTATCTGTAATACCAAGCTTTTTAGCACTCTTAGGATTAACAAGATAGTAACCAAACTCCAAAACCACACTATCTCCCTTTTTTAGAGGTGTATCGTAAGCTACTTTTCGCACCTCATGAGCCTTAATAAGGGTATTTTTTAACTCACTATCTGCTACCCATGGCATGGCAGGTTTACCATCTTTACCTATAATACGCACAAAACTTTCTGTTTTAAGGGGTATAGTTTTACCATCTCTCTCTATGGTTACACGAAGTTGGTTGAGTCTTAGAGGTTGGGCAAAAAGAGTATGGTTAGCTTCATTTTTTATCTTAACTTCAAACCCTTTATCTGTCTGATTAAGAGAGAGTTTTATATATTTTGAAAGTAGAGAGACATCCATATTGTGAATAGAGATACCATGAAAAGAGTGTTTTATTGTATCTTTAAGATTTACAAAACTTCCTTTAACCTTTGGCATATGACAAGAGATACAATTCTCTTTTGAGTCATCTTTTTTAACCTGCATATCACAAACTGCAAACCCTTTACCATTCTGTTTATGGTCATGACACCCTAGACACATATCTCCATTATAGAAATTTTTATTGCTATAGTCTATGTCATGATAGGGTGAACCTGATGTTTTAGTAACAAGCCCAAAAAATGAACTCTCATCTTTAAATGTAACTACTTTACCCTCTCTTTGCTTATCAGCTGAGAAGAAGTAGTTCTTTTTTTTAGTAAACCTATTTTTATTTATCTTTGTATGCTCTTCTATACTCTCTATGGTATGACACAATTGACAAGAGATAGGTTCACTCTCTTGAATAGCGTTTTTAGAGAGTTTTGTTTTTCCTGAAATTAAATCATGGTCAGAAGGGGTATGACATTTGGCACATTTGTAATTGTTTTTTGCTTTGTCTGGATGCTTGTCCCATACTACTTTATGAACCGAGTCTTTAAAAATAGATGATTTTGCATGTATAGAACTTTTATATTCAGCAAAAATTGTAGGATGACACTTTTTACAAGTAGTATTCTCTAGTGTTGTATCTCCATATAATGGAAGTAGCAATAGTAAAGCAAAAGAAGAGAGTTTAAATCTCATAATTGATACCTTTTTTTTAAAATTATAGCTTATAAAAAAAATAATAGTTTGACCTATATCAAAAAATAAAAATAATCACTGTATTAAATAAATATGATTATTTTTTAATCAATTTATTTCACTTAATTGAACATAAGTTGACACAAATCAATCTTTTTTACTTAAAAAAAGAATAAAATACTATTTCTTAATGCAATCAAAAAAAGGAGAAAAAATGACTTTTGAGACTTCTGTTGAACTTTTAAAGTTCCACAATGTAGCTTATACGGTCTATGCCATGATAATTATATCTGTTATCGCATGGTTTGCGTATAATCTAACACGTACAGAGAAAGCAAAACCAATCGTTCGTATACCGTTCTATCTGTATATCGGATTTTTAGTAGCAATGGGGGTAGGACATCACATCTTTACCTACAACACCATTCCATGGGTATCAGAAGATATTATGAGACATAATGTTACACCTGATAAAACATTTAAAATCAACATAGCAAATCATAAATTTGATATGGAGAAGATGGAGATTAAAAAGGGTGAAAAAGTACTCTTTGATGCACATAGTTCAGATTTAGTTTATGGATTTGGTCTATTCCGTCAAGATGGAAGTATGATTTCACAAATGCAGGTGAACCCTGGTTCTAAAAATGATTTACTTTGGACATTTAATGAGTGTGGAGAGTTTGATGTACGTTCTACAGAGTATGCAGGTCCAGCAGGAAATGATATGTTTGTAAAAAAAGTAGTGGTTGTCACAGGTTGTGACAAGAAGGGAGTTTAAGATGAGTTTAATAAAAGGAACAAACTTTGATGCATCAACATTGACTGCATTACAAAAAGTGACACTAAGAGCTGTTGTCATGTCATTTCTATTTTACGGTTTAGCTGCCTTAGAGGGAACACTTATGAGAGTTGCTTTAGTGAACCCTTCTATACCACCTATTGAGGGACATGCTTCACATTTTTTCTCTATTATGACCGTGCATCCAATTATTGGTATTTTTGGTTCTACCTATCAGCTTGTATTTGCAGCATTTATGTTTTTGATTCCATATTTAACTAAAAAACCACTCTATAGTGTAGGATTAGCAAACTTCGTATGGATTATGATTACTGTTGGTTCAGCATTAGCTTGGATAGCAGCATTTGTTTGGAGCTATGCACCACTCTATACGCTCTATTGGCCACTACCAGCCGATACTGAACAGTTTAATGTTATTGGTGGTATTGTATTTATTGTAGGTGTTGCACTTATTATGATTGGGACACTTGGATTTATCTATAATATCTATGCAACCATCTTTGCAAAAGTTGGTGTACATGCTAACAAAACAACTAAAGAGCTTTTAATCTCTGGTTTTGGTATTGATGGATTGTTAAACCTTAAAAATAAACTAACAGGAAAACCACCTTACTCAAAAGAACCAGCACTCTCACTACCTGTTGTAGCTATCTTTAGGGGAACAGTCGATACATTCTTAGATGCTTTGGTTATTTTAGGAGCAGGTATACTTGTACTTGTTTACCTTTTAGCAGATGCTAGTGGTGCGTCATGGGATGTTCATGCAATAGATGCACTTCTCTACAAAAACTTCTTCTGGTGGGGACTTGACCTTGTTGCTGATGGGTTAGTACTTATCTATGTAGCAGGTTCTTGGTATCTTTTAGCTACACTTATTACTGGGCAAAAACTCTTTATGGAAAATGTAGCACGTGCTGCACTTCTACTAGAGCTATTTGTTTCATGGATGGTTTGGTCTCACCACCTACTAGCAGACCAAGGACAACCTGAGATGATGAAACTAATCTCTGGTGAGATGGTAACGATGTTTGAGCTTCTTACACAAGGACTTGCACTCTTTATTACTCTAATGACACTCTGGAAAGCACGTCCACTTAAAATGACAATGGAGTTAAAATACCTTCTTGCAGGTCTTTTAGGGTTTGGTTTAGCCGTACCAGCAGCGATTATTCAAGCTGATATGGGTATGAACAGAATTCTTCATAATACACAATGGATTATTGGAGCTCACGTACATATTGCACTACTTACAGGTCTCTATATGACACTTTACAGTGTGGTCTATGTTCTCTGGCCACTGCTTACAAATAACACAAAAGTCTTCTCTATGAAGATGGCAAATATGCACTTCTGGCTACACCTAATTGGTAGTTTAGGAATGGGTGCATTTATGGGTATGGCAGGACTAGATGGTATGTTAAGACGACACTTCTATATGGATGGAGAGTTCCAAACATTTATGATTTTAGCTGCTATTGCTGCTGTTATGATGTTAGTTGCTTGGTTAATATTCTTAATCAATATTATCATGTCTGTTGGACTCAAAGGGTTAATAGGAATTTTCCTTCCAGCAAAAGATGATACAGCGACATTTGGTATAGACCCACAACCTTCTGTTGTTGCACAGAAAAAATAAAAATCTAAATACGGGGAGACTCCCCGTATGGATTTTTTTAGTAAATATCTGTTTATTAAAAAAATCTATATCTTGTACACAGGGAGAAAGCTTTGTTAAACAAAGAGAGAATGATTAATGAAATTTTACATATTGGTCTTTATGATTTAGTACTCCAAGATGTACAACAAATAGTTGGAAAAGAGCAAGTTTCAAAAGAGGAGCTTGAAGAGGTTCTTAAAAATAATCCTCAAATTCTACGAGACTATATGCAGACAAATGTAGAGTACAATCTTAGTAATATTCATCTAAAAAACATAGATACATCAACGCTTGATGCATCAGTCAAAGATAGAGCCGAAAAGATAAATAAAAACTTAGACACCATGCGAGAGATTGAGAAGTATACCCTTGATTTTGAACAAAGTTCCACTTTGGCACTTATTTTTTCACTGGAGTTTTTTATTCTATTTTCAGTGCAGTACTTTATAGTTTTACTTGACCTAGCCAAATGGCAGTGGTGGATTTATGCATTCTTTTCTCTCTCTATTTTAGGAGCTTGGTGGTATGCAAAAAAAGAGGAGAAAAAATATAAAATAAACAGTGCCAAATATCATAAACTCTATGATGAGACAATCAAAGAGATAGAAGCACTAGAAAAAGAGGGACATATAAAGAAAAAAGAGCTTTATATAGAGGAATCCGATGAGCATATTTAAACCTATGGAGATTACCTATGTTTGGGATAGAGAAAATTTTGAAAAAGCATTTGCTAAATCATATAACCATCAATTTAAAAACTCTGCACGGCGTTATGTAGGCTGGTTTTTTATTGCGTTGGCACAGTTTGGTGTGGTAGGGGCACTTAAAGGTGGCTCTATTGGGCTTTTAATGTTAGCAACTATTTTAATACTCTATTGGTATGTCATTAAAAAGTGGTTGGTATATCAAAGAGCTAAAAAGGCTTATGAAAACTCTCCACTTAAAAACAGTCAAATTAAACTATCTATTTCAGAAGATGGCATAGAACAAGAGGGTGTTAAGCTACCATGGGAAGAGATTCAAGGTCTTGTACCCATAGAAGATGATATACTTCTTTACCATAAAGAGAGAGCTTTTTATATTCCATCAAATGCTTTTTCAAACCTAGAAGAAAAAAGTGCATTAAAAAGCTTAGCAAAAGAGAAAGGTAAACTGTTTCATGTTTAAACTTAAAAATATTCCATTTTTTATTTTAGTTATTCTTATCTTGATACTTATATTTTTTCAAAGTTGGACATTTTACCTTGGTACTACTAGTGTAACTTTTGAAAGACTACTAGGAAGTAAACCCTATAAAGAGATAGAAGATATCTCACTTAGACGTTACAAAAAGGGGGTCATCTCTCCTCATCTTTTTAGCATTACAACCAATAATGAATCAACAGTCATAGAAAAACTAAAAAAAGATTGTGGTATAGAGAAGATACCATTAACTAAACTACCTAAAGTGGCTAATGAGGTAGACAAAGAGATGGTAGAGGTGATTGAAAAATCACCCTATATCTACCTTAGTAAGTCGTATGATTTAGAAAAACCAAAAGAGGGACGTATGTGTTTGGTCTTTAGAGACAAAACCAAACTTTATCTTTTTATAAATGGGAACCTATAAGATGTTAGATTATATTTACGCAGGTATTATTATCTTCTTTTTAGTGATTATTTTAGTTATTGCAAAAGTAGAAGATGGTGATGATATGGACAATAAAGAAAATAAGGAGGAAGAGAAATGAAAGGTTTTTTGATTTTTTTTGGTATAACAATGCTTTTAATGGGTGGGTATATCTATTATAATATTAAACATCCAACAGATACCATGATAGTAAGAAATGGTGCCTACTGGACGATGTTTGAACACAATGTTACTACAACTAAGAAAAAGGACTAATCATTAAATTGAATTGGTCCCTCTGCACTACCCTCTAAAAGCTGTCTAACATAAGGGTTAGTTGTATTTCTAAACTTCTCATTTTCAGCCCACTCAATAATCTCACCCTCAAAGAGAAATGCCAAGTAGTCAGCAGCCTTAAAACTCTCTTTCATATCGTGAGTAATAAGCACAGAAGTAACGCCTAGTTCTCTTTGAAGTTTTAATATAAGTTGAGTAATAAGGTCAGAGGTAATAGGGTCAAGTCCAGAGGTTGGTTCATCGTACAAGATAATCTTTGGCTCCATAATAATAGCCCTTGCCAACCCTGCACGTTTTCTCATACCACCACTAAGCTCATTTGGGGCTAGTTTAGCTACACGTTTAGCATCCAGTCCTGTCATGCTTAACATCTGCATTACCTTATCGTATATGGCTTTTTCGCTCATATCTTTTCTATGTTCACGCAGAGGAAAGGCTACATTGTCAAAGATATTCATACTATCAAACATAGCCCCATCTTGAAAGAGATAACCAATGTTTTTACGAACCTCTCGTAACTCCTCCTCAGAGGCATTAGGCACACTTACCCCATCTACAATAATATCTCCACTTGTTGGTTTCATTAACCCTACAATATGTTTAATAATGGTCGACTTACCTCCACCAGAAAGCCCCAAAATAACGGTGGTTGAGCCTTTTGGAAAAATAAGATTTACATCTTTTAGAACCTCTTTTGTTCCAAATACTTTTTGTAGATGTTTTATCTCTATTAGAGGGTTTTTCTCATCGAACTTCATGCTATCGTAGTGCCTTTTTGAGTGTTAAAATCAAAAGCCCAAGTGTTGCAAAACTAAAGAGTTTAAAGTTCCACTCTGAAGCTTTATGAACATTTTCAAAAATATGCCCACTTGTTACTGCTTCACCTGCTAATTGCATCTCTAAGATTTGTGGAATGTAGTATGAGCTAAAGAGTAGTCCTGAAGAGACGACTAAAAAAGTTAAGATTTGAGACCATTTATTGCTCTCAAATGCTTTAAATCTTATTACCTCATACAAAATAGCAAGAACTACTAAAAAATTAACCCCATATGCCAAAAGCTCAAAGACATGAGTCATAAGCAACCCCTCTTGAAAACGGCTTAGAAGTTCAGAGCTTAAAAATAGTTCTGAGTTAAAAATAGTTGGGGCGACTACAGCTCCTGCTAAGATACTTGCACCTAGTACTGTTCCTAATGTAATTATGAATATCATAGTAAATATTCGGAAGTATTTTTTTATCATCTATGCTCTCTTTTTAAAATAAACTTTAAGAGAATAATAGCAGATTAGAAGCGAAAATAAAAGAGTAATAAATTCGTTGGCATCATAAACAAGGGCAGACACGGAGGTCGCCCCTACATGTTGTTGAGGTTAAAAAAATGTTTTAAATAGATAGGTTTTTAAAAATTCATTATAAAACAAAATTCAAAAAACATAGAAACATCGTAGGGGCGACCTCCGTGTCTGCCCTCTATTCGCATAAATAAACATTCATAAATTAAAATAATAAAATCCCCTATCGTATCTCTACAGTCGGGTCATATTCAACTAGCTAAAAGATGTTTATACACCCATGAGAAAATGTTTCAATCCCCTAATCCGAGTCAATAAAAACTATACCCATCATAACTTATCTCTCCCTTAGAGGGGCTATTATTTTAATATCCCCTCAATATAACTCTTCCTATCCAAAGCCTTCTTCTTAGCCTTATCCCAAGTTTTAGGAGTTTTTTGTAGTATCTTTTTAACCTCTAAAGCCAACTCTACTTTAATCTCATCAAAATTCTCTATTTTGCCATCTCTCATATCATTAATGAGTTTGGCTATGTCGTCATAAGAGTCTATAAGTCTCTCTACAGGAGACATTGAAGCCAATCGTTCTTGCTCTTCTAGCTCTTTTTTTACTCTCTCTTCTTCCTCTTGTCGTAACTTATCTTCAACAGCTAACTTCTGCTCTATTCGCTCTTTAACTCTTTGAACTTGTCTAGCATATAGTCCATCTATGGCTTCAAGTCTATGCTCCTCTTTAGCTTCAACAATCTCTACCAACACCCAACCAAAAGGCAATAGCCCATTATTGCTACTTGACTTCTCTCCAAACAACCAAGTGGTAGTCTCATCTTTTCTATACTCAAACTTATTTGGTTTACGATGTTTTCCACCACCACTTACTTTAGACTTTATATCTCGCATTCCATCAATGGTTACTGCTCTTGCTCCACTATGTTTACCAACTCTTAGTAAGTACTGATTTGGCTTTAACTCAAAAAAACGATACTGTTCATAAAAGCTATTTTGTAGATACTTGTTGATGTACTCTTTTTGACCATCGGTATTATTAGAAAAGATTGATTTAAAGATAGGCATATAGTGACTGTTACAGCTTTTTAAAATCTCCTCTATATTTAATGAACCGTAATTAATATCTACTATAAACTCACTTTTTGGTTCAATCACCTCTATATAAGTAGAGAGTTTAATATTGGCATTGGGGTTATGAAAATCATAATCAAATCTATCTTTGTTTAGAGCAAAACCTATTTTGGTATTGACCTTTTTTACAAAGCTATCACTCACTTTAAACTCTTTAAAAAGGTTATTTGAAATCTCTCGCCCTTTGGCTTGAAACTTCTGTTCTACTGCCTTTTTACCC
>Ga0256832_1002848_pt1 | contig 11817 bp, 6 predicted proteins | sample 134614metaG_FD_190534 | JGI IMG/M metagenome (GOLD analysis project Ga0256832, IMG submission 190534) | Hydrothermal vent microbial communities from Lau Basin, Pacific Ocean - 134-614 | ecosystem: Environmental > Aquatic > Marine > Hydrothermal vents | place: Pacific Ocean: Lau Basin | collected... | reverse complement strand
GTCCTGTCTTCGGCTGATATTACGATCTTGACTTAGCAACCGGTTCACCAACTCTTCGAGTCGTGCATTCCTGCGTTTCAAATCCTCGATTTCCGCCCGCTGACGTTCAATTTCTCTTTGTTGTTCTTGCATGGCTTTGACCATGGGAACAACAAACTCCGCATAACGCAAGCCGTAGGTATCGTTTTCATTATCCGGTTTATCAACACCATGGAAATCATAGCCCACGCTACGGGCCGCCTGCTCCACTTCCTGGGCTATAAAACCGCTTTGCACTTCCGATGCTTTACGTTTTTCGGCTTCGGGTATACGTAAGCTGTCGGGGGTGTGCAAAAAGGCCGCCAAGGCATCCATATCCAACCGGTAAGTGATGGGGCGAAGCTTCATGATAAAAGGAAGCCCCACCACGTTTTCCCGTACATCCGTTTTAAACCGTCCGTCCGACAAGTTGGTCCAATCCGCATAGCCGCCAATGCTGGTAACATCGGCATTGCCTATACGCACTTGGTTGCTGGCAGTGGGTTGGGCATTGTAGCCCAACGCCGTGGAGTTGTTGTAGTCTGAATGATAATAAAAGGCCTGATATCCCACAGCGGTATTATTGTACCCGTTAGTATTACGATTGAGCGCACCATGGCCAATGGCAACATTATTGTAGCCGGTTCCATTATCATACAATGCATACTTTCCTATACCAATGTTATTGTTATTTGTAGTGTTGTAAAGAGCGCTTGACCCTATGGCAATGTTATAATTGCCATTAAAGTTACGATAAAGTGCCTTGAAACCAACAGCTATATTTTCACGTCCCGCCCTGTTCTCGCTCAGTGCGGCATAGCCCAATGCACTATTATATTGTCCGCTTGAATTCATAAACAATGCTCCTTTTCCACATGCCGTATTACCGAATCCGGAAGTATTGTGATTCAATGCCGATGTCCCGATAGCAACGTTATGGTTTCCTGTTTGATTGGCCCTAAGTGCATAGGCACCAACTGCACAATTATATGCTCCCGTAGTATTGCGATTAATAGCCATGTGCCCTATGCCCACATTCTCATAGCCCGTTGTATTTGTATAAAGGGATTGTTCGCCAATGGCAATATTGTTATCCCCCGAAGTGTTGGAAGAGAGCGCACTCATTCCTATGGCAATATTTTTGGATCCATCGTCATTGTTATTCATGGCCAAATATCCCAAAACAATATTGTAATTGCCGGCTGTATTGTTTTTCAGGGCGTTAAATCCTCCCGCTATATTATTAGCTCCTGTTGTATTATTCATAAGCGTACTGTTCCCCAAGGCAATATTGTCATGACCAGTTGAATTTTCACGAAGTACATAATAACCCAAACCAATATTATACATGCCCGTTGTGTTTTCATGAAGTGCATAATAACCCAAAGCAATATTTAGGTGTCCAGTTGTATTTGCGTATAATGACTCGCTGCCAATGGCTATATTCAATTGGCCGGACGTATTATTAAAAAGTGCATCGTTTCCAATTGCAATATTCCTGTCGCCGGTGGTGTTGGAATAAAGCGTTTGGGAACCAATGGCAACATTGTACCCTCCTTCATTGTTGCTGTACAGCGCTTGATACCCAATGGCCGTATTGTTGGTGCCGCCATAGGCATAATAGGCCTGATGACCTATGGCCACACTGGAACCACCCCCGCCATTATACATGCTTTGATAGCCGATAGCCACACTATACCCCACAGAATGTTCATGAACTGTTTGATATCCCACAGCCACCGTGCCCTCGCCTGCACGGAAGCCGGCTTCGTATCCAACGGCTGTGCGTTGGCTATAAACACTTTGTTTTATTGCACCATATCCTACGGCTGTATTTTCATTGCCGATACTATTTCCAGTTAAAGCACCATATCCCAGAGCCGTATTTTTTTCTCCGGTAGTATTTGCCCGTAAGGATTTGGAACCTATGGACGTGTTTTGGCCGCCGGTAGTATTGTTGAATAAAGCTTCTTTTCCCATAGCCACATTCCATTCGCCTTCGGTATTGGATTGGAGCGATGCCCTTCCACAAGCCGTATTAAAACTGCCCGTTGTGTTAGCGTTCAGCGCTCCTGTACCTATGGCTGTGTTATCATAGCCCGTTTGATTGGAATAAAGCGTTCCGTTACCCACAGCCACATTGGCCACTCCGGTTGTGTTACTAAACAATGCGCTGTGCCCAAATGCCGCATTGCTGTTTGTTTGGTTATGGTAAAGTGCCCGGTAACCTACCGCGGTGTTATTACTGATGTTCGTACCGCTGTAAAGTGCTTCGGAACCTATTGCCGTATTTTCTCTGCCTCCGGTATTGTTGTATAGCGCTTGATAACCGAAAGCGGAATTGTCATTGTTATAATTGTTGTAAAGGGCTTGGTATCCCATGGCGGTATTACGATAGCCGTTTATATTACTGTAAAGGGCTTGGGCACCGGATGCGGTATTATAATGTCCGTATTCATTGCTGTATAGTGATGCATATCCCAATGCGGTATTTCCTGTCCCACCATCATTGCTATACAAAGCCTGTGAACCAACGGCCGTGATATTATCGCCATTGTTTTGATATAAAGCCCTGTATCCTACTGCCACATTGTGGACTCCACTGGTCCGGTATCCGGCCTCGGCTCCCACAGCCGTATTACAACTGTCCCCAACCAAATATAACGCTTTGTATCCAATGCCAGTATTATAATCGGCCCGGTATTCCCGCAAAGCCTGATATCCAATACCTGTACAATAACGCTTATCGGAAAGCCCGGTTCCGTCAAACAATAACGCCTGATACCCCACCCCCACATTCCTGTTGTCGGTAGCATCATCGGAAAGGCCGGCCTCATGCCCCAGGAAAACCGACGAACCGTTGTCGGTGCCGTCGTTGTCGGATTTGCCATCTTCCAAGTCATCGATTTTTTTTACGGCCGTAGCAGCGTTCTGAACCATCAACCAAGCTGTGCCGTCATAATAATAAAAACCCGGTGTGTTGTCGGTTTGGTAAATCATCAAACCTTCGGCCGGCAAAGCAATACCATCGCGTTGATCCTTTGTCATCCTGGGAATCAATAATCCCTTGGAAGTGCTTTGAATGTCCAACATGGCGGAAGCATGTGGCTGGCTCCCGTCGGTGTTGATGCTCACTTGGGCTCGTGTAATTCCAAGAGCCCAAACAAAAACGGTAACTAAAAATATGACTCTCATGGCTTAGTGGCTTTTTTAAAAGTTAATTGACTGTACAGGATTCGGTTTATATTCCATATAAAACAAAAATAATAATATTTTTGAATAAAAATCAAAATAATGATTAGTTTTTTGGTAATAGAATAAAATATTTTTGATATTTGATAAATATCATATTTTATTGAAATTTTTACAAATACGAAATTATCCACCCCTGATAGAAAAGAACAAAATTCCGGCCTAAACCCGGAATAAAACAAAAAACCGGCCCTGATGGACCGGTTGCAAACAGCTGATGTTGGACATTATTCTTCCAAATACATTTGTTCCACTAGGATTTTGTCGGCTCCCTTACTCAATGACCAAAGCATAATACTATCAAAGAGCAAACTGATGCCCACATAGAGGCCCAAAAGCCAGGAAGAAGCCAACGGATTGGGCGTATAATAGAGGAAAATCACACCCAATATACCACTCACCAGGCCGTTAATTACGGCCCACAGCTTGTTTACCGCCGGTTTGAGCGTTAAGGCCAAACCGAAATTAATGGCCGCATCGGTAAAAAGGTAAACCGCCATCAAGATAGCCAAGGCACTGGCAGCGGCCCAGGGTTTCCAAACCATCAAAATGCCCGTAACCGTAAGTAGTAATACTTTGAGCCAAGCCCATAAGCTCTTGGCGTTCACTTTGTAGGTAATGACACCTCCGTAAATTCCCAAAAAAAGCATCACCCAGCCCACAAACACGGCAAAGGTCAATCCCATTAGTCCGGGAAAAATCACTCCGGCCAATCCCAAAAGGAAAAAGGCAATGGCCAACCTTTTGGTATGCACGATATACTTATCGTAGAATACTTTGCGCGTAGGATAATTGATCATCGTTTTTTGTTTTTTTAGGTTTGCACCGTTGGAAACGGAAAAAAATATGCCTAACGAACAAACCGGCCATTTTTGCAGGAAAAACCAAATAAAATTCTAAAAATCAAGACATTATTTCGCTGTTTGGTGTAATTTTTTCAGCCGCCCGGGTGGTGAATATATAAAATAATGTATGCTTTGGTTATTCGGGAAAATGATTATATCTTTGCACACTGCAATACATAAAAATCATTTAAAAAATATTGGCATGTATTTGACACCTGAAATCAAAAAAGAATTCTTCAAGAAGTACGGCAAATCCGAAAAGGACACCGGATCGCCGGAAGCACAAATCGCGTTGTTTACCTACCGCATTCAACACCTGACCGAACATCTCAAAAAGCACAAGCACGATTACAGCACGGAGCGGGCGTTGATCAAACTGGTTGGCAAGCGCCGGCGACACCTGGACTACCTCAAAAAAGTGGACATCGAACGTTATCGAAAAATCATCAAAGAACTCGGATTGCGTAAATAAGCAATCCCAAACAAAAAGGGCGGTTCCAAGCCCTTTTTTTGTTTAATCGAAAAACAGAACATTTATGAAACCTGAACCCATAAAACAAGTAATAACCCTGGACGACGGGCGCGAAATCACGCTCGAAACCGGTGTACTGGCCAAGCAGGCCGACGGTTCGGCCGTGGTGCGTATGGGCAACACCATGTTGCTGGCCACCGTGGTGTCGAACAAAGAAGCCAAACCCGACGTGGACTTTTTCCCGCTCACAGTGGATTATCGCGAAAAATATTCGGCATCGGGAAAATTCCCCGGCGGATTTTTTAAGCGCGAAGGCCGTCCGTCAAGCGAAGAAATATTGGTTATGCGCCTGGTGGATCGCGTATTGCGGCCCACCTTTCCGAAGGATTACCGTCACGATACGCAAGTAATGATTTCGCTGTTGTCATACGACGAAGACGTACAACCCGATGCTTTGGCCGGCTTGGCTGCTTCGGCCGCCATCAGCGTATCGGATATTCCGTTTGACGGACCCATCTCCGAAGTGCGCGTAATCCGCAAGGACGGGCAATTTATGATCAACCCGGGCATCAAGGACATCGAAGAGGCCGATATCGACCTGATGGTGGGCGGAACCTACGATTCGGTAACTATGGTCGAAGGCCAAATGCACGAAGTGAGCGAAGAAGAAATGCTGGATGCCATCGACTTTGCCCATCAAACCATTCGCAAGCAAATCGAAGCCCAAAAGGAATTTGCCGCCAAGGTGGCCAAGGCGCAAACCAAGCGCGATTACGACCGTGGCGAAGAGGATGAAGAACTTTACCAAAAAGTGCATGACTTCGCCTACGACCGCATCTATGCCATTGCCTCCCAATCCACAGGCAAACAGGAACGCAAAGAAATGTTTGATGCCGTCAAGGAAGAACTCCAAGAACAATTCGACGAAGAAACGCTCGAAGAAAAAGGCAAATTGATTTCGGAATACTTTTCCGACGTAAAGAAAAAGGCCGTTCGCGACTTGATTTTGAACGAACAAAAACGCCTCGACGGTCGCAAGCCCGAAGAAATACGTCCCATTTGGACCGAAGTGGACTATTTGCCTTCGGTACACGGTTCGGCCATTTTTACCCGTGGTGAAACCCAGGCCTTGGCACAAGTAACCTTGGGTACGTCGATGGATGTGAACATCATCGACGGGGTTTCGTTCCAAGACGAAGAGCGTTTTTATTTGCACTATAATTTTCCGCCCTATTCCACCGGCGAAGTAAAGCCCTTGCGCGGGACTTCACGCCGCGAAATCGGGCACGGACATCTGGCCCAACGGGCTTTGGAACCCATGGTGCCCACGGATTCGCCCTACACCATTCGTGTGGTTTCCGATGTGTTGGAGTCCAACGGATCGTCGTCTATGGCCACGGTTTGCGCCAGCAGCATGGCCCTGATGGACGCCGGTATTCAAATCAAAAAGCAGGTGGCCGGCATTGCCATGGGCTTGATTTGGGACGAAGAAAGCGGCCGGCATGTGGTGCTGTCCGACATTCTGGGCGACGAAGACCATTTGGGCGATATGGACTTCAAGGTGGCCGGAACGGCCGATGGTATCACGGCCTGTCAAATGGACATTAAAATCAAAAATCTGGACCGTGGCGTGTTGGAAAAAGCCCTGCATCAAGCACGCGAAGGCCGGATGCACATCCTGGGAATCATGAACCAAACCATCGACAAGCCGCGTCCGGATGTGAAGGACTTCGTGCCCAAAATCGAACGTATCGAAATTCCGAAAGACTTTATCGGAGCCGTTATTGGCAAAGGAGGAAAGGATATTCAACAATTGCAAGACGAAACCGACACGGTTATTGTTATCAAAGAAGAAGGCGATATGGGCGTGGTGGAAATTATGGGCAAAAGCCGCGAAAAAATACAAGAAGCCATCGACATTATCCGCAGTATTGCCTTTGAACCCGAAGTGGGCGAAGTGTACGAAGGCCGCATTGTTTCCATCAAGGATTTCGGTGCCTTTGTGGAAATAGGACGCGGAACCGAAGGTTTACTCCATATTTCCGAAATCGATTGGAAACGCACCCACGACGTAAACGATGTACTGAAAGTGGGCGATATGGTTCGCGTAAAACTTTTGGCCAAAGAACCCAATGGCAAGTTGCGGCTCTCGCGTAAAGCCATCATACCCAAACCCGAAGGTTATACCGAACCCGAACGCCGCGAACGGCGCCCGGCACGTGGACGCGGTCCGCGCCGCGACGGTGGAAAACACCGCTCGGTAAACCGTCCGCCACGTCGTGACGATTGATGAAAAATCATTCCGCCAAATAAAAAAATCCCTTGCTAGATTTGAGCAAGGGATTTTTTGATGAATGTTGTGTCAATTTACAATTGTTCTTCCTCTTTCTTGATGCAACGGCACCAAAAGCCGTCTTCGGTACAGTAGAGTTGATAACCGGCCCGGCAAGCTTTGAGATGCCCTTTACGTTCAAAGGTGGCCGGATGCAATTGTGCGGCTTCGGTCAAATATTGTTTCAAGACCTGGTTTACACCAATGGGCGTTTCGGAATGACCCTCCACAATGCCGATGGCATACACATATTTGATTTTTTGACGAAAAGCCGTTTGGATAATTTCGGGATTCACGGTAAAGCCCAAACTGTGTTCCTTGCCTTCCATAATAATAAAATCCTTACGGATAAATAATGAATACATTCCGTCTTCCAGCAAATTGTAATCGATGGGAGCCGCAAGTTGAATGTAGAAGAAGTCATTGGCTGTTTGGTCATCGTTTTGGTTAATGGTTACCACCAGGTCTTTGCCCATAGGATAAAACCTGAGGAAGGCCTTTTTTTTGGCCCAAACGGAAGTGGTCAAACCAAGGGCTAAAACAAGCGTAATGAGGCGGATAAAATTTTTAGTTTTCATAGCAAGCGGATTTTTATGTTAATTTTAGTTACTTTCGTATTACAAATATATAATTATTTTTTTCTCGTGCAAATAACATTCGACATATTTTGAAAAAAATTACTCGCAAAACATAAAAATCATGTTTGAAAACAATAAAAGTTCCTATGTTTTTAAAGTAGAAATACGGTTTTTTTTCGGGTATAATCGAATCAATGTTAATGGCAATTATTTATAAAGAAATAATTGACATAATTTATCATAAAAATTTAATACTCTCCAAATGAGGATTTCGAGGATGTCCTGTTGGAACAATGTTTGGCAAATGTATTTTTTGCATAAATTTGAAGTAATGATTCGACGGTATTTATTTCTGATTTTTGTCATTCTGCCCTTATGGAGCGGGGCGCAAACGCTTTATTACGTTTCGCCTACGGGTGATGACCATAACGACGGCCGCTCGTCCGGAACGGCGTGGCGCACGCTTTTCTACGCCCTCTCGGCGGCTTCGCCCGTGGCGGCGGGTGATACGGTATGGGTTCAAGCCGGAATATACGCCGGCGAGCTTGTGGTCGTGGAAAAAAGTGGAACACCCGAGCATCCGGTTGTGGTTCAAGGTTACGGACAAACACCCGGCCAGGATCCGGGGTTTGATTTTGATTACGGCGACACGCTCGATGCTTCCCGGTTACCACTCTTGGATGGAGGAGACCGTAGCCACGGGACGGCCATCGACCTGAACGGAGCGCAATACGTGGAATTCCATAACTTGCAAATTACACGTTATGAAAATGGAGTAATTGACGACGAAAGACTGAGCAACCGTCATATAGTTTTGGACAGGATATACTTAACCGAATTGGGCGACACTTTGGCAAATTATTCGGGTAAGGCCATCGAGTTAAAGTCATCGGATAATATTATTCGCCAATGTGTGGTGGTCAATGCTTCGGCGCAGGGTATTTATGTGGAAGGAGAAAGAAACATCATCGAAGATTGCAAGGTTTACTGCGACGATGACAGATCGGACAATGCGGCAATGGATTATTACATTGTAGTGTATTATGGAAATGATAATATCGTTCGTAACTGCTATGTGGAACGTATCGGCGATTTGCCCAATTACGGGCACGGCATAGGTGCCAAAGGGGATGCGGCACATAATCTTTTTGAAAACTGCACGGCGGTTAATTTTCGTGACGAGGCCTTCTATGTGCGGCATCGCGGGGCGCAGCATAACCGCTTTGTGCATTGTACTACCCGGGGTATTACACAAGAATCCACGGGTTTTGTGGCACGAGACGGGGCCAGTTACAACTCCTTCGATGCTTGTATAGCCCACCATTGTAAACGCGCCGTTCAATTTTGTGATAGCGACGAAGACGACGGCGCCCAATATTGCGGGCGTTATAACCGGTTTACCAACTGTATTTTTTTTGACAATTACATAGCCATTGATTTTAATGATTATGAAGAAGACACCGATGTGGACAACAATGCTTTTTACAATTGTGTATTTGACGGTGGAAACACACTTGTCAATGTGGAAAGAAACAACTACGACAATTTAATGGCCAATTGCATTGTTACAGGTTTTGTCCGGTTGGAAACCGACAGCAACGGATATACGTTGAATTTCGATTTTACCTATTCGGACTTTTATAACAACGGCTTTGCGATGCCCGCCGGAACGGGTAATATCAATGCCGACCCACAGTTTGTAGATAGCACCCTGAACGATTATCATCTTTTGGCGGGAAGCCCTTGTGTTGATACGGGAACATCCAACGGCGCTCCCACAACGGATTTTGACGGACAAGTCCGTCCGTTGGGCAATGGGCCGGATATGGGCGCCTATGAATTTGGCGGGCAAACCGGGGTGGTTAAATCGGTTGAACAGGATATGGTTGTTTATCCCAATCCGTGCAGTGATGTTTTGTTTATCACGACAACCGCAAGTGCGATCAAAGAAATTCGCATTTTTAATTCGGCGGGGATGGATATGACGGGCTTTATCAGGATGAGGGAGCCGGAAGGAAACCTGCAAGTATTGGATATTTCGAACTTGACATCGGGGGTTTATTGGTTGGAAGTGAGTGGAAGTTGGAAAATGTTTGTAAAACGGTAGTTTTTGCGGAGAATAATGTATGTAGTTTAATAATTTCCTGTCTGCGGAGACCGCTGCCATGGCGTAGCGGAACTTGTCGGGAGGCAGCGTGGCTCCGCAGCACGCGAAGCAAGACCTGCGGCACAGCGAAGCGAAGCCGGAAGGGCTTGCGAAGCCCGAGGGGAGACAAATGCGGAGTCGCAGGCGGAGCGTGCGGGCTCCCCGAGGTGCGAAGGAAAACAAGCGCGGCCCGGGCGTTGGGTTTTGGAAGCGCAGATACTGTGTTATTTTCCAAATTATTTTTTCATATTTTCTTGTTTAATTTTTTCATTAATTTTGTTTATGCATTTATGCATTAGGAAGACAAGATTCCTTTTTGGATTTTTTGTCTATCCTGCGTAGTGGGAGTTCGGCTCCCACTACTTTGTTTACTCACTTCGTTACTGTTTTTTCCATTGTTCTCCGCTAAACTTTTTTCCTTGCTAATTTCCTTATTGCTAAAAAGTTTAGCGGACAACAATGTTTTTTTATTAATTCCTATATTACTTTCTTCTTGATTAGCTTTGATTTCTTCGTAATTATCAATGAATTCCGTATCGTTTTTCCACAGCGTATAGATCAATCCCAATAATTTTCGTTGCACCGCCGTTAATGATATCTTTTTCTTCTCTTTTCTCTCATTAAGTCGGTTATAAAATCTACTGTATGTTTTACTATGTTGTGTCGCGCTAAGCGCCGGCATGTACATCGCTCGCCTTATATGTCGGTTCCCCTTCTTGGATATGCGCGTGCGACCTTGGTATTTGCCCGATTGTCGTTGTTGAACATCATATCCGGCATAACTCCATAATTGCTTTAAACTTGTAAAATTTTCAAATCCTTGTGTTTCGGCTGTTATGGTTACTGCCGTGATGAAATTAACACCGGGTATGGTGATAATCTTTTTTAGTTTCCGAGATATATATTCGTCGCTGTCGATTATTTTTTTCATCGCCTGTTCAACCTTTTTGATTTGACGATCAAAGAAGTTGATTTCTTGTTTGAGTTGTTTGATAATGATTTTCATCGGTTCGCCGCTTTTTTCTTCCGCATGAAGTTGACTTTTTGTAGCTGTACGGTTTTTTATTAGGCGGACTCGTTCCCGGGATAATTTTTTTAAGTCCCTATAAATCTTTGGGCTTATTTTCCATTTGGGCAGGTTCCGTTCAACGCCTATTCTTCCCAAGGTACGGGCATCGATTCCATCGGTTTTGGTTTTATTATTCAAACTTTCATTGAATTTTTTAGCTATATTGGGCATCAACACGCTGACGTATTTCCCTTTATCCAAAAGGAAAAAAGCCAATTTTTCGTAATAGATGCCGGTAGCTTCCATAGTGAAACGTAATTCTATTTCGGGATCTTTGATTTTTTCGGCCCATTTCAAGAGCGCTTTAAAACCGGAGGAATCGTTAGAAAAACTTTTGGGCTTGGTGTGTTTGATGTTTCCTTCCATATCCAAGGAGGTGTACCGGGCGGTAAAATCCGACATGCTAATGTCGATACCGATGCTCTGTCGAAGAATTTTTTGTTTTTTCATCATAAAAGATTTTAAATGGTTAAGCAATTTATCCGGCACAAAAAGGGATTCTTCCTTGTTTACTCTCGTGTTTTATTCGAGATTGCTTAATTTTGCATCCCTAGATACTTTGTCCAAACTAAGGAAGAAAGAAGGTAAGAATACATTCTGCGCTACGGTATCGTTTTGTACGTACCAAGGTTTCCCAGATTTCTTACCTTCTTTCCTTTTTGCATCGGATGTAAACAAAATTATAAAACTTTTCATGCTACAAACATACGAGGTTTCCGAGCCAGCAAGGAGACGCAAAGCGGCTCCGAAGCGAGCGAAGCAAGACCCGCAGGGGCTTGCGGAACCGCGGAACAAGACAAGGCGCGGCCTTCGCCAGGGTCAGCGGAAGCCGAAGACTTGTGGAGCAGCGAAGGAAAACAAGCGCGGCCCGTGCGACGGCCACCGGAAGCACAGGTTTCCGAAGCCACATATATAAAATAAGGCCAAGCACTCGAAAAAAATAATACTAACATACATATAATCAATGTGTTAGAGTGTAAAATTTGACAAGCCCTTTTTTTTGCCCTATCTTTGTGTGCTTTTTAAAGGAGCCGTATATGAAATTATCGCAATTCGATTACCACTTGCCCCCCGAACTTATTGCCCAATATCCCGCCGATTTTCG
>Ga0256832_1002847_pt1 | contig 11818 bp, 10 predicted proteins | sample 134614metaG_FD_190534 | JGI IMG/M metagenome (GOLD analysis project Ga0256832, IMG submission 190534) | Hydrothermal vent microbial communities from Lau Basin, Pacific Ocean - 134-614 | ecosystem: Environmental > Aquatic > Marine > Hydrothermal vents | place: Pacific Ocean: Lau Basin | collected... | reverse complement strand
AGACGCGCAATCTCGATGAACCGCGCCACGATCCGGGCCTCCACGTTTCCCCGCCCGCCATTTTCGCGCCCACCCGCCAGAAGATCGCGCGCCAGCGGATGGCCCGCCACCACCTGACGCGCCAGCGCTCCAACCTCCACGATGCGCCCTTCAAGGCGCGGAGCCTTGCACCAGGTATAGCCGGCACGCATCTCGCCATCGGGCTTCGTCTCGCCTTCGAAGGGGTGGCGCGCGCCCTCTCCCTGGAGCCAGGCGCTGGTGATATCCTCGGAGATGAGGCCGGTATTGAGGCACCCAGCCCCGCCTTCCTCCCAGAGCCCGCGGGCGAAGAAATGGCCCTGCGCCCCCGGATAGGCGCCGAAGGACATGAAGCGCGCGCAGGCCGGGCCGAGATGGGCCAGCCCGAGATCGCGGCTCACGACCAGAAAACGGCGAAGATCCCCCCCGCCCGGCGCCCCCGCCCAGGCCTCCAGATCGCCGCGCGAGGCAAGAGCGGCGAAGCTCTCCGGACTGCCGCCGAAAACATGGGTTTCGAGAAAGCGCCTGAAAGCGGCAAGGATCGCACGGAGGTGCCTGATCTCGCTCGCGGTGACGACCCGCGTCATCCCGCCGGGCTGGATCGCCATCGTATGCGGCCATTTCCCCGCCATCAGCCCCACCAGATGCAGGAACTGGGCCCGTGCCGGCAGCACATCCTGCACGGCGGTGCCGCGCATGGCGGCGAAACGCGCGGATATATCGCCAAACCATTCCCGCCCCGCGTAGATCGGGCGGGTGAAATCGGGCATGAAGAACATGTAGAAATGCGTGAGATGATCGGCGATGTTCTCCGCCGCATGCACGAGATTGGCCGCAAGCCGCCCGTTTGGCGCGGGCGCAAGCCCCTGCGCCTCCGCCAGCGCCGCCGCCGCCGCCACGGACTGGCTCACCGAGCATATGCCGCAGATCCTGGGCGCGATCACCAGGGCATCGCGTGGATCCTTCCCGCGCAGCATCTCTTCGAAGCCGCGATATAGCGGCGAGACGACCTCCGCCGATGCCACCTTGCCCGCGCGGATATCGAGGCGCACCTCGAGATCGCCCTCCACGCGGTTGAACGGGCCGACGACAAGCCGGCTCATCGCTTCTTCTTCCGGTAGCGCGGGCGCTCGGGAAAGACCTTCACCCTGTCGGATGTGGCGTTCTCCCGCAGACGGCGCGGGGTGGCGGCCTTGGAGAGCGATGCCAGGGCCACGAACCAGGCCTTCGGCATGTCGGTGGGAAGCCCCACGGGAATGCCCGCGATCTTGGGGGTTTCGACGAAGGGATGCCCCGGCTCCTCGAAGCCCGGCTCGGTGCAGGCGATGCAGGGATAGCCTCCGGTGATGCACGATCCCCTGCCGTTCCAGGGGCGCTTGTTGCAATCGCCCGCGGCCTGCGTGCCCTTGCAGCCGAGATTCTCCATCATGCAGCCGATCTCGCAGAGATTTTCGGCGCTGGCCTTGTATTCGTAATATTCGTTGCGCGAGCATCCGTGATGCACCAGCGAGCCGGATATCGCGTGCGGGCGGCCGAAAGCGTCCAGATCCTCTGCCGTCATCTCGCCGGCCGCCACCTGCGAGAGGGTTTCCGTCACCCAGTCCGGGTGGACGGGGCAGCCGGGGATGTTGATCACCGGCAGGCCGGAAGGATCACGGAAATCCTTGCCCAGAAGGCCGCCCTTCAGGCTGCCCTGGAAGCCGAGCCCGCAGGCCTCGCCGGGGTTGCCGCCGGTGGTGGTGATGCCGCCATAGGCCGCGCAGCTTCCGACCCCGACGACATGGCCGGCCACCTCCGCGAGTTCGGCGATCACGTCCTTCATCGCCCGCCCGCTGCCCGCGAGCATGTGAAAGCGCCCCGTGCCATCGGGCCCCATCATCACCGAGCCCTCGAGGCACAGGATATCGAGGCGCAGGCGGCCATCGAGGATTTCCGCGATGATCGCGCCCGCTTCGCGCCCGGTATGAAGGCTGAGCGCCGGATGCCAGAGGATGTTGATCCCCGCCGCTTCGAAGGCGGTCAGGAAATCGGGCGCCTCGGCGCACATGAGGGAGAGCGTGCAGCCACCGCAGCCGCCCGACTGCAGCCACAGCATGTTGCGGGTGTTTGCCGTGCTCATGCCCCCTCCTTCGCCATTCCTGGGCGCGCGGGCTCTCCCTCCGCCTTTGCGCCGGCGGCCGCGCTTTCATCGCCGGGGAAACAGAGCGTGAAGCAGGCTCCCCCGCCGGCGCGATCCCGCACCGAAAGGCCGGCGCCGATTTCATCCGCCATGCGATAGCTCACATAGAGGCCAAGCCCCGTGCCCTGCCCGACCGGCTTCGTGGTGAAGAACGGCTCGAACACCTTGCCCATGTGATCGGCCGCGATCCCGGGGCCGTTGTCCTCGACCGAAATGCACAGCCCGCCATCTTCGCTGACCGCCCCGATCCGGATCCGCCCGCCCCTGCGCCCATCCAGCGCGTCGATCGCGTTCTGCACCAGATTGACGACGATCTGATGCAGATAGCCCCGCTTGGCGCGCAGCCGCAGCTCATCCGGGATTTCGATCGTGACGGCGGGCCGGTGGCGCGCCCCGCGCAACACCCAGCTGACCGCCGTCTCGATGACCGGGCGAAGGGCGAATTCCTCCTTCGGCTCCTTGCGCGTGCCGGAAAACCTGCGCAGATCCTGAACGATCTCGCTGACCCTTTCGGCCCCTTCCAGCGTGCCTTCCACAAGCGGGCCGATATCGCGCGCGATGCGATCCATGCCGAGCTCCTCACGCAGGCGCCGCATTTCCCCGGGCGTCATTTCCCCGGCGGTTGCATCGAGATAGCGGGTGATCTTCTCGCCATAGCTCTTCAGCGCGTGCATGTTGCCGAAGATGAAGCTGATGGGATTGTTGAGCTCATGCGCAACCCCCGCCACCAGCCGTCCGAGCGCGGCCATCTTCTCGGAGCTGACGAGGTGCTTCTGCGCGGTCTCGAAATTCTTCAGGGCGGCATCGAGCTCGCGATAGGCCCGCTGAAGCTCGCCCATCGGCCGGCCGATCAGCACCAGGCCCACCAGCCTGTTGCGATGATCGCGCCGGGGCGAGCAATTGATCGAGATCGGTACCGGCTCTCCCTCGCCGGTGCGCACAAGAACCTCGCAATCGGAAAATCCCTGCCGGGCGGCGAGATGGCGCGTGAACCGGGCCTGTGTTTCCTCGTCTTCCCCGCACAGGATATCCGTGAGCGGACGCCCCACGAGCGCCTCCTTGCCAAGGCCCGTCAGGCGTTCGAGCGCGGCGTTGACCTGCTGGATCACCCCGTCGGTATCGCAGACGATCATCAGATCGCTCATCGCCTCCATCACGCTGGCGATGAAATCCTGCGCCGCCTCGAGCTCCTCGTTCTTCCTTTCAAGCTGGACCTGGGATTCCAGAAGCTCGGCATAGACGCGATCCATCTGGCGGATCACCTCGATCCAGGCCTCCTCCCCCGCAGCGGCGAGGCCGAGCTCCGCCGCCTGCGGCCGGGCCTCTCGTGTCACCACACCATTGTCCGAACCGGAATGTGCCGCCTCTCCTGCCGCCATGCTCAGATCCTCATCCCGCCGCGATCTTTCCGCCGCTTCCGGCCGCGGCGGAAGGCAGGGGCGCGGCATCCTCTTCTTCCTCATCCTCCCGGCCAAGGCCGTAGCGGGCAAGCTTGCCGCGCAGGCCAACCCGCGAAAGCCCCAGCTCGCGCGCCGCCTTGCTCTTGTTCCAGCGGTGACGGATCAGCGCCTCGCGCAGGATCTTCACCTCGATCTCCTCGATCCGCTCCTTCAGCGTGCGCCCCGTGCCCGAAAGGATCGCCAGATCATCCTCGCCTTCGGGCGAGGTGCCCATGAGCACCCTGGGCGAAAGGAGATCCGCCCCCAGGAGCCCCCCTTCCGGCCCCATGACGAGCATCCGCTCGATCTCGTTCTGCATCTCGCGCACGTTCCCCGGCCAGGAATAGCGCTTCATGCAGGAAAGCGCCTCGGGCGAGAAACCCTCCACCTTCTTGTCGAGCCGGTTCATGGCCTGATTGAGCAGGAAATTGGCCAGAATCGGAATATCCTCGCGCCGCTCGCGCAGGGGCGGGATGTGGATGCACACGCCGGCAAGGCGGAAATAGAGATCCTTCCTCAGCCGCCCCGCCCGCACCTCTTCCTCGAGGTTCTTCTGGCTGCTCGCGATGATGCGCACATCCACCTTGCGCGTCTGGTTCGAGCCCACGGGGCGCAGCTCGCCCTCCTGCAGCACCCGCAGAAGACGGACCTGAAAGGCCGGGGGCATGGCGCCGATCTCATCGAGGAAGATCGTGCCCCCGGAGGCGCGCTCCAGAAGCCCGGTGTAATCCTGCACCGCGCTCGGCAGGGCGCCCTTCCTGTAGCCGAAAAGCTCCGCCTCCAGTACCTCCTCGGGCATGTCGCCGCAATTCTGGACGAGAAAGGGCTTGTTCCAGCGCAGCGAATTGTAGTGAATGGCCCGGGCCACGAGCTCCTTGCCGGTGCCCGACTCACCCGTGATCAGAACCGAGAGATCATAGGGCGCGATCTGCACCAGCGTATCGCAGATGCCGTTCATCGGGCTGGCTTTCGAGCGGATGATGCCGTCATCGAAATTGTATTGCCGCCGCAGGCTCTGGCGCCGCTCCCCCACCTTCTTCTTCGCGGCGCTGGCGGAGAGCTTCAGTTCGATGGCCAGCAATTCGTTCTGGCGCTGCAGATCGAACAGCATCGCCGCGTTGCGCAGCACGTGGATGAGATTTTCTGGCTTCCACGGCTTGGTGATGTAGTGATAGATGCCCGCGTCATTGAGGCCCGAGATGATGTCATCGGCATCCGTGTAGCCGGAAATGATGATGCGGATCACATCCGGCCATTTCTCCCGCACCTCGATCAGGAACTCCACGCCGCTCTTTTCGGGCATGCGCTGATCGCACAGGATGATCTGCACCCAGTTTTCCGCCAGCAGCCTTTCCGCCTCGGCGGTGGTTTCCGCCAGCAGCACATCGAATTCCTCGTTCAGGTTGCGCTCGAGCGATTCCAGCGATCGCAGTTCGTCATCAACGATCAGGATGGTGGGCTTGCCGGCGGGGCTCATGATGCGATCCTCCCGGGATGTGAAAGGCGCTTGTCGCGGTGGCGGGCGAGGGTCAGCGGCGTGCGGGATTTGCACACCTTGTGAACGAAATTGTAGCGCGCCACGTGATAGCTCGGATCGAAGCCGTAGAAATTGCGGTGCATCTCGGCCAGCTCATGCGCCCGGTAATCCGCCAGCGGCCGCGCGGCCTCGTCGGCGGCGCGCCGGGCATTGCGGCTTTCCAGCAGCGCCGCGAAGCCCTCCCCGGCAAGCGCCCCGGCGCGGCGGGCGACCTCGGCATCGAAATCGGCGCGATCACGCCCGAAGGCGGCATCCGCCAGCCCCAGCTCCACCGCTTCCCGGGCCCCCATCGGCAGCCGCGCCTCGGCGATGCGCGCGGCATTTTCCGCGCCGCAACAGCGCGGCAGGAGATAGGTCCAGAATTCGGAGCCGTAAAGATTGCCCATGTCCTTGTAATGGGGATTGAGCACCACCGCGCTGCGCAGCCAGACGAAATCGCAGGCCCGCGCCAGAAACACCCCGCCGGCCCCGGCATTGCCGCGCATCGCGGCCACGCTGATATGGCTTTGCGTGCGGATGATGGCCTCGGCCAGATCGTCCATGGCATTGATGTTGCGCCAGGATTCATCGGCCGGCGAGGGGGCCGCCTCGATGATGTTGAGATGGATGCCGTTGCTCCAGAAATCATCGCCCCCCTCGAGCACGATCACCCGCGTCGGCCGCCTGCAGGCCTCCCGCCAGGCCGCCAGCAGGCGCTCGCATTGCGCGCTCGACATCGCGCCATTGTAGAAATTGAACCGAAGGAAGCCCACATCGCCCGCTTCGCGATAGGTGATCTCGCGGTAGCCCCGCTCGCTGTCGAGCGGGATTTCAGGCACATCGGGATCAAGAATGCGCGTGGCCGGCAGCTTGAACGTATGCCTGCCCGCGGGATCGCGCATGTGGCCGATCCACACGGCTCCGTCCGCCGTCGCGCGGCAGATCGCGGGGCCGGAGCGGGCGATGATCTCTCCCGGCGTGCCCTGCAGCCCCGGCGCCGGATGGCCATCATGCAGGAAGAACGCGCCATCGCGCACACCGGGCACGCCATCGCTGGCCCGCAGCTTGCGCAGGACATGTTCGGTGCTGTCCTCTGCCCAGTCGATCCGCCTGTCGCTCTGACGCACCGGCGGTTGCAGGCGCCCGCGCACATCCCGCGCGCCGTAATCGAGCGGGCGGGGCGCCACCCCGCGCTCGATCTTCTCCAGCGCCTCGAAGATCGCCTCGAGCGCGCCATCGGCCACCTCGCCGCGATAGAGGCTCGATTTCGTGGCCGCGCGCATGGGGAATTCGCGGCTCGCCCAGATCGGCCCCGCGTCCATCTCCGCTTCCGCCTGCAGCACCGTCACCCCCCAGCGTTCCTCGCCGCGCAAGATCGCCCAATCGAGCGCCGAGGGGCCACGATCGCCGATGATGCCGGGATGGACGATCAGGCAGAGATGCGCCTTCCAGATGTCTTTCGGGATAGCCCGCTTGAGATAGGGCGCGAGGATCAGATCGGGGCGGAAAAGCGCCACCGCCTCGCGGGTGGTTTCATCGTTGATGTCAAACTCGATGCTGACATCATGCCCCGCCGCCTCCAGCTCCACGAAAACCCTCTGCGAGAGGGAATTGAAGGCATGGATCAGCAGCAGGATGCGCATCAGCCGGCCCCCGCCGCAGCCCCGGCAAGCGCCGGCGCGAATTCCGCCATGTGGGTCATACCGACATAGATCGCCAGCCCGGCAACCGCCAGCTGCAGCACCGTCAGGATCCGCCCGGCCGAAGCCTCGGCAAGGCCGAGCGGCCAGGAGGCCGCCCAGGTGAGGAAGGCCATGCCGAGCACCGAGCCGATCCCGAAGATCGCCACATAAAGCATGGCAAGGGCCGCGCTCCCGCTCGCGGCCGCCGCCAGCGCCACCAGCCCGGCAGAGCCCGCCGCCCCATGCGCAAGCCCCACCGCGAAGGCCCGCGGCGAAAAGGAGAAATGGGCGTGATCATGCGGATCGCGGGCATGGGGAAGCGTGCTTGCGGCATGGGAATGGGCGTGCAGATGCGGCCCCTCGCCATGATCGTGGACGTGAAAGTGGACGCGCTTTCGCCACAGCTTCCACAGCACATGCGCACCGAGCCCGACAAGCATCACCCCCACGGCGACTTCCAGCCCCGCATAGGCGCGCGCGCTCAGCGCATAACCGAACGCCACCACCGGCAGGGAGAGAAGAAAAAGCGTCGTCGTGTGGCCCATGCCCCAGCTCGCGCCGAGAAAGGCGAGCCGCTTCGGCGTCGCCCTGCCATCGGACGCCAGCGTGCCCACGGCGGCGATGTGATCGGCCTCCAGCGCATGCGCCATGCCGAGGAGGAATCCGAGGCTCAGAAAGCTCAGCATCAGCAGATCCTCGGCAGTTGTTCGCCGGCGAGCCAATCCACGATCCGGGTGCCGCCAAAGCCCGTTTCCATCGTCACGAATCCCATGTCGTCCTCCACCACCTGGCCGATGATTGCCGCCTCCCGCCCTAGCGGATGGGCCCGCATCACCGCAAGCAGTTCCTCCGCCCGCGCCGCCGGGCAGAAGGCCACGAGCTTGCCCTCATTGGCCACATAGAGGGGATCTAGGCCCAGAAGCTCGCAGGCCGCATCCACCTCGGGGCGCATCGGGATCGCCTCCTCATCGAGCTTCATGCCCACCTTCGCCTGCCAGGCGATCTCGTTGAGGGTGGCGGCAAGCCCGCCGCGGGTGGGATCGCGCATCGCGTGGATTTCCGGCACCGCCGCGATCATCTCGGCCACCAGCCCGTGCAGCGCCGCGCTGTCGGAGGTGATTTCGGTTTCGAAGGCGAGATTCTCGCGGCTCGACATGATCGCAACCCCGTGTTCGCCGATCGCCCCATTGATCAGGATCGCATCCCCGGGCCGGACATTGGCGCCCGAGAGTTCCACCCCATCGGGCACCACCCCGATCCCGGTGGTGGTGATGAACACCCCATCGCCCTTGCCCCGCTCCACGACCTTGGTATCGCCCGTCACCACCGGCACGCCGGCCTCCTTCGCGGACTGGGCCATGGAGATCACGATCCGCTCGAGATCGGCGAGCGCAAAACCCTCCTCGAGGATGAAACCGGCCGAGAGATAGAGCGGGCGCGCGCCCGCCATGGCCACGTCATTGATCGTGCCATGCACCGAGAGCGAGCCGATATCGCCGCCCGGAAAGAACAGCGGGCTCACCACATGGCCGTCCACGCTCATCACCATCCGCCCCGGCGGCGGTGCAAACAGCGCCTGATCGTTGCCCTGGCGCAAAAGCTCGTTGTCGAAATGGCGCGCGAAAAGCTCCTCGATCAGCTGCGCCATGGCGCGCCCGCCCGAGCCGTGGGTCATGTCCACCTTGGCGGTGCGCATGTTGATGCGGGTGGGAAAACGCTTTTCCATCAGTTTTGCAGGGCGGTTCATTCGGCGGCCTCCTTCACGCGTTCGAGCCGGAAACGTCCGTAGGACCAATAGGCCGCGCAGGAGCCTTCCGAAGAAACCATGCACGATCCCATCGGATTGTCCGGCGTGCAGACGGTGCCGAACAGCTTGCAGTCGGTGGGCTTCTTCACCCCGCGCAGGATGGCGGGGCATTCGCAGCCCTTCACATCGCGCCCGCGGCTCTCGGTGAGGGTGAAGCGGCGCTCGGCATCGAATTCGCCATAGGCATCCTTGATCCTGAGCGCGCTGTAGGGCACATCGCCAAGGCCGCGCCACTCGAACATCCGCCTGAGCTCGAACACCTCGCTGACCAGCGCCTTGGCATGGGCGTTGCCCTCGGGCGTGACCACGCGGGTATACTGATTTTCCACCTCGAAACGGCCTTCGTTGATCTGGCGGATCAGCATCACCGTGGATTGCATCACGTCGAGCGGCTCGAAACCGGCGATCACCACCGGCTTCTGGAATTCGCGGGCGAAATATTCGTACGGGGCGGAGCCGATGATCGAGGAAACATGGCTCGGGCCGTAGAACCCGTCGATATGCACCTGCCCGAGCTCGCGCACCTCGGGGCTCTGGAGAATGTGCTGGATCGCCGCCGGCGTCAGCACGTGATTGCAGAACACGGTGAAATTGCGCAAGCCCTCCGCAGCCGCCTGCTTTATGGCAACGGCGGTGGGTGGGGTGGTGGTTTCGAAACCGATGGCGAAGAACACCACCTCGCGATCCGGGTTTTCGCGCGCGATGCGCAGGGCGTCCTGGGTGGAATAGATCATGCGGATATCGGCCCCGGCCGCCTTGGCCTTGATCAGCGAATTGCGCCCGCTGGCGGGCACGCGCATCATGTCGCCATAGGTGCAGACGATGGCACCCCCCTCGGCCAGCTCGATCGCATTGTCGATGCGCGGGATCGGCAGCACGCAGACGGGGCAGCCGGGCCCATGCACGAAATTCACGTTTTCGGGCATCAGATCCTGCACGCCGTAGCGGAAGATCGCATGGGTATGGCCGCCGCAGAACTCCATGAAATTGTAGCTGCGCGCCGGATCGGCTTCCTCGGCGATCTGCGCCGCCAGCCTGCGCGCCAGCGCCTTGTCGCGGAATTCATCCACATATTTCATTCCGCCGCCTCCCCTGCCAGCCCCATCTCGGCCATCAGCGAAAGGGTGCGCTCCGCCTCCTCGGGGCTGATGGTGTTGAGCGCATAGCCCACATGCACCAGCACGTAATCGCCCACCTCCGCATCGGCGACGAGCGCCAGCGAGATTTCCTTCTTCACCCCGTCGAGCGAGACGATGGCGTTTTCACCGCCCGTCTTCTCGACGATCCTTGCCGGTATCGCCAGGCACATCCTATTTCCTCCCGATCCTGTTCATTTCGCGGCTGATCCTGATCCAGGCGAGCCAGTCCTCCATCCCTTCGCCGGTGCGGGCCGAAACCCGGAGTATCCTGATCTTCGGATTGATCCGGCGGGCATTCTCCATGCAGCGCTCCACGTCGAAATCGAGATGGGGCAGCAGATCCGTCTTGGTCAGCAGCATCAGATCGGAGGCATGGAACATGTCGGGATACTTGAGCGGCTTGTCCTCGCCTTCCGTCACCGAAAGGATCACCACCTTGTGCGCCTCCCCGAGATCAAACCCGGCCGGGCAGACGAGATTGCCGACGTTCTCGATGAACAGCACGCCATCGCGGATCTCGAGCCCCTCCAGCGCATGGCCCACCATGTGGCCGTCGAGATGACAGCCCTTGCCAGTATTGACCTGAATCGCCGGCGCTCCGGTGGCGCGGATGCGTTCGGCGTCATTGGCCGTCTGCTGATCGCCCTCGATCACCGCGACGGGCACCTCCTCGCGCATCATCTCGATGGTGCGGACAAGCAGGGTCGTCTTGCCCGAACCGGGGCTCGAAACCAGATTGAGCGCCAGCACGCCGCGCCGGGCCAGCTCGGCGCGGTTGGCGGCGGCGTATTCGTTGTTCTTGGCGAGAATGTCCGTCTCGATCTCGATCATCCGCGCCTGGGAAAGGCCCGGGGCATGCGCATGGGCCGGGCCCTTGCCGTAATGGTGGTGATCGCGGGCAGGGCCATGGGAATGATCGTGGTGGTGATGATCGTGATCGTGCTCATGGTCATGCGCATGATCGTGCCGGTGCGCACGCCCGCCCTCGATCTTCACCTCGCCCGCGCCGCAGCCGCATACAGTGCACATCAATCCACCTCCATATCCCTGATCCTCAGTTCATCGCCCCCGGTGATCTGAACCTGATAGCTGCCGCAATCGGGGCAGGGATCGTATCGCTCCCGCACCGTGACAGGCCTGGCGCAGGGCATGCACCAGGCCGTCACCGGCATCTCGATCACCTCGAGCGCCGAGCCCTCGGCAATGCCGCCCTTCGTCACCACGTCATAGCTGAAGCGCAGCGCTTCCAGCTCCACCCCCGCCAGCGGCCCGATTTCAAGGCGCACCCGCTTCACCCGCGAAAAGCTCTGCGCCACGGCCTGCTGTTCGATCACGCTCACGATGCTTTCACAGATCGACATCTCGTGCATCAGGCCGCCCTCAGCTCGAAATCGACACAAGGATCGATCGCCTCGATCACCGCCCGCGCCGGCCGGGGCGCCAGCCCTTCGAGCGCCTGCGCCGCCACGCCGCGGGGGTGGAAATTCCACTCGGTGGGGGCGAGGATGGCGTAGTCCGCGATCACGTCGCCTTCAAGGCGCGCCGCATGGGCAAGCCGCCCCCGCGCCGTCTCGACAACGCCCAGGCCCAAGGCCCCCGAAACCGGCATCCCGGCGCGGCGCATCTCGCCCGGGATCAGCGCAAGATCCGCGAGGCGGGCCACGAGGCGGGCCAGAAGCCCCGCGCCGTGCTCCGCCACCACCGCGGCAACCACCGGCACCCGGCAGCGGCGCGCGAGCGGCCCGGTTTCACGCGGGGCGCCCCGCCATTCGGGCGTTGTGCAAAAGCCGGCCTCATGCATCCTCTGCTTCAGCTCGCCCGCCGGCACTTCGGGCAGGAAAGCGGGGCTGACGGCCCCCGCCCCCTGCCAGCCCCGCGCCACCACATCGCGCAAGTAGCGGGCCGGAGCGGTCTCCGCCCCGCGCAGCCAGCGTGCGAGATCGGCCTTTGGGAAATCCGCCGGCGGGCAGGCGAACACATGCTCTTCGAGGTAGCGCTCAAGCGCCTGCGCCACTGTGCCCGCATTCCCGTATCCGGC
>Ga0256832_1002846_pt1 | contig 11822 bp, 12 predicted proteins | sample 134614metaG_FD_190534 | JGI IMG/M metagenome (GOLD analysis project Ga0256832, IMG submission 190534) | Hydrothermal vent microbial communities from Lau Basin, Pacific Ocean - 134-614 | ecosystem: Environmental > Aquatic > Marine > Hydrothermal vents | place: Pacific Ocean: Lau Basin | collected... | reverse complement strand
AACCGGTTGTAAAAAGGTAAAAGTGGCAATTTTATTAAGCATGCCACCCAAAATGCGCACAAAGATATTTACAGCCACAAAGAGAAGAACAAAGGCCAGCACCTTGGCCCCGCCATCGGGCAGGGCAGGAAACAGGCTTATAAGTTTTTGTTGCAGGGGCACATGGAACAACATGGCCGCGGCATAGCCGAATACCAGGGCCACCAAAACCATCAGTTCGCTGATTAAGCCCCGGAACAGGCCGCGTATGGTAAAAAAGGAAACTATCATCAGGACGGCAATATCAAAGTAGCCCATCAGCTTCCCAGCAATGCACGTACAATATCCTGTACCATCTTGCCGTCGGCCTTGCCCTTTAACCGGGCCATGGCCGGGCCCATCACCTTGCCCATGTCCTTCATCGAGGCGGCGCCCGTTTGCCGAATGACTTCCGCCACCACGGCCCGGACATCCTCTTCGCTCATCTGCTCGGGCAGGTATTGTTCCAATACGCTGATTTCAAAAGCTTCTTTTTCAGCCAGGTCTTCCCGGCCGCCGGAGCGGTAGCTTTCCACGGAATCCTTGCGGCTTTTGACGCCCTTGGCCAAAATACGGATGACATCCTCGTCCGTCAGCTCTTTTTGCAAACGGATACGTTCATCCTTTAGCTGGGCCAGCGTCATGCGCAGAACGCCCAAACGCGCCTTGTCACCGGACTTAAGCGCGTTTTTCATATCTTCTGTTAGTTGGGTATGGAGTGCGGACACGATGTTATCGATTCATCTCATGCATGAGTTTACGCATCTTCCGGCGGGCCTGATTCATACGGCGCTTACGGCCGTCACTGGGTTTTTCGTAAAACTGATGACGACGAATATCGGCCATCAAACCGGATTTTTCGCAGGCTTTGGTGAAGCGCTTAAAAGCTTTTTCAAAGGGTTCATTGCTTCGGATTTTAACGGTAATCATCTAAGAATCACACTCCTTATAAGGTTAATAGGCATATTTGTCAGGATTTTTAATTAAATCGATTTCATAGTCGGCTGCTTTTTGCCAGGTACGGTTCTTTGCGGCCTGGGTGTAATAGCGGATGGCTTTCTGCTTTTGTCCCAGATGCTTGTATACCTCGCCGAGATAAAAGTTGCTGGCGGCCTTTATGGTGCCCTTGCGTGTAAGTTTCAGCGCCGTCAACAGATTCAATTCAGCCTCTTTGTACTTCTTAATGTTTATTTGGGCCACGCCAAGGCGATAGCTGTAGCTGGCTTTCAACGCTTTGCTGCGCGTATTCTTAATGGCATTGCTGTAGGCCTCGGCCGCTTTTTTATACTGTTTCTGTTCATCATATACCAGACCCAGGATATTCCAGGCACGGTCATATTTCGGGTTAGCCTCAAGTGCCGCTTTCAGGTATTTAATAGCTTTCTTGTAATCTTTTTTAGTCTTGTATATTTTACCCAGCCCGTAGTTGGCCTTAGCCGATTGGGGATTAAAGCTCAACACCGCATTAAAGGAGTTAATGGCATCGGAGAACTCTTCCAGTCCCATTTGCAGATTCCCCAGAGCGATATAGGCTTTCTCAAACTTATTATCCAGCTTAATGGCGTTTTTAAAATATTCGATCGCCTTTTGATACTGCTTTGTTTTTTGATAGGATATGGCTACCATGTAGTTAGCCTGCGGGAAATTAGCATCCGCTTTTATGGCGGCAAGATATTTCGGTATGGCTTGTTCATACTTTTTTTGCTTCACCAGACTGTTACCCTCGTTGTAAGCCTGGCCCGCTTCAGGACTGCGGGCATCCTTATCCTGGGCCGATAAAGCCGAAAAAGTAAACAAGATAAACACGAGTATAAGGAATCGTCTAACCATCAAAGCCTCCAAATTGTACAAAAGAGTTTTTAATATAAATTTAAATTTAAAACAGGGCAAATATGTTTGCCGAATTTAAGGGCCCACATTAAAAAAATTGTTATATATATCATATCTAATGGGCAAAAATAAGATGAAGTTCCTTAAAATGAAATTTTTTCGTCAGAATTCCCATACTATTTTCTTCTCAGGGTCAGAACGGTGATGTCATCGTCCTCGGTAGGATCACCGGCAAAGCGGTATAATTCCTTCACCAGCGCCTCATTGATGTCACGGCTGGGCTGTTGCCGCCTGTGGCGGTCAAAAAAGGAGATAACCCGGAATTCCTCAAACGGCTCGTCCTGGTCATTCATGGCTTCGGTTACCCCGTCGGTAAACATAGTCAGACAATCCCCCGGCTGCAATGGCAGGATTTCATAGTCGTAGCTTAAATCGGGCATCATGCCCAATATCAGCCCTCCCTTGCTTAACTCCCGCACCTCACCCGAGGCATTAAAGAGATAAGGGGGGTTGTGTCCGGCGTTAACATAGCTCAGCGTGTGTTTACGGATATTCAGATGGGCGATAAAAAAGGTGATATACTTCTCCACCGTGGTGTTCTGATAAATTAAGTTATTTAAGCGGGCCGTCATCTCCGTAAGATTATAGCTTTCATATTTAAGCATGCGTAACCCGGCCTGCAGGTTGGACATCAGCAGGGCGGCCGGTATCCCCTTTCCCGAAACATCGGCGATGGTCAAAATATATTCATCTTCCTTGACGCGGATGATATCAAAATAGTCCCCGCCCACCTGCTTGCTGGGAATATTCAGGCCGTGCAGGTCATATCCGGGAATATCGGGCATCTTTCCCGGCAGCAGGCGCGCCTGAATGGTGCGGGCCAGGGCCAGGTCTTCCTCCATCCGTTTTTTCTCCAGCTTCTCCTGAAACAGCTGGGCGTTTTCCAGCGAAGCCACCAGCATGTTGGCCAGTGTAGCCAAAAAATCCCTGTCCGATTGCGTAAAGCCGCCCTTGTTCAGCTTTTCACCGACAAAGATATAGCCCTTGACCTCCTGCTGCATGCGCATGGGTACAATCAGACGCACACCCTGCCCCGCCAAAGGGCTCAGCGCCTCCAGACCGTCCATATCACTCACCTGCTCCACGGCATTGATTTCCTGTTGCAGGGCGGAAATCTGCTCATCGATGCTTTTATCAAAGCGGCTGCCCTTTTTATATTTTATGCTCAATGTGCCCTCTTCGGGAGTACGCACCAGTACCAGAAACTGATTGACAAACAACTGGCCCATCAGGGAGTAGGAAAAATGTTTTAAAATGGCCTGCTCTTCAAAATCCCGGTTAAACTCATTGCCGATTTCAAAAAGCGTATGCAGTTCCTGCACCTTACGATCCAGGGTATCGTTGACATTTTTCAACTCAGCGAACAGACGGGCGTTATGCAGCGCGGGTGCGGCAATACTTCCCACCGTTCCCAAAAAACCGATTTCACCGGGTTCAAAGGGTTGCCCTGTTATCTTGGGACCAAAAAACATGGCGCCGATGATCCGATCTTCCATCAAAATGGGTACAAAGACCGCAAGACCGGCCCGTTCAAAAACAGCAGGTATCTCGCCGCTCTTGTCGGCCTTCAGCACAACCGCCTGTTTGTAAGCCGGCAGGGGCAGGCTTTCCATACCGCCGGTATCCCGCAATCCCTTATGCAGCTTTAAGCTTAAGGTAGCGCCGGCCTCATTCAGATAGGCGGCGGCACGGCTGATCATCAGCCGGCCCATGGGCACAAGCAAAAGATTGTTTAAAATGGTTTGTATATCCAGAGTGCTGTTGAGGGTTTGGCTAAACTCCACCAGGGAGGCCAGTTCAATATGTTTTCGTTCTTCACTGCCCGTGCCGGCGGGTTGGCGGGAGGGTTGGCGCGCGGACATATTAACCGGCCTCGCTTTTTAAATACTTTACCAGGGTTACCTGGTTTTTCACACCGGGGTTAAAGGAATATTTGACCTCATCCATAAGGGTTCTCATCAGGTGGATGCCCAAACCGCCCTTGCGCGCCTCATGCATGTATTTATCCAGATCCGGCTTGGGCATGTGGGAAGGATCAAAACCCTTGCCGGTGTCGGTAATGGTCACTTCAAAGCTGCGCTGCGTATAGCGCACGTTGATATCCATCATGCGACGGGCGTTATACTCATGAGCGTGCTTAATCACATTGGTGCAGGCCTCATCCACGGCCAAAGCGATATGATCGGCGCCTTCCTCATCAAAACCGGCCTTCAGCGCCAGTTTACGGATAAAATCACGGATCATCTCCAAATTATCCGTACTGCTGGGGAAACGGATTTTGAACCTGTTTTTTTTCAGTTTTTTCATAGTCTTCTCTTTAAACTTCGATTTTCCGCTCAATAGGTTTCATTAAACCTGGCCAGGGCGCCGGATTCATCATCAAATATCTCATAGAGTGAAGGAAAACCCAGTAAATCGAAAACCTTATAAACTTTTTCCGACATGCTGCTCAGCTTTATATCCCCGCCCTTTTCGCGTATCTCCTCGATAAAGCCCATAAAAACCCCCAGCCCGGCGCTGGAGATATAGTCCAGGTCGGTCATGCTGACAATTATCCGTACCCGGTTCTCCTTTACCAGTTCATGCAGGGCCTTTTCAAACTGAGGCGCGGTATGCGCATCGAGGAATCCTTTCAGATGCAGGATACTCACCTCTCCGTTATCATGCCGCCGTACTTCAAAACCACTCATTTATACCTCCCCTTTTAACCGATCTTTTATGTACATTTTACAATAATCAATGTCAGGTCATCATGCAAATTTTGCCCCTGCAGAAACCCCAGGATGGCATTGATGACCTTGTCTTTTATCACATCCACCTCTTCATGGGCATGCTCCGTCAGAATCTGTCCCAGACGTTCCTCGCCGAACTCCTCGCCACTCTTATTCATCGCCTCACTCAGTCCGTCTGTAAAAAAGGCCAGCACATCGTCTTTTTCAAAATTTATCTTTTTCAGCTCCAGGGTTTTCGAAAACACCGGCCCCTTGTCCAACCCCACGGCAATCCCGCCCGGCTGCAGAAACTCGACACTTTTACGCCGGCTGGAATAGTAGGCCACGGGGCAATGGCCGGCCCGGGCAAAGCTGAGCTGCCTCTTCTTATAATTAATATCGGCCACCAGCAGGGTGATGAAGGACTTCCGTTCCAGCGAATCCCGTAAAATCAGGTTGGTCGCTTCAAGTATCTCCACGGGATTCCTTTGTTCACGGGTCAGGGATTGTATGATTCCCTTGGTTTCGGCCATGTAAAAGGCCGCCGATGTCCCCTTGCCGCTGACGTCACCGATAACGATACCCAGATGATCCTCGTGATTTTGATAGAAATCATAATAATCCCCGCCCACTTCATAGGCGGTAATGGTCAGGGTTTCAAGCTTAAGCGGTACATCGGGCAGCTTTTGCGGCAAGAGGCGCATCTGTACTTCGCGGGCGATCTGTAATTCACGCTCCAGCCGTTCCTGCTCCAGGGAGTTTTTTATCAGCTTAACATTTTCCAGGGCGATGGCCGCCTGGTTGGCGTAGGCCTCCAGCATGTTCAGATCATCGGGATCAAAGCCGAATTCGACACTCTTGGTGGCATACAGGATACCCAGCACCTGATCGTTAGCCCCCAGCAGCGGCGCGGCGGCAATGCAAGCAATGTCTTTTTTCCAGGAGCGGATATCGGCATAGGGCCCGTTTTTGGGGATACTGTTAATGGAAAAACGTTTTTTCGACTCGATAACCTGTATACCGATCTGATGCAGGGCATGGTTATCCATCGACCTCAGTTCCTTCTTATCAATATTGATGGTAGCCGCCACGCTCAGATGACCTGTTTGGTCGTCATAAACCTCGATCCAGGTATACTTGGATTCAATCACATCCTTGGTCATCTCGGTGATGATTTTAACCAGCTTTCCCAGGTCAAACTCGGCGGCGATGACCCTTCCCAGTTGATGCAGGGAGGCCACCTCCTTCATCTTGCGGTCAAAAACCCGCGCCGTGGGCAAATGGAACAGAAAGGTCAGGCTGCCGAACAGGGCATAGAAAAAGAGAAAATACCAGCTCAGATTGGTAAAGGCGGCCACCACCAGACTGTGCGCGGCCACGGATTCTTTAAAGATAACGTCAAACATCATGGCGATCACCCAAACCAGGCCGATTGAGGCCAGGAAGTAGGAATACTTCATCTTGCGTGAAAGATAGGTGATCCAACTGTTATGGGTGGCCAGAATCAGATAAAAGACAATACCGGTGGCCAATACCAGGGACTGGAAAATATGTTCACTGTCGCTGCTGACATCCAGCGGCTGGCGGAGTATTACAGTGGTCATCATGCCCAGCAAAGTAGCGGACAAGGCCAGCGCCAGGTAGATACGGGTGCGGTTTTTCTGTTTGTAAAAGATAAGGTTCTTCACCATGAGCAGCATGGGCACGATGACGACTATGGCGGCAAAGGTGATGAGATTGCTGTACACCACCGTACCGATGGTATCGGGTGCCTTGGGAAAATCGGTGGTTACAAAGGAGGGCGACAGAATTTGTTTCCAGGCCAATGTCCAGATATAAAGAGCCGCCAGAAGTTTTATAAAGTTTTTCAGATTGATCTGGATATCGCTTTGGCTCACAAAGCGCTTATGGCGCACATAATAATAGTAAGCCATCAATATCACAAAGTTAATACCCTCGTTCAGATAGCTCCATTGACTGAAATCCAGCGAGCTTGAGAATTTGAGAATGTCAAAGGCAAAGGTGAGTAAGCCGAGCAGCACTACGAAAAACAGAGCGATCTTTTCAGGTATGGGGTTCGTCTTCATTCAATATAAACCTTTACAGGCTCACCGTTGCTTTTAAAGCGGCCTATTTCCTGTAAATCTTCCTTAAAATGAATTAATTCTCTACTCTTAGGGTCGGCGACCACAATATGGTGATTATATCGATTGACCGCAATATCTACCGGCCAATTAATACCCGACACCGAATCAAGACGTTGCCCGTTAAGCGAAAGTTTCAATATTTCAAAAGAACCCGGCGTGGCCCGCGCCACCCAAACCGTTTGTCGTACCGGATCCAGGTCAAAGGCGTTGATCAGACTGTCGGCAAAAAAGAGGCTCAGCGAATCACCGGCCACATCATAACGGTATATTTTGGAATTGCCCGGCCGGCGGCTCAGTATATAAATCCGGTTGCGGAGGGAATCGGTACGCACGGTAAGGATATCTTCAATAAAGGCGTCCGGAGCTTTGGGAATACGTTGCAGCATTTCCCCGGTGGCGCTGAAAAGCCACAAGCCGCGTATCCCCTTATCGGTGATGACGAAACGGTCACCCATGGGCCTTATCTGAGTGGCCTTACGGGGCACGGTGGAAAGGGTTTCGAACTCCAGCGTGCGCGGATCCACGCTGTAAAAGCCGCCACTGGAATCGGTCAGCCAGTAACGGCCGCTGACGGTATTAAAGACCGCGTCATAGGGCCGGTGGAAATCATTGCTGAAAGCGAGTTCCTCGCCCGTATCCAGCAATACGATTTGTACATAATTGAACAACGGATAGGTTATCAGCGCGGTTTTACCGCCGGGATGAAAGGCGATATTCTCCGGCAGCCATATACCGAAGATGCGTTTATTGAGTTGATTCATATCATAGCTGATCTGTTGTACTTCAAAGAAGTAACCGTCGATCATCCAGATATGACCGGGACCGGTGATGGAGCTTTTGACTTCAGTGGGCAGGGATTCCTTTTCCCGCCCCTGCAAGGTCAGATAATAACGGTAGGTGACATCGGCCAGAATCAGGGAGTCCACATAACGGGTTTGTGAAACGGGAAGTTGGGCGATACGGCGAAAAGAGCGTTCCCCTTCCTGCTGGCGATAGATGAGGTAAGAGAGAAAGTCGACATCCCGGGGCCGGTTCCAGTCCAGGACGATGGTACTGTCCAGCCCTCCGACCCGCAAACCGATATCCATGGTGCGGGCCGGATTATTGGGGTCGAAAATATTGTCATGCGGTCGCTCCCGGCAGTAACCAAAAAGAGCAACCACAAGAAAGAAAGCGAGGAGATGTTTCACTCAGATCATGCTACCTGGGATGTTAAAGTGGCTTTAATATCCTTATAAACCTCATCGATGGAACGGTTCCCGTCCAGGGAAACAAAATTGTCCTTTTTACGATAATAGTCCTTCACCGGCTCTGTCTGAGCTTTATAGACTTCAAGGCGGTGGCGTATCGTCTCCTCGGAATCATCCGTTCGCCCGCGGTTAAGCAGACGGCCGACAATCACCTCGTCCGGTACGCTGATCTCTATCAGTGTGAAGTCCGGCATATTGTGTTTGGCCAGCAGCCGGGTCAACCCCTCGGCCTGCGGGATGGTTCGCGGAAAGCCATCGAGAATAAACCCGTTCTTACAATCTTCACGGGTGATGCGCTCCTCGATAATCCCCAGGATAATATCATCGGCCACCAGTTCGCCCCTGTCCATGAGTTCCTTGGCCTTTTGTCCCATTTGGGTCCCTTCGGCAACCGCCTTGCGCAGCATGTCGCCGGTCGAAATTTGCGGGATATTGAATTCCTTCTGTAACAATTGTGCCTGGGTACCTTTACCGACCCCCGGGGGGCCAAACAGAATCACATGCATGTTTTTTTCCTCATGTATACATTTTTGTGATTTTTTTAACTATATAATATACGACAAAATTTTTGTTTTCTTAGTGTATGGTATCAATTTTTTGATTTTTTTTTGCGCTTCTCGTTTTCGGCATAGAGTTGGCCGCAGGCGGCCTGTATCTCCCACCCTTTACGCTTACGCAAAGTAATTCGCCGGCTGCGGTCGTTTACGCTTTCACGAAAGACGGCGGTTTTTTCTTTTGAAGGCGGACGATACAGGGGATCATCCGAGTTACAGGGAATCACATTGATTTTGCTTTTCAGACTATGGGTCAACTTTACCAGTTTTCGGGCATCCTGTTGCGTACTGTTAAATTTATCCAACAAAACATATTCGAATGTGATCAAACGCCCACTTTTCTCCGTATAATAGCGTGCCGCATGTAAAAGTTTTTCGATGGGATACTTTTTGGATATGGGCATGATCTGCTTGCGCACCTCATCATCCACACTGTTAAGCGAAATGGCCAGGGAAAAGGGTTGTTCCTCATCGGCAAAGCGGTAAATGCCGGGAATAACGCCGCTGGTGGAAATGGTGATACGCCTCGGAGCCAGTCCGAACCCCTCCATATCACCCAGCACCCTGGCGGAGGCGATGACGGCCTCATAATTGAGCATGGGTTCACCCATGCCCATGTAAACGATATTGGAGGGACGGTTTTCGATGATCTCCGACATCTGCAGCACCTGTTCGATAATCTCGCCCGGCGTCAGATTGCGCAACAGTCCCATCTTACCCGTGGCGCAGAATTTACAGTCCAGCGGGCAACCCACCTGCGAGGAGATACAAAAGGTGGTGCGCTTCCCCTCATAGATGATCACGCTTTCGATTTTATAACCATCGTGAAGTTGCCACAGGAATTTCCGTGTTTCATCCTTTGCCGAAGTAACCGCGTCTACCTGCCGCAAGCGGCGTATGGTGAAGGTATCGTTCAGCTTTTGACGCAGGGCCTTGCTCAGGTTGGTGATGGCCTCAAAGCTTTTATGACCGTGTTTGTAAAGCCCCTCATATATCTGACGGGCACGATAGGCCGGTTCACCCCACTGCTTCATCAGGGCCCGCAGATCATCCACCGAGAGATCGAGAATAGATTTTTTATCAGTTTCTTTGGCTTCAATAGGCTTCAAAATGTAAATTGCTCACTTATGTTTTAAATTAACGGGAATCTTTGTCCGATGTTGACATCTGTTTTTAACGGAACCTTTTTAGCGGAACAGATATTCCTTTTGACAAAGTTTTTAAGTTAATCAAATGTTAATGAAATCACAAAAATGAAAAAGGACACAATGATCAACTCCAGCCAAGAGGTCGAACAGGAAATTCTGAATATCCACAATACCTTTAAAAAAATACGCACCGAGCTGTCGCGGGCCATCGTCGGTCAGGATACGGTAATAGAGAAGCTGCTTATCGCCCTTTTTGCCCGTGGCCATTGCATGCTGGTGGGGGTGCCCGGTCTGGCCAAAACGCTGATCATCAAATCTCTGGGACAAACCCTGGGGCTCTCCTTTTCCCGTATCCAGTTTACGCCCGATCTGATGCCCACCGACATCACCGGCTCGGAGGTACTGGAGGAGGATCGTAGCACCGGCACCAAGGCTTTCCGCTTTATCAAGGGACCGCTTTTTGCCAATATCGTTTTAGCCGATGAGATCAACCGCACCCCGCCCAAAACACAATCGGCCCTGTTGGAAGCCATGCAGGAATACAATGTGACCATCTCCGGCACCGCTTTTGATCTGGAAAGGCCCTTTTTTGTGCTGGCCACGCAAAACCCCATCGAGCAGGAGGGAACCTATCCCCTGCCCGAGGCCCAGCTGGACCGCTTTATGTTCAGCCTGTGGCTGGATTATCCCTCCTTTGAGGAGGAGATCGAGATTGTGGAACGTACCACCTCACGGGAGATACCGCAGCTGGAGTCCTGTATCGAACGGGCCGATATTCTGAAATATCAGGAAATCATCCGTAAGGTGCCCGTGGCCCGCAACACCATAGAATACGCCACCCGCATGATCAGCGCCACCCGTAAGGAGAGTTCCTATTGCGACGACACCCTGCGCGGCTGGATACGCTGGGGGGCCGGCCCCCGGGCCACACAAAACCTGATCCTGGCCTCCAAGGTGCGCGCCGTGCTGCATAACCGTCTTTCACCGGATAGCAGCGACGTGGATGCCGTGGCCGAAGCCATACTGCGCCACCGCATCGTCACCACCTTCAATGCCGAAGCCGAGGGCGTGGGCATCCGCGAGATTCTGAGCCATATTCTGGAGAAAATAAAGGATTGAGCTATTTTCCGGCGGCATCACAGCGCGTGTGCCTGATGAGGCATCTTAAAATTTTGCCCAAAAAGGCGGGATTGTCTTACTGACAAAGTTTATCCGGGCATTATTTTTGATCCGGCGTTCCATCCTTCAACCATTGCAGCACTTCACCGAGCGCCCTGGCCGGTGTCAAACTTCTTCGTTCCCCGCCGTTCCCGGAAAGCGACCAATAACTGTTGTAAATATCAGAGCCCACAATCCGCAGATTCTGCCCCGGTTTAAGCTTTTGCCTGTCCCGGGTCAACCGGACAACCTCATCCGCCAGCGAAAAACAGAGACGGATATCCTGTGCCGCACTCTCCCTGTCATTCGAGTAGATACCGCCCCATGCCAGATGCAGGAACATTTGCAATGGGCCGTATACCAAATAGTATTGTATGGCATAGGAATTTGCGCCATAGCCCGAATGGGAAAGAATGAGATAGTCACCGACAGGGTCTTCACGGAGGTAGTGATGCAGATTATAGGGCGCTTTTTCAATCTCGCGCGTGGAAAAGAGCCAGTCACCCCGCTCTCTTAACCGGGCGCCCAACATTGCGGGAAGCGCCGGGAATCCCAGTCCTGCTTTTTTAAAGAGCATCCCGGCTTTTTCAACGGGCGTCATAAGTTTTACCTGTCTTTATGGATTACTTTTTCAAACACGCTTCTTTTGCACCCCACAAGGCCCGCTCGATAGCCAACCGCAAGTCCCTATGCCCGCCTGGCGATGAGTAACGCCCTTTGGGGACGGGGATGCCCCTCCACGGTTTTGGAAGGATCGTTCCGGTCCAGAAAATCTGCCAGCGACTCATAGGTCATCCACGCCGTGCGCCGCTGCTCTTCCGTGGAAGTGACGTTGAGGCCTGCCACCCGTATATCTGTAAAACCGCAGCGATTCAACCATTCCGTCAGCGTAAGCGGCGCGGGAATAAACCAGACATTGCGCATCCTGGCGTAGCGCCCCGGCGGC
>Ga0256832_1002845_pt1 | contig 11823 bp, 7 predicted proteins | sample 134614metaG_FD_190534 | JGI IMG/M metagenome (GOLD analysis project Ga0256832, IMG submission 190534) | Hydrothermal vent microbial communities from Lau Basin, Pacific Ocean - 134-614 | ecosystem: Environmental > Aquatic > Marine > Hydrothermal vents | place: Pacific Ocean: Lau Basin | collected... | reverse complement strand
AACAGGCGATGCAATCCGTGAAAATATTTGAAATTCAATAATTTTTCTGCCTTTTTTTCTTTATATTTGACAAATAGGCTTTTTTACATAATATTATTTATTCCGTTTAAGTCATCTTGTCATATTCCTTCATTAAGGAATACATATTGATAGGAAAAATATTGAAAATCAAAAAATAAAAAACTTATGGATTTAAATAAATTCACTATAAAATCGCAAGAGGCCGTTCAAAAGGCCATTCAAATTGCACAAGGTTTGAATCACCCCCAAATAGAAAATGCTCACTTGATGAAAGCTATTTTGGAGGTGGATGAAAATGTGACGCCTCACTTGCTTCGCAAGGCCGGGGTTGATCCGCAACTTTTCAAGCAACGGATAGAACAATTACTCCAAAGCATGCCCAAGGTATCGGGGGGAGATGTGAATCTTTCCCGGACGGCATCCAAAACATTGAACGATGCCCAAACCAAGGCCGAAAAAATGAAGGACGAATATGTGTCCGTAGAACATTTACTTATGGCCATATATGATTCGGGAGATGATGTTTCCCGCATCATGAAAGAAATGGGTTTGACCAAAGATGCCTTGGAAAAAGCCATTCAGGATTTACGCAAGGGGCAAAGAGTGACTTCTCAAAGTCAGGAAGAAACCTATCAAGCCCTTGAAAAGTATGCCATCAACCTGACCAAGCTGGCAAGAGAAGGAAAATTGGATCCGGTTATCGGAAGAGATGAAGAAATCAGACGTGTATTGCAAATTTTATCACGTAGAACCAAAAACAATCCTATTTTAGTAGGTGAACCCGGAACGGGTAAAACCGCTATTGTGGAAGGATTGGCGCACCGTATTGCCAAAGGCGACGTGCCCGAAAACCTGAAAGACAAAGAAATCTATGCATTGGATATGGGCGCCCTTTTGGCAGGAGCTAAATACAAGGGTGAATTTGAAGAAAGGTTGAAATCGGTGGTGAATGAAGTCAAAAATTCCGATGGACGCATCATTTTATTCATTGACGAAATTCATACATTAGTTGGTGCAGGTGGAGGACAAGGCGCCATGGATGCCGCCAACATTTTAAAGCCGGCGTTGGCTCGTGGAGAATTGAGAACCATCGGAGCAACTACCTTGGATGAATATCAAAAACATTTTGAAAAAGACAAAGCACTTGAACGCCGTTTCCAAAAAGTGATGGTGGATGAACCCGATCAAGAATCGGCCATTTCCATCTTGCGTGGTATCAAAGATAAATATGAACAACATCACAAGGTGCGTATTCAAGATGACGCGGTGATTAGTGCGGTGGAATTGTCTTCACGTTATATCACCGACCGTTTTCTACCGGATAAAGCCATTGACTTGATGGATGAGGCCGCCTCCAAACTCAGAATGGAAATCAACTCCAAACCCGAAGAATTGGACAAATTGGACAGGCAAATCATGCAGTTGGAAATTGAACTGGCCGCTATCAAACGTGAAGGTGACAAAAAGAAAATTGAAGAACTTGAGAAAGAACTTCAAGAACTCAAAGAAAAACGCAAGGAAATTTATGCCAAGTGGAAGGAAGAAAAAGATTTGGTAGATAAAATTCAAGACATCAAAAAACAAATAGAAGAAACCAAATTCCAAGCTGAAAAATATGAGCGTGAAGGAGATTATGGCAAAGTAGCCGAATTGCGCTATGGAAAATTGCAAGAACTGGAAAAACAGCTTGAATCCGCACAAAAAGAATTACATGACAAACAAAAAGACAGTTCGTTGATCAAGGAAGAAGTAACGGCTGAAGACGTGGCGGAAGTTGTGGCCAAATGGACAGGCATTCCGGTACAAAAAATGCTTCAAAGCGAACGGGAAAAATTACTACGCTTGGAAGACGAATTGCATAAGCGTATCGTCGGACAAGAAGATGCCATCCAAGCCGTTGCCGATGCGGTGAGACGTTCACGTGCCGGATTGAAAGATCCTAAAAAACCCATCGGATCATTCTTGTTCTTGGGAACTACAGGAGTGGGTAAAACCGAATTGGCCAAAGCATTGGCCGAATACCTGTTCAACGATGAAAACGCCATGACGCGTATTGACATGAGTGAGTATCAAGAAAAACATGCCGTCAGCCGTTTGGTGGGAGCGCCTCCCGGATATGTGGGTTATGAAGAAGGCGGTCAATTGACCGAAGCCGTAAGGCGTAAACCCTATTCCGTTATCCTTTTGGATGAGATTGAAAAAGCGCATCCCGATACATTCAACATTTTATTGCAAATGCTGGATGAAGGACGTTTGACGGATAACAAAGGAAGAACGGCTGACTTCAAAAACACCATCATTATTATGACCTCCAATATGGGTGCGGATTTGATTCAAGAAAAATTTGAAAAAGCCAAAACATCCGAAGAAAGGAAAAAGGCGGCCGAAGAAGCCAAAGAAGCCGTGCTTCAAGAATTGAAACGCAGGGTACGTCCGGAATTTTTGAACAGGATTGATGAAATAGTGATGTTTGAACCGTTGACCAAAGAGCATGTAAAAGACATTGTGAAAATCCAACTCAACAACGTAAAGAAAATGTTGAAAGAACAAAATGTTGATTTGGAATTCACCGATAAGTTGGTGGATTATTTGGCCGAAAAAGGATTTGATCCTGAATTCGGTGCACGTCCGGTGAAAAGAGTCATTCAACGTGACATTTTGAATGAACTCTCCAAAAAAATCCTTGCCGGAGAGATCCATTCCGATTCAACCATTATAGTTGATGTAGAGAATGGAAAAGTAGTTTTCCGGAACAAATAATAAGGCTCTCTCATACACTCATATCAAGCCCGTTTTACCTGTGTGTAGAACGGGCTTTGTAATTTTAACATAATTTTAAAGTTCTTTACCTGCCAACCGAAACAAAACTAATAATTTCCATATTATCAACAATTACGTTTTTTCATTGAATTATTATTGATATTCATCGCTATTATTTAACAACTCAAAAATTAGCCTAAATCAAAATTATTGATTTGGTATTTTATTTTTTTTAAATTTGTAGTTAACAATTACAAAATGTAACACTATGAGAAAAATTACTTTAGTTTTAACCGCTTTTTTTGCCTTGTTAATAGGGCAAATTAAAGCACAAGCCCCCGGGAATGACACATGTTCCGGAGCCGAATCTTTGACGGTTTACCCCGAAGGTGGAGGTGCTGGCAATGAAACTTCTGCAACCACAAGTGGCGCCACCGATAGTGGACAACATCCTTCATGTGATAATACGGGAACCAATTTAGACCTATGGTATACCTTTACCGCCCCAGCATCAGGAAATATAAAGGTTATTACTGGTGGTGCACAAGGAGATGAAATAGAAGCCGCCCTTTATGATAGTTGTGGTGGCACAGAGTTGGATTGCCAAAACAATAGCACTGAAAAAATATTTACCGGACTTACTGCCGGCAATACTTATATTCTTCAAGTCTGGCATGATGATTTTAATGCCGGAGACTTTAATATAGTGTTAGAAGAATTTACACCTCCGGCTAATGACGAATGTTCCGGAGCCGAATCATTGACAGTTTACCCCGAAGGTGGAGGTGCCGGCAATGAAACTTCTGCTAGTACTACCGATGCCACAGATAGTAACCAACATCCCTCTTGTGATAATACAGGAACAAATTTAGACCTTTGGTACTCCTTTACTGCGCCTTCCTCAGGAAAAGTAAAAGTTATTACAGGTGGTGCACAAGGAGATGAAATAGAAGCCGCCATTTATGATAGTTGCGGTGGATCAGAGTTGGATTGCCAAGGCAATAGTACTGAAAAGAGTTTTACGGGGCTAACTGCCGGAAATACTTATATTCTTCAAGTTTGGCATGATGATTTTAATGCCGGAGATTTCACCATTGTTTTAGAGGAACTGAATTATACAAATCCCACCTTTACGCTTACTGCAGTACCTGACTGTAATAATAATCAATACTCCGTAGACGTAGAAGTAACCGATTTGGGAGGTTCTTCTTCAGTAACCGTTAGCGACGATCAAGGTAGCGCCACACAACAACTCACTGCACCCGGAAGCGTTACCTTCGGCCCGTACGCTTCAGGTACAAACGTTACCTTTACGGTTACAAGTGACGATGACAATACTTACACTTCCTCTGACAATATCCAATTTTTCTGTCCTCCGGCTAATGATGATTGCGATAATGCTATAAGTATCACTGTAAACAATGATGAAACTTGTACAAATGTTACTCATGGTACCAATGCAGGAGCAACCGCTTCATCTCAAGCTGACGATGTAACCGGTTATCCTGAAGATGATGTTTGGTTCTCATTTGTTGCAACAAACACATCTCATATTATTTCCTTGTTAAATGTTACTGCCGTTTCAGGCACATCAACCGATATGGGAATGGGCTTATATGACGGTTCAGGAGGATGTGCTGCATTAACATTGGTTGCAGATAGTGATCCGAATACTTTCCAAGTAGATAATTTAACAGTTGGAAACACATATTACTTGAGAGTTTACGGTTGGTATTCTGGAAATTCTTCAGCAACAACGGAATTCGATGTTTGTGTAAAAGTACCACCTTCTCCTCCTGCAAATGACGATTGTGCCAATGCTGTTGCTTTAACAGTAAATAATACTTGCACTCCTGTTACTGCAACCAATGAAGGAGCAACGGATTCCGGAGTTGGCACACCGGGATGTAGTTACTACAATGGAGGTGATGTTTGGTTTAGTGTTGTTGTACCTTCCGATGGTGCGGTAACTATTGAAACATCATCAGTAAGTGGAAGTAGTGTTAGTGATACCGGTATGGCAGTTTATGAAGGAAGTTGTGGAAGTTTAACTGAAATAGCTTGTGATGACGACAGTGGATCCGGATATTTTTCTAAAATTGATTTGACGGGAAGAACTGCAGGCGAAACTTTATATGTACGAGTATTTGAATATGGAAACAATAGCTTTGGGGAATTCGGAGTTTGTGCTTACAATCCCAATCAAGCTGTGTACACATTCAACACAAATGACTTCTCCTTCTACCCCAACCCTTCATCTAATGTGATTTCATGGAATGCCAACGGAAGCGTGGAAAAAATTCAAATCACAAATTTGACGGGTCAAGTGGTGATGGAGGTTAAAAATCCTGTGGATAACACCTTGAACATTGCCAAATTGAACCAAGGTGTTTATCTGTTACATGTTTTCATGGACGGAAAAGAAGGAACTTATAAGTTGATAAAGGAATAATTCTTTCCATTAATTTAATTTCACTAAAAACCCGTTCCGTGTGGAGCGGGTTTTTTATTTTACACCTAAAGCCGATAATTTATTAAAATATTCTAAAATGAAACCCCAGTCATTTGTTTTTTTATTTAGAATTTATACATTAGTAATATAAATCATTAAAGCCATATTGCCATGAAAAAAACTATCCTTTTGTCAATTATGTTAGTAATTTCTTTCTCTATTGAGAAAGTTAATGCACAAGTCCCTTCTAATGATGATTGCGCGAATTCAATTGTTATTCCATCCTTGCCTTATAATAATTCACAGGATGCCACGCAAGCCACAGATAATAACGGTCCCATTATGGCTTGTCCCTATGGGATGAATGACGGAGTTTGGTATAGGCTTAATGTAAATAATGCCGGAGGCGATATCACTGTTGAAGTAACCCCGCAAGGATGGAATCCGGAAGTGGCGGTTTATACAGGAACCTGTAACAATTTAACTTGTGTCACAAATGTTAATAATGCCGGGGGTAATGCTACTGAAACTTTGACTTTCACACCAACTTCCGGTGCGGTTTATTTTATCAATGTAGGGCATTGGGCCGGAACATATGATGCAAGCGAAGGACCGTTTACGATCAACGTTACAGGGAATGCCACCTTGGGCTTAAAAGGATTCGGTAGTTTGGATTTTGTTTTGTTCCCCAACCCTTCAACAGAAGTGATTTCATGGAATGCCAACGGAAACGTGGAAAAAATTCAAATCACAAACTTGACGGGTCAAGTGGTGATGGAGGTTGAAAATCCTATAAACAACAGCTTGAATATCGCCAAGTTGAATCAAGGCATTTACTTGTTGCATGTTTTCATGGACGGAAAAGAAGGAACTTATAAGTTAATTAAGGAATAAAGTAAAGTGTTTCGTTTCATACAAAAAAATCCGTTCCGTACGGAACGGGTTTTTTGTATTTGCGCCGGCGGGCGAAGTGTTATCCTTGCGAAGCAACGCCCGTGTTTTTGCCACGGCGAGGAGGCTCCGAGCTATGACGAGGAGACCCCGCAGCCGTGCTTTGCAAAAACCGGAGCGGTGCAAGCAAGATTTAAACGGAGCACGCCAAAAGGCGCCCTGAAAAATTCCCTAAAAAGTACTATCTTTAAAAGAAAAACTATGAGCATTTTACTTTGGTTAGTTTTGTTTGTTCTTTTCATTTTGGTTTTTGACACGTTTTTTATTGTGAAGCAACAAACGGCGGTGGTGATTGAACGCTTGGGAAAATTTCATTCGGTGCGGTTTGCGGGTTTTAATTTCAAATTACCCGTTGTGGATCGTCCTTCAAGGCCGGTGAATTTGCGTATTCAACAGTTGGATGTGAATGTGGAAACAAAAACAAAAGATGATGTTTTTGTGCATTTGAAGGTGTCTACGCAATATCAAATTCCGAAAGATCGTGTAAAAGATGCGTATTATAAATTGCAAGACCCGGCGGCACAGATTACTTCATATATTTTTGATGTGGTTCGGGCAGAAGTGCCAAAAATGCGTTTGGATGATGTGTTTGTGCGGAAGGACGATATTGCCATTGCGATTAAAAACGAATTGAATGATGCAATGATTGAGTATGGTTATGATATTATCAAAACCTTGGTAACGGATATTGACCCGGATGCGCGTGTGAAAGAGGCCATGAACCGTATCAACGCGGCCGAGCGTGAAAAAGTGGCGGCGCAATATGAAGCCGATGCTACAAGAATCAGAATTGTGGAGCGTGCCAAAGCCGAGGCCGAAAGCAAAAAATTGCAAGGTAAAGGAATTGCGGATCAACGCCGTGAAATTGCGCAAGGGCTTGAAGATTCCATGGTGGTGTTGAACCGTGCGGGAATCAATCCGCAAGAAGCATCGGCGTTGATTGTGATCACGCAGCATTATGATACGCTGCAAGCGATTGGACAGGATAATAAGTCCAATTTGATTTTGCTTCCGAATAATCCTACTGCCGCGAGCGGCATGATGTCGGATATGGTGGCTTCGTTGATAGCCGCTAATAAAATGAATGATCAATTGAATGAAAATAAGAAAGAGGACGACCAAAAGGATAGAAAACAATAAAAAATCCGGAGTTTTTCAAAAAACATTCATCTCATGTGAGGTGAATGTTTTATTTTTGTATGCTTAAAATACACGAACATGAAAAAAATCATCAATAAAAAATCTTTGAATTTTCTCAAAAAATATATCAATAATGCCGCTCCTACGGGTTATGAATATACCGGACAAAAACTTTGGATGGATTATTTGAAGCCTTATGTGGATGATTTCATTACGGATGCCTATGGAACGGCTGTGGCGGTTATCAACCCGGATGCAAATTTCAAAGTGGTGATTGAAGCGCACGCAGACGAGATTTCATGGTATGTGAATTATATCACGGACAACGGTTTGATTTATGTGATTCGCAACGGAGGTTCGGATCATATGATTGCCCCTTCTAAAAAGGTTTTGATTCATACCGAGAAAGGAACGGTTGAAGGAATTTTCGGTTGGCCGGCCATTCACACAAGATTAAAAGGTAAAGAAGAATGCCCGAAAATTGAAAATATTTTTGTGGATGTGGGCGCCAAAAACAAGGAAGAAGTGGAGAAGTTGGGTATTCACGTGGGAAGTGTTATCACCTATCCGGATGAATTTTTTGTTTTGAACAAAAACCGTTATGTAGGACGTGCTTTGGACAACCGGATGGGTGGTTTCATGATTGCCGAGGTGGGAAGATTATTATCTGAAAACAAAGATAAATTGGATTTCGGGTTGTATATCACCAACTCTGTTCAAGAGGAAATAGGCTTGCGGGGCGCACAAATGATCACGGAAACCATCAAGCCTGATATGGTGATTGTTACGGACGTATGTCATGACACCACCACACCGATGATTGACAAAAAGAAAGAAGGAGAAATTGAAATAGGAAAAGGCCCTGTGATTTCTTATGCTCCGGCTATTCATCATAAGGTACGCGATTTGATCATTCAAACGGCCAAAAAGTACAAAATTCCTTTTCAACGGCTGGCTTCTTCACGCAGTACGGGAACCGACACGGATGCTTTTGCATATTCCAACGGCGGCGTTCCATCGGCCCTCATTTCACTTCCGCTGCGCTATATGCACACCACGGTGGAAACCGTTCATAAAGACGATGTGGAAAACCTTATTCGATTGATGTATTATACGGTGAAAGAAGTGGACCCTGACATGTCTTTGAGTTATTTTGAATAAGTGGACTCTCTAATTATTAGCATATTTTACTTGAATTAAAAAAGATTGAATGATGAATAAGACACTGAAAAAAGATTGGAATGAGATAAAAACTAACGATACATGGCAGATATTCCGTATCATGAGTGAATTTGTTGAAGGTTTTGAGACCATGTCCAAATTGGGACCGGCCGTTTCTATTTTCGGTTCGGCTCGAACCAAACCCGGAACAAAAACTTATGAGTTAGCCCGAAAAATAGCCAAAAGGCTGGCAGAAGAGGGCTACGGGATTATCACCGGAGGTGGACCCGGCATTATGGAAGCCGCCAATTTGGGCGCCAAAGAAGCAAATGGACACTCTATCGGTTTAAATATTGAACTCCCCTTTGAACAAGAACCAAACCCATATATAGACAAAGATAAATTGCTTGATTTTAAATACTTTTTTGTTAGGAAAGTCATGTTTGTAAAATATGCGCAAGCATTTGTTGTTCTTCCCGGTGGTTACGGAACTTTGGATGAATTATTCGAGGCTTTAACGCTTATTCAAACCGGAAAGATAGAAAAATTCCCCATTATTTTGGTGGACAGTCAATTTTGGAACGGTTTAGTAAAATGGTTAAAAGAAGTGGTGCTGGAAAAATATCATAATATTTCTCCGGAAGATTTAGAACTCTTTAAAGTGACAGATGATGTTGAAGAAGTGGTAAAAATTATCAATGAATTTTATGAAAAATATAAACTCCGACCCAATTTTTAAGCGTTTTCTTTCAGCTCTCTTGTTTTTTAGTTTTGTTTATTCCAACGCACAAGACAGTTTGCGTGTTATGTCATACAATTTGATGTTTTATCCTTCGGGGACCAATTATTCACGTGAAACTTATTTGGAACAAGTCGTCAATGCCTATCAACCGGATATTTTTGCCGTATGCGAATTGGAAACCGCACAGGCGGCAGATGACATTCTGTATAATGTTTTGAGAAACATTCGTTCCACTTATCAAAAAGCACAATTTGAATATAACCATTCATATGGCGGAAGTTTACAACAATTTATTTATTATGATTCCACCAAACTGCATTTACAAGAACAATCCTATCTCACTACAAACATCCGGGATATCAATCACTACACTTTTTATTTGAAAACCAATGAATTGGTTACGGGCGATACGATTTTCATGGATTTTTATGTAGCCCACTTGAAATCATCACAAGGTGTTGATAATGAACAAGACAGATTGGACATGGTGAATGTTTTTACCCAGGATTTACAAAACATTCCTGCGTCCCATTATGTGGTTCTGGCGGGTGACTTGAACTTATATTACGCCAATGAACCCGCTTATCAAGAACTTTTAGACAATACGAATGCAATTGTATTACAAGATCCGGCCGATAACCCGGGATATTGGCACAATAATTCCACCTTTTCGCATTTACATACCCAATCAACTCATTCAAGCAGTACGGGAAATTTTGTAGGAGGTGGTTTGGACGACCGGTTTGATTTCATTCTATTGTCCGAAAATTTTTTTCAACCGGGAAGTGAGTTGACCTATAGAACCGGAAGTTTTAAAGCATTTGGAAACAACGGTAATTGTTTCAATAGAAGAATAAACGACCCTGCTTGTACGGGAGACTTTTCCCAAACATTGCGGGATAATCTTTACCAAATGAGTGACCATTTACCGGTGGTTTGCACTTTGGAAACCTCAGCCCGTTTTAACATTGAGAAACAAAATGTAGATTATATCAAAATATTTCCCAACCCTTCATCGGAATATATTGTCCTGGGAGAAAAAGCCAAAGAAGGTGATTTCATAATTATAAATACGCAAGGACAAGTTTTAGATGAAATTAATAATTATCAAGGCGAAAAACATTATATTCGGTTTTTAAAACCCGGAATATATTATGTCATTTCAAAAAGCGGGAATTTTTTACCTGTCAGTTTTATTAAAAAGTAGTCTTTTACTTTTTTCGGGACTATTATTGCAAGCACAGCAAGAGCTCCCTCCTTTTTCATCGCAATTTTTTGAGATAAAATACTTGGGCGAAAGAAATTTTTATGTTCATCAAGAATTGATTTTTTCAAAGGAGGTTCAAGCCGGCGATACACTGTGGTTTTATCATTATTTGAATGCTTATTCCACCATTAAGTCTTCGTTGGGCAAAGCTTTAACAGATAAATATAAGCTTGAATTTCATTTTTCGCATAAAAAAGACAGATCTTCATACCGATATAAAAAAAACCCTCACTATCAATTTTTGGATAGTATTGATATTCAAGGAATTATATTAAATAAAACTTTTAGAAAAAACGACACTTTGACGGTTTCATATAACTTGAAACTACCGCTTGAAAAATTTACGGGCATAGGATATAACCACAAAAATAAAAGTTATTTTTTAAAGGATTGGCTGCTTCAACCCGGCATTCCTTCGCGGTTATATCATCATGCCAATTTGGAAGACCGCCCGGTTTTTCCTGTTCAAACCCGAATAAAAATTTACGGAGTGCCACATCTTCACTGGAATAGCAACGCAAACATCAAACAAATCAGAGATACTTTATTCCTTGAAAAACAAAACAATTATATTATCCTTGCGGGAAATCCGCATGCTTGGGAAATATATGAAACCGAGCATATTCAATGGGTTTTGGAATCCGGAATTTTCAAAGAAAACTCCATTCAATTATCCGCCATCCTATCTAAAATCGATTCCTATCTCACCGAAAAAAAATTCCCCTACTCCAACAGAATTCTTATAACCAAACACGATTTGCAAACCAATCCGGTTTTTGGGGCGGACTGGCTCCCTTTGGCCGGAAACTTTCCCGGTGATTTTAAAACATCCATCAATGTTTTGAAACAAATCCTATATCAATCCGGAAGAAATATGTATATAGATTTACGTGGAGATTATGCATTTCACACCGGTATTTGGCAATATTATATCATGCAATTTGTGTATGACAATTTCCCGGACGTTAAAATGGCAGGGAGTATTCCGGGACTGGATTTTTTACAATATTACCATCTCTTCAGGGTGCCATACAACTATAAATACCAAGTATCCTACCAATATATGGCCCGTATGAATAAAGACCAAGCCTTGAATATACCGGCCGACAAACTTTCATTGTTTAACCGTAATGTCACCGCACCTTACAAAATGGCAATAGGTTGGGAAATAGCAGGAAAATATGCAGGTAAAAGAACTTTGTTTTCCTTGTTATCAGATTATTTAAAAACCGTGACTCAAAAACCCGGTGGAATGGAAGATTTTATGCGCTTATGGAATCAATCGGATGCGCCATCCATTTCATTTCTTTTCAAAGATTTTTATCAAAC
>Ga0256832_1002844_pt1 | contig 11824 bp, 11 predicted proteins | sample 134614metaG_FD_190534 | JGI IMG/M metagenome (GOLD analysis project Ga0256832, IMG submission 190534) | Hydrothermal vent microbial communities from Lau Basin, Pacific Ocean - 134-614 | ecosystem: Environmental > Aquatic > Marine > Hydrothermal vents | place: Pacific Ocean: Lau Basin | collected... | reverse complement strand
GTTCTTCCTTGGCGCCGGGCTGCTGTTGCTGGCGCTGGCGGTGGGAGCCTGGCGTTTCCTGCGCTGGGTGGAGCGGCACGACGGCTCCACGCCGGAGGAGGGGGCGGCATGAACGCGCCGCTGGAAAGATTGGCATGGCGCGGGCTGGACGCCATTTCGCCGTGGTGGCGCATGCTGGCGCTGCTGGTTGCCTTCACCGTCGTGCTGGCGGGCATGATCTGGCAGCAACAGCAGCGGCTGGCGCACGGGCGCGAGCTGATCCTGCGGGTGCGGCCCTTCGATCCGCGCGATCTGCTGCTCGGCCATTACGTCACGCTGCAATTCGACATCTCCTCCATTCCCGCAAGCGCGTTCACTTCTTCCGTGCCGGACGGAAACGGGGTGCGCGGAAGGAGCGTTTACGTGGTGCTGCGCAAGCAGCCCGGTTCGCCCTTCTGGACGCTGGCGCGGGCTTCCTGGGAACCTCCCGCCGGCCTGGCGCCGGACGAGGTGATGCTGAAGGGACGCGCGCAGCATGCCTTCGACGGCAGGGTGCGGGTGAGCTATGGCATCGAGCGCTATTACGCGCCGAAGGAACGGGCGCGGGCGCTGGAGCGGCTGGTGCGCGGGCGTTGGCGCTTCGATACGGCGCGCGGGCGCATGGTGCGCGAGGAAGGCGGGGAGCCGCCGGGCATCATCCTGAAGGTGGACGAGCGGGGCGGGGGCATCATCACCGGCTGGCTCATCGACGGCAGGCGGGTGATGGAAGAGCGGCTGTTCTGATGTCCGGCGCCTGGTGCGGCGTGTGGCGAATTTCCGCACTTTCCAGGCTTGGCGTTCATGTATTCGCTTTCGCTAATAAGCTTGACTTCCATCAATGCGCGGTTTTGCCGACAGGCGCTAACGTCTCCCATGATACGGGAGGAATCACGGGGAACGTTGGCGCCATGAGTATCTGCTCCGTTGTCGTGCATTCGAGGCCGGAAGCCACGCTGAAAGTGTCCACGACCATCGAGAACATGCCCCATTGCGAGGTGATGGGCGCGGAAAACGGGCGCATCGTGGTCGTGATCGACGTGCGCAACCGGGCGGTCATGAGCGATACCATCATGGCGCTGAACGACGTGGAGGGCGTCGTGGGGGTGTCCCTGATCTATGAATACTTCGAAGAGGACGACGAACTCGGCGTGCCGGAACAGGCCGCCGAACCGGTTCCGTTCGCTGATGGAGGGAGTTGCGGCATCTGATTCCTGCCGCGCGTTTTCGCAATCGCGAGCTGCAAAGGGAGAGGCTGGTCATGACGATGGAACTCAACCGGCGCGATTTCATCAAATCGCAGGCGGCGATGGCGGCGGCGGCCGTCGCCGGCATTTCATTGCCCGGCATCATCGAGGCGCAGGCCGCGCAGGACGATCCGGACATCCGCTGGGACAAGGCGGCATGCCGCTTCTGCGGCACCGGCTGCTCGGTGCTGGTGGGTGTGAAGAACGGCAAGGTGGTGGCCACCCAGGGCGACCCGGACGCGCCCGTGAACAAGGGGCTGAACTGCATCAAGGGTTACTTCCTGACCAAGATCATGTATGGCGCCGACCGGCTGACCAAGCCGCTGCTACGCATGAAGAACGGCAAGTTCGACAAGAACGGCCAGTTCCAGGAGATCAGCTGGGACGAGGCGTTCAAGATCATGGCCGAGAAGTTCGTCGAGGCGCGGCGCAAGAAGGGGCCGAAGGGCATCGGCATGTTCGGCTCCGGCCAATGGACGATCTGGGAAGGCTACGCCGCGCAGAAGCTGATCAAGGCGGGCTTCCGCTCCAACTCGCTGGAGCCGAACGCGCGGCACTGCATGGCCTCCGCGGTGGGCGCCTTCATGCGCGCTTTCGGCATCGACGAGCCGGCCGGCTGCTATGACGACATCGAGGCCACGGACACCTTCGTGCTGTGGGGCTCCAACATGGCGGAGATGCACCCCATCCTGTGGTCGCGCGTCACCAACAGGCGCCTCACGCACGACAAGTGCCAGGTGCACGTGCTCGGCACCTTCCGCAACCGCTGCTTCGAGCTGGCGGACAACGGCATCATCTTCAAGCCGCAGACGGATCTGGCGATCGCCAACTTCATCGCCAACTACATCATCCAGAAGGGCACGTATAACAAGGAGTTCATCGAAAAGCACGTGCACTTCAACGTCACGCCCACGGACATCGGCTATGGCCTGCGCGCCAACGATCCGCGCGAGAAGAAGGCCAAGAACCGGGCCAAGGGCAAGCTGACGAAGATCACCTTCGAGGAATACAAGAAGCACGTGTCCAAATACACGGCGGACTACGTGTCCGAGCTGTCCGGCGTGCCCAAGGAACAGCTCATCAAGCTGGCGGAAGCCTATGCCGACCCGAACCGCAAGGTGGTGTCCTTCTGGACCATGGGCTTCAACCAGCACACCCGCGGCGTGTGGGTGAACGGCCTCGTCTACAACATCCACCTGCTGATGGGCAAGATCGCCGAGCCGGGCAATTCGCCGTTCTCGCTCACAGGCCAGCCCTCGGCCTGCGGCACGGCGCGCGAGGTGGGCACCTTCACGCACCGCCTGCCGGCCGACCTGGTGGTGAAGAGCGACGCGCACTGCAAGTATGCAGAGAAGGTGTGGAAACTGCCTCCGGGCACCATTCCGCGGGCCAACGGCAAGATGGACGGCAAGGATCAGCCGGATATCACCGGCAAGCCGCTGGGCAAGACGCTCATCCACGCCGTGGCCATGCACCGGGCGCTGCATGATGGCGTGATGAACGTGTTCTGGGTGATGTGCAACAACAACCTGCAGGCCGCGGCCAACTTCAACAACGAATCGTGGCCCGGCTGGCGCAACCCGGACAACTTCATCATCGTCTCCGACCCGTATCCAACGGTGTCCGCCATCGGCGCCGACCTCATCCTGCCCACCGCCATGTGGACGGAGAAGGAAGGCGCCTACGGCAACTCCGAGCGCCGCACGCAGTTCTGGCGGCAGCAGGTGAAGGCGCCGGGCGAGGCGCGCTCCGACCTGTGGCAGATCGTGGAGTTCTCCAAGTATGTGAAGGTGGACGACGTGTGGCCCGCCGAGCTGCTGGAGAAGGCGCCCGAATACAAGGGCAAGACGTTGTTTGACGTGCTCTACAAGAATGGCCAGGTGGACAAGTTCCCGGCGCCCGGCAAGGTGAAGGACGAGCGCGGCAACGAGTATGACAACGACGAGTCCGAGTATTTCGGGTTCTACATCCAGAAGGGCCTGTTCGAGGAATACCGCATCTTCCAGTGGGAGGGGCCGAAGAAGGGCCACCAGATGGCGCCCTACGACGACTACCACAAGGTGCGCGGCATGCGCTGGCCGGTCATCGACGGCAAGGAGACGCTGTGGCGCTTCCGGGCCGGTTACGATCCGGTGGTGCGGATGTACAAGCCCGACGCCAAGGACGGCGAGGTCTATTTCTATGGCAAGAAGGATGGACGGGCGAACATCATCTGCGCGCCATATGAGCCGCCGGCCGAGCCGCCCGACAACGAATACGACCTGTGGCTGGCCACCGGCCGCGTGCTGGAGCACTGGCATTCCGGCTCCATGACGCGCCGCGTGCCGGAGCTGTTCCGCGCCATGCCCTACGCCAAGGTCTACATGAACAAGAAGGACGCGCGGAAACGCCGGCTGCGCAACGGCTCGAAGGTGAAGGTCATCACCCGCCGCGGCGAGATCGTGGCGCGCGTGGAAACGCGCGGCCGCAACCAGCCGCCGGAGGGCCTCATCTTCATCCCGTGGTTCGACGCCGGGCGTCTGGTGAACAAGCTGACGCTGGATCAGACCGACCCGTTGTCGAAGGAGACGGACTACAAGAAGTGTGCCTGCAAGGTGGTGAAGGCCTGATCCCGCGTTTTCCGGTCTGGTGGCATGGCGGAGCGTATTCGCCATGCCACCCGCCGCCGGGGTGGTGAACGGCTATCTCCTCCTGGTTCCGTCGGGGGCGAACGGAAGGCGTTGATCGTGTTCCCCTGACGGAACTGGTGGGAGAGAGCCGGGGCCGGAGATGTCCGTATACCCGTGCTGAACACTGAAGAGGGGCGCGCGGCCATGGCGGGTGGCAGGAAAATGGACAGGCGGCGCTTTCTGATCAACCTGGCGCGCACCGCCGGCGGGGTGTCCCTGCTTGCGCTGGGCATCGGGATTCATGCCCGCTCGGCGAAAGCGGTGCCGCCGGAATACATCCGCCCGCCCGGCGCGCTGGACGAGGAAAAGTTCCTTTCCGCCTGCATCCGCTGCGGCGTGTGCGTGCGCGACTGCCCCTATGACATCCTGAAACTGGCCGAGCTGGGTTCCGATCATCCGGCCACCGGCACGCCCTATTTCGTGGCGCGCACCGGCCCATGCGAGATGTGCGAGGACATTCCCTGCATTCCCAATTGCCCGACCAACGCGCTGGATCATGCGCTCAAGGACATCACGAAGGCGCGCATGGGGCTGGCGGTGCTCATCGATCAGGAAACGTGCATCGCCTTTCAGGGGCTGCGCTGCGAGGTCTGCTACAATATCTGCCCCGTGCGCGGAAAGGCGTTGACGCTGGAATACCGGCCCAACAAGCGCTCGGGGCGGCATGCGCTGTTCATTCCCGTGGTGCATTCCGAACATTGCACCGGCTGCGGCCTGTGCGAGAAGGCCTGCATCCTGGAGCGCGAGGCCATCAAGGTGTTGCCCATTCGGCTCGCCAAGGGCGAGCTGGGGCACCATTACCGCCTGAGCTGGAAGGAAAAGGCCAGGGCCGGGCGTTCTCTGGTGACGCCGGACAAGCCACACGAATTCAATCTGCCCGAGGGCGTGAAATACGATTATGAAACCGGCCGCATCTATCGCGAGGAGAAACCGGCGGATGCGCGCGGCAAGTCCACCCGTGGCGGAAAGGCGCCGGGAGCGGCGCCGGAAGCCGGCGCCATGCCGGGCACGTCGGCCAATCCGCTGGACGTGCTCAATCGCGGCTTGCAGGAGGCGAAGTAGGCCATGGCCACGCCAATCGAACAATTGGGCCGGGACGCGCTGGCGGCGAAGGGCTTCTTTGGCGCCTACAAGTGGCTCATCCTGCGGCGAATCGTGCAGGCGGCCATCATCGCCCTGTTCATCATCGGGCCCGTCGGCGGCGTGTGGGTGCTGAAGGGCAATCTCGCCGGTTCCTGGCTGTTCGAAACGGTGCCGATGGTGGAGCCGTTCGTGTTTCTGCAGATGCTGGCGGCGGGGATGTTCGGCTTTCTCACCACCACGCTTCTGGGCGTGGCCGTCGTGGTGGCCTTCTATGCGCTCATCGGCGGGCGCGCCTACTGCGCCTGGGTGTGTCCGGTGAACGTGATCACCGACGCCGCGGCCTGGGTGCGGCGCAGGCTGGGCATTGCGCAATCGGCGAAGATCTCGCCACAGACGCGCTTCTGGATGCTGGGCGCGGCGCTGGTGCTGGCGGCGCTGTCCGGCCAGTTGGCCTATGAACTGGTGAACCCCGTCTCCATCGTCCACCGCGGCCTGATCTATGGCATGGGCGCGGCCGGCTGGCTGGTGGTGGCGGGCATATTCCTGTTCGACGTGGTGGTGACGAAACACGGCTGGTGCAGCCACGTGTGCCCCATGGGGGCGATGTATTCGCTCATCGGCGCGCCGGCGCTGGTGAAGGTGCGCACGCCGAATCGCGAGCAGTGCGATGATTGCATGGAATGTTTCGAGGTCTGTCCGGAGCCGAAAATTCTGCCGCCCGCTCTCCGCCAGGGCATGCGGCAGGGGTTGCCGGCGGTGGTTTCGTCTTCCCTTTGCACCCGTTGCGGGCGTTGCGTGGATATTTGCTCGAAGGACGTGTTCGCGTTCGGATTCTTGACCACGGGCAAGGCGAAACCGGGAGAAGCGGGCGAAAATGCCCCGGGGAAGAAGGATGGAGAACTGAAGAAGGCATCGTGATGGAGGGAGTCATGAAGAAGATCACGCTGGCTGCCATGGCGGCCACCTTCCTGCTGGGGAGCAGCATGCTGGCGATGGCGGAGGTGAAGTCGCTGCGCGGCGACCTGCCGCTGGATGCGAAGGCCAAGCCGCCGCACAAGGCGCGGGTGATGTCGAAATCCGGCGGCTACAAGCGGGCCTGGAAACTGCAACCGCCGCTGATTCCGCACAAGATCGACAAGGAGCGCATCTCGCTGGACGAGAATTCCTGCTTCCGTTGCCATGCGCCGGATACCTACAAGGCGGAGAAGGCGCCGATGATCTCAAAGTCGCATTTCAAGGATCCGGAGCATCCCAGCGACAAGAACTTCATCCGCCGCCGGTGGTTCTGCTATCAGTGCCATGTGCCGCAGGTGGAGGCCAAGCCGCTGGTGGAGAACGTGTTCGGACAATGACGGGCACGCGGCTCGCCGTGCGCTCCATGCCGCTGGCGGTCGCTGGCCTGATTTCGATTGGAAACAGGCAAGGGAAGCATTGAGATGAGCGAGGGAAATGCCGGGAAGGGGATATGGAAAAAGCTCGTCAGCGGCACCATGCTGGCGGGCATCGTGCTGGGCGTCATTCTCTGGGGCGGCTTCAACTGGGCGATGGAGCTGACGAACAACGAATCCTTCTGCATCTCGTGCCACGAGATGAAGGACAACGTGTATGAAGAATATACGGATTCGCCCCACTACATGAACCGTTCCGGTGTGCGCGCCACCTGCCCGGACTGCCACGTGCCGCGGCCCTGGATCTACAAGGTCATCCGCAAGATCCAGGCATCGAACGAGCTGTATCATCACTTCATGGGCACCATCGATACCCGTGAAAAGTTCCTCAAGCACCGCGGTGAGCTGGCGGTGCACGTGTGGAAAACCATGAAGGCCACCAACTCGCGCGAATGCCGCAACTGCCATGACCAGACCTACATGGACTTCGAAAAGCAGGAGGAGCGCGCGGCGGATCGCCACGAGGAGGCATTCGACAAGGGCATGACCTGCATCGATTGCCACAAGGGCATCGCGCATCAGCTGCCCAAGGGCTGGAAGGAACTGGCCAAGAAAAACGGCCTCATGCCCACGGCCAGCGAAGGCGAGTGACGCTGGCCTTTTGTGGCAAGCGACCGGCATGTTCACGGGCCGCCACCGAGGCGGCCCGTGCCTGGTTGGGCGGTCACAAGCATGCGTCTTTCGCAAGGGCGGCATGCAGGCGGCCGGATTGCGGCAAGATGCGCTTTTTCGGCCCTTGCGGGACGCAGCGGGTGTCGCTATATCGTTCCCGCTTCCGGGAACGAGCGTATCGCGGAATGCAAACCGGCCGGCAGCCTTGCCGGCTTGTTTCGTGGGGCGAACAAGGGGAACCTGACGCGCCTTAAGGGTTTCACATCTGCTGGTTGGGGAGGACTTCCGATGAACGAGCGGAGCCTCTTCCAATTGGGGATGGACCTGGACGCAGGCACCACCCAAACGGAAGAACATGCGAACGATACCGTAATTACCGTTATCGAAAACGCCCGCGACGCCCTGCAGGAGGGCCGCGCGCGGGAACCCTCCGTCCGCGGGGACGATGAGCGCCAGGACCATTTCGTCCGACGAAACGGCAAGGTATTCGCCGGCACCCATCTCATCATCGAACTGGCCGAGGCCGACGGACTGGACGATCCGGAGCGCATCGAAAAGGCGTTTCTGGACGCCATCGAGGCCGCCGGCGCCACGCTGCTGCACATTCATCTGCACCGCTTCACGCCACAGGGCGTTTCCGGCGTGGCGGTGCTGGCCGAATCGCACATTTCCGTGCATACGTGGCCGGAGAGCCGCTATGCGGCCTTCGACGTGTTCATGTGCGGCGACGCGCGCCCGCATGCGGCCGTGAAGGTGCTGAAGGAGGCCTTCAACGCCGGCATCGTGCAGGTGACCGAACTCCACCGCGGGGAGGGGCTGGTCGGATGAGCGACGAAAAACCCATCAACGAGCCGATCGACATTCCCGGCTGGTGGATCGAGGATCTGCACTACGGCTACCGGCAGATGCTGAAGATCGACAGGCTCCATTACGACTCGAAGACCGACAGCCAGCGCATCATGGTCTTCGAGAACGAGACCTTCGGCCGGGTGCTCACGTTGGACAACATCCTTCAGACCACCGAGAAGGATGAGTTCATGTATCACGAGATGATGGCGCACGTGCCCATTCTGGCGCACGGCGCCGTGCACTCGGTGCTCATCATCGGTGGCGGCGACGGCGGCATGCTCAAGCAGGTGGTCAAGCACCGGGCCATCGGCCGCATCGTGCAGGTGGAGATCGACCCGGAGGTCATCGAGTTCTCGAAGAAGTATCTGCCGATGCTTTCCGACGGCGCGTTCGACGATCCGCGCTTCGAGCTGGTCATCTCCGACGGGGCGAAATACGCGAAGGAGGCCGAGGACTCCTTCGATGTCATCATCGTCGATTCCACCGATCCGGTGGGGCCGGGCAAGGCGCTGTTCACGGAGGAATTCTACACCGATCTTTCGCGCCTGCTGGCGGATGGCGGCGTGATCGTCACCCAGAACGGCATTCCCTTCACCCAGGCCGACGAGGTGATCAACACCATGGCGGCCTTCAGGAAGCTGTTCGTGGACTACACCTGCTACACCTCCACCGTGCCGGGCTATGCCGGCGGGCAGATGTGCTATGGCTGGGGCACCAACGACCCGAAGTTGCGCGAGGTGCCGCTGGAGGTGCTGCAGCGACGCTACGAGGCGGAAAAACTGGACACCAGGTATTACACGCCCGAAGTGCACATCGCTTCCTTCGCGCTGCCGAAATACATCAGGGATCTGATCCCGGAAAGGGAATCCCTCACCCGGCCAGCGGTCTGAACCGGGCGAGGGGGCGGGGGCATGCATGACTGTCGGGCGTCCGGTCCGGATGCTGGCTACCATTCTGCGGAATGGGGGAAAGGCTCCTCTTTTCGCTCTTGGTAAGGGCGGATTAACCTTCGCGGCGCATGCTGGGATGCACAGGCCGAATCCCTTGCGACAGGGGCCTGCGGCATGATGGCGGCGCCCATGGAGGCTGGCGCGGGGTTGAATTGCCCGCGGCTTTTGCCTAGCTTCCGAATGCGGCCAAAGGCCCGCGCGGGCGAATCGGCCAGCGGCCGAAACGTCCGGAACCTGTGATGTGAGGAGCCCATGAGCAACGAACGGGACGACAAGAACATCCTCTTCTGCTCGTTCTGCGGCAAGAGTCAGCACGAGGTGCGCAAGCTCATCGCGGGGCCGACGGTGTTCATCTGCGATGAATGCGTCGAGCTGTGCATGGACATCATCCGCGAGGAGAACAAGACGCAGCTCTCCAAGTCGGCCGACGGAGTGCCGACGCCGGAAGAGATCTACCAGGTCCTGAACGACTACGTGATCGGGCAGGACAGGGCGAAGCGCATCCTTTCCGTGGCCGTGCACAACCACTACAAGCGCCTGAAGCACCAGGAGAAGGGCCACGACGACGTGGAGCTGGCGAAGTCCAACATCCTGCTCGTGGGGCCGACGGGCTGCGGCAAGACGCTGCTGGCCCAGACGCTGGCGCGCATCCTGGACGTGCCCTTCACCATGGCCGACGCCACCACGCTGACGGAAGCGGGCTACGTCGGCGAGGACGTGGAGAACATCATCCTGAAGCTGTTGCAGGCCGCCGACTACAACGTCGAGAAGGCGCAGCGCGGCATCGTCTACATCGACGAGATCGACAAGATTTCGCGCAAGTCGGACAATCCGTCCATCACCCGCGACGTGTCGGGCGAGGGCGTGCAGCAGGCGCTCTTGAAGCTGATGGAGGGCACGGTGGCTTCCGTGCCGCCGCAGGGCGGGCGCAAGCACCCGCAGCAGGAGTTCCTGCAGGTGGACACCACCAACATCCTGTTCATCTGTGGCGGCGCCTTCGCCGGGCTGGAAAAGGTCATCGCCCGGCGGCACGACAAGTCCGGCATCGGCTTCAACGCCGAGGTGAAGGAGGAGGACAAGCGCTCCACCGGCGAGATCCTGAAGGAGCTGGAGCCGGAGGATCTGCTGCGCTTCGGCCTCATTCCGGAATTCGTCGGCCGCCTGCCGGTGATCGCCACGCTGGAGGACCTGGACGAGGAGGCGCTGGTGCGCATTCTCACCGAGCCGAAGAACGCGCTGGTGAAGCAGTATCAGCGGCTGTTCGAGATGGAGAGCGTGAAGCTCACCTTCACCCGCGACGCGCTGGGCGCCATCGCGCGCAAGGCCATCGCGCGCAAGACCGGCGCCCGCGGACTGCGCTCCATTCTCGAGAACATCCTGCTGGACACCATGTTCGACCTGCCATCCATGAGCGGCGTGGAAGAGGTGGTCATCTCGGCCGAAGTGGTGGAGGGCGAGGCCAAGCCGCTGCTGATCTACGCCGACAAGGACGGCGCGGAGGCCAAGGATTCCGCCTCCGCCTGATCGGAAGGGCGATTGCGAACACGGAGGAGCCGGGTGTGCGGAGCGCATCCGGCTCCTTATCCTTTTGATTTGAAGGAGCCGGGCGAATCCGCTTTCCTGTGGAAAGGAGGAGGCGATCATGGCGAATACGGACATTATCCCGCGAAGCACCATCACCTGTCCGGAATGCGGGCATGAGCGAACGGAAACCATGCCCACGGATTCCTGCCGGTGGTTCTGGGAATGCCCGAACTGCGGCGTGGTGCTGCGCCCGAAGGAAGGCGACTGCTGCGTTTTCTGCTCCTATGGCGACGTGCCGTGTCCGCCGATTCAGGAAGCGGGCGGCAAGGGCGCGTCCTGTTGCGGCTGATACCAAGATGCATCAGGAACCACCCATCACCCCGCGCCCCCGTTTTTCCCGTCACCCCGGCGAAAGCCGGGGTCTCGTGCCGCAACCTCATGCGCTTGCAGCTTGAGATTCCGGCTTTCGCCGGAATGACGTATTGAATTCGGGCGGGGCGCGTGGCGGTTATACCGGTCAGACATTACGCAATCTGGCATCACACATTGACGAAACGGATGTGGCTGCCCCTGGCGCCCTTTTCGACGCGCAATTGCGCCGGGATGCGTTCGCGCAGCTCCGCCACGTGCGAGACGATGCCGATGAGCCGCCCTTCGGCGCGCAAGGCCAGCAGGGTGTCGAGCGCCTGATCCAGCGCTTCCGCGTCCAGCGCGCCGAAGCCCTCGTCGATGAACAGGGTTTCCAGCCACACCCCGCCGGAGCGGCGCTGCACCACCTCCGCCAGCCCCAGCGCCAATGACAGCGCCGCCATGAAGCTCTCGCCGCCGGAGAGCGTGCGCGCCGGGCGGGCCTTGCCGGTGTGATAGTCCATCACCTCCAGATCCAGCCCCCAGGCCTTGCGCAGGTCGTCGCTGGCGGTGCGCCGGCGCAGTTCGTAGCGTCCCTGGGTCATGGCCATCAGCCGCAGGCTGGCGGCCGCCAGCACCTCGTCCAGCAGGGCGGAGAGCACGAAGCGTTGCAGCGAAATCTTCTTCGTGTTGCCGCCCGTGCCCGCGGCCAGCTGGGCGAGGCCGTGGATGCGGTCATAATCCGCCTGTGCGCGGTCGTGTTCGGCCAGCAACGCCCGCAGGCGCGCGCGCGCATCGTTCAGGCGGCGACGGGCCTCTTCCAGCTCTCCCTTGCGCGCTTGTGCCGCGCTCAGCTTCTCGCGCAGGGCCTCCGCCAGCCGTTGCAATTCTTCCGGCGTGGGTGGCCGGTCGGCATCCGGGAGCAGGGCGGCGGTTTCCAGCGCCTTGCGAAAGGCCTTTTCCAGCGAGGCGGCGGCCTTCTCGCGCGCGGCCTCGGCGTCCGTCAGGCGGGCGCGGGCGGCGGCCAGGCCGCGTTCGGCGGCCTGTTGTTGCTGGCGGGCCTGTTCCAGCGCCCGTTT
>Ga0256832_1002843_pt1 | contig 11824 bp, 8 predicted proteins | sample 134614metaG_FD_190534 | JGI IMG/M metagenome (GOLD analysis project Ga0256832, IMG submission 190534) | Hydrothermal vent microbial communities from Lau Basin, Pacific Ocean - 134-614 | ecosystem: Environmental > Aquatic > Marine > Hydrothermal vents | place: Pacific Ocean: Lau Basin | collected... | reverse complement strand
ACCGAAGGTCGGGAAGGAATCTCTTCACGAATTGGACAATAGGAACCTAATATCCCGCCCCGGATGGAGTATTCGTGAAGAGATTTCTCCTCACTGCGTTCGTCGAAATGACACGCTGCTTCAATGTTTACAGTAGGAGACCGACGATTACCGATCAGCGATTTAAAATTTCCGGATTTTTCAATTCCCCCGCTCCGCCGGTGTCTCCTGCCACCAACAGCATTATATACATTAACCTAGATCAAATGGCGCCTTTTCCCGCGCGATAAATCGCTTTTCCGCGCGATAAATCGCGCGGCTACAATGATACATTCGGCCTCGGTTGATATGTCCGGGTTTATGATTAATTTTCTACTGCAAACATCAAAGGCGAAACCGCAGGGCGGGTTCGCCGCTCGCCGAGGAAACCGGAGGGTTCCGAGGCCCGCAAGGAGACCAAGCACCGAGCTTGCGAAGTGCGAAGGGCTCCGCAGCAAGTGGAGCGAGACCGTCAGGGCTCGCGGAACACCGGAGGGAGACAAGGCGCGGCATTTGCTTTGGCTTGTGGAAGCCGACGGCTCCCGAAGGGCGGAACAAGACAAGGGGCGCCGGCGCCGCGCGTGAGCGCGGGCCGGCGGCGCAAAAACAAAGCAGAATTCGACGGTCGTGACGGTATTTTACCGCAGGATTGGATAAAAAGGTCTGCCGGAACAAATTTTGCGCCGCCGGCAGCGGAATTTTCATTCCGCCGCCGGCGCCCCGACGGCTTGTGGAGCTGCGAAGGCAAACGCCCCCGGGCGGTTGCCGGAGCATTTACAATAATTGAAAGTCCACTTCCGTTTTACCTAACGATTGTTCAAAAAATACCTAACTTTATTCCAAAACAAACACCAATGTTCATCCGACGCTTGCTATTTTTATCCTTTATTGCTTTGATATCCGGTAGTTGTATCGAAAAAGTTACCAACATCCACCTGGACGAAGACGCCGGCGTTCCCGTCCTGTTTTCCGCATTGCGCAATGACGATACCATCCGCGTTTTTACCGGCTACACGGCGGGTATTTTTGATTATAGCCCCGAAGAACAAGTGGAGCGCAATGCCCGGGTGGTGCTATTTCGCAACGGGACACCCGTAGACACCGCCACTCCCGGGCAGGACAATTATTCTTATTTTCACACACTCCCCCAAGCCGGCACCACCTATCGCATCGAAGCGCATTTTCCCGGCGGAAAAATACTGAGCGGAACCACCACATTCCCCGCCTCATTGCCCGTGCAACTCACCGGTTCGGAAATGCTTCAACTGAACGACCGGAAAGCATTTCATTTACGGCTTCACATTGCCGACCCGGCGGGAACGAACTATTACCTTTTTGTAGTTCGGCCCAATATGGATTATTGGAATGATAATTTGACCGAAAGCAGTGATTTTCCCACACCGCCCGGGACTCAAATAATCGAACCATACGGTTGGGGGCATACCATTTTGGCCCTTAGCGACCGCGGATTCGACGGCCGGGAAATGGATGTGAATTTATATTTCGATGCAACCGACATCGATGACACCAATGGCTTCGTATTTTACCAAGCCATTTGCGATGAGGCCTATTACGAATACTTAAAATATTTGAGCACCGGAGACTATTATTCCGGCGACCCGTTCGGCACAATGGAACACGAAAATCCGCACGGCAATGTGGACGGCGGCTATGGTTTTGTGGGTTCACTGCTCCAACGAACCGATACCATTACGCCTTAAACCGGAAAACACTTTGATTTGTTGATGCATAAAGAATAAAAAATGAAAATACATCGTTCCCGTTTATTTCTACTATTACTGCTGATACCGGCCGGCACGCTTCAAATCAATGCCCAACAAGGCACGAAAAAAATAACGCTTTCGGGCTATGTGTATGACGCCCAAACGCGTGAGCGGCTTCTGGATGCCGAAATCTATGCGCCTGCATCCGGCTTGGGCACCACGACCAACCGCTACGGTTTTTACAGTTTAACGCTGCCGGTCAAAGCCGACAGTGTGGAAATTTGGGCTTCGTTTACGGGCTACGAAATTCTCAAAACGAAAGTCCCGGCCCGGACCGCCCGCCTTGACCTCTACCTTCAACCGGGCGAAACCCTTTCCGAAGTGGTCATCCGGGCACAGGGCGCCACCCATCAGGAACGCCGGGCCGAAATGAGTAAAATATCACTCAACGCATCCGAACTGCAAGCCGTTCCGGTCATCCTCTCCGAACCCGACCCCATCAAGGTGTTGCAAAAACTTCCGGGTATTCAACCGGGCAGTGAAGGTATGAGCGGTATTTTTGTTCGCGGCGGAAGTGCCGACCAAAACCTTTACCTCCTGGACGACGTTCCGCTCTACTACATCAATCACTTGGGCGGTTTTGTGTCCACCTTCAACCCCGATGCCATCAACAAGGTTGATATTTACAAAGGCGATTTTCCGGCCCGATTCGGCAATCGCTTGTCGTCGGTGCTGGATGTGCGTATGCGCGACGGCAACAAACGGCATTGGAAAACCTACGGAACCATCGGCCTGCTCAGTTGGAAAATCGGCACCGAAGGTCCTTTGGTTCGCGACCGCACGGCCATCAGCGTATCCGCACGCCGGATGCCCTACGACCTGATTACGCGTTCCATCTCTTATATCGCTTCGGAAGGTGAGACCAGCGCCGGTTACACCTTTTATGACCTTAACCTGAAAATCAATCATAAACTCACCGACCGCGACCAACTTTCACTCAGCTGGTACTATGGCGACGATGCGGTTTCGGTTTCTTTTCACGCAAACGATGAAAAGGAAAAAATGCGTACCGGTTGGGGCAATCATATGGCGGCCTTGCGTTGGGACCGCCAATGGACGGGTAAATGGTTCAGTAGCCAAATTTTTTCCTATACCCGCTACCGGCTAATGAACCGCTTCCGGACTTGGGATGACAACGAATTGATTTTCGATTGGCGTTATTATTCGGGTATCCGCGATTTGGCCTTTAAGAGCCATTGGCAATATACCGCCAAGCCCGAAAGTAAATTTTTTCTGGGCGCCGGTATTACCCATCACACCTTCCGCCCCGGCGCATTGGATTTTACCGATGCCGAAGTAAATCAAAGCATGCAATGGGGCAACTACCGCATCAGGGCTGTGGACGGCTTCCTCTACGGCGAATGGAAAAAAAGCTGGACCCGGCGACTGAAAACCCGCTTGGGTTTCCGGCTTTCGGACTACATCCTTCCGGGCCGGCATTATATTAGCCCCGAACCGCGGATTTCGGTCAATTATATGATCACCGGCAACACTTCGGTCAAGGCATCTTATTCGCGTATGCAGCAAGGCGTTCACTTGCTCACCTCTTCGGGCGCAGGTATGCCCATCGATTTGTGGATGCCTTCCATCGACAGTGTACCACCTTCACGCGCTTGGATTGCCGCCGTCGGTGCGGCCCATACCCAAGCCGACGGACGCTGGGAAGCATCGGTAGAAGTCTATTACAAACACATGGACGACCTGATACATTACAAACCGGGCGCGTCTTATCTCAACACAGCCATCAGCGATTGGGATAAATTGGTGGAAAAACGCGGCACGGGCACGGCCTATGGCATCGAATGGATGCTGCGCAAACGCACGGGCCGGCTCACCGGTTGGATCGCCTACACCTGGGCCCGCTCCGACCGGCAATTTGCCAACCTGAACCAAGGGCGCCCATTCCCCTTCCGCTACGACCGCCGCCACGTATTGGACATTGTGGGTGTTTACAAAATTTCGCCCAAATTACGTTTTTCCTTTGCCTGGAATTTCAGTTCCGGACTCCCCGTAACCTTACCGGTGGGTCAAATGGTGCTACCCGAAGATATTTTCCCCGGCGACGACCGGACAGGTGGCTTGGCTATGGTATCGGTGTACAGCGACCGCAACCGCTACCGGATGGAAGCTTACCACCGCCTGGATTTGGGATTGGATTACCACTACAAAAAACGGAAGACCGAATACAATTGGAATATCAGCGTGTTTAATGCCTACAACCGCCACAACCCGTTTTTTTACTTCATTTCGGAGTACCACCCCATAACCGGCGACCACGACCCGGGCGTTTACAAAATGAGTCTGTTCCCCATTATCCCCTCCATCGGATTTTCCTTTAAGTTTTAGGGCGCCTGGCCGCATGCGGCCACCGCGTGCTCCGCTCTTATCTTGCTTGCATCCGGCGGTTTTTGTTAAGCCGGCGCCGTGGTCTCTTGCGCTGCGAGCCCCCGCCGCCGGCACAAAAAGCACGCCGGCTGCTGCGCAAGGATACCGCTTCGCCCGCTGGCGCATTTTTATTTTTGACTTTGTTTTGCTTTGCAAAAAAATCCTTACCCGTATTTACAAAAAACCCTGTTCCCGAATTCTATTCATTTTCCGCCTCCCGGGATACAAACCATTCGGCTACTGAATCATAACGTGTCATCAACCAATAACCAATCATGAGCCGCAATCCGTCGCCCACCAAATCAAGGGAGTCTTTTGCATCAAATATCCGTCCGGCTATCTTACCCCGGAACGCAAAATATCCCTTGCTCAGAAAATCCGGTAAATAATGCAGAAACAATAATCCGCCCACCACAAAAACCCCGATTTTAATCAGTTCAACCGTTTTCAGATGGCCAAACACTATTTTGTCATCATCGAATCCCTTGTCCAGTTTCAATAGCCCGGCCACTTTATCCGCATAAAATACCAGAGCGGCAAAAAGCCCCACATTCACTGCCAAGAGCATCATAAACCACAAAAACGACAAGCCGTCTATGCCGTTTGAAAGAAGTAAAAAATTTTGCGTCAAACCCGAAAACAAGGAAACCACAATCCAATACAAGCCGAACAACTTGATCATCAAAACAAAAAAATCTCTTTTGGTCATTTGGTTGTTTGTTAGGGTGAAAAATTATATGGCATTGGAAATTAACTGAACTTAGATGGATATTTTTGCCGCATTGTTATTCTTTATGTGATTCTATTTTGAAACTATCCATAATTCTTTTTGCCGTTTCAAAAAACTTATCGAAGGATTTCTCTTCGGCGGTAAAAGTTAATATGTATGCCTTGTTGTCAATTACCCAAACGTATTGCATATATTTTAAGAAAAATACACCATGTTTTCCCGTATAAATAATTTTATGATAATCCGATGTCTTTCCTTGAATACGTTTGCTTTCGATTATTTTAGCATCGGTAATAAGCTCTTTAATTTGTTGTATGGATATTTCGACTAATTTATCCAGCGTGATACGGGAATCGGGTAAATTTTGCACAATCAAATTTATATTATCTCTAAACTTGTCATCCGGGCCGGAAAGTTGGGAAAAAAGAATAAATTTGGCTCCCATTACATTCGTCTGTTTCAATGTCCAGTCATCAGGATATTGAATAGAATAATCATCACCCTTTAATGTTTTCCAGTCATTTTGCTCGAACGCAATCATTGCTGACCATAAAAAAATAAAAAGAATAATTCGTTTCATTGTAATTTTTTGGACGTAAATATAATTAAATATCGCTAAAATATTAACCTTCAACCCCAATGCAACTTAAATTTGCCGAATACTCGTCCCAAATATATTTTTCTATCTTACACCTCCACCTCACCGCGTGTATTATTTTCTTCGGGGAGTCCGAAAATCAACATTTTCCAACATTCACACCGGCAACAAAAACGCGGAACCCGTTGCATAAACCTCCGGTAATCATCGCCGAATTTTTTTATGGCTTCCTGTTCCTCAATGGTGGCAATCATCACATACATCAAAAAAATTTCCAAGGGTGCAATAATCAGCAAAAACGAAGGGCTTCCGGCCAGCAAGGCAATGGCCACCGGAGCCAACATCAAGCCCTGGTGCATCGGATGGCGCATATAGCGGTAATAGCCGCCGGTTACCAGCACATTGGTTTCGAAACGCGGAATGTCGCCCGCCCGCCCGTGGTCGTGCAAAAAACGCCCTGTGTTACGGGCAATCTTTCGCATCACTTGAAACAAAACAAAACCCGTCACGGCACTCACCAAATGATAGGGCGTAAATACAAACAAGCGATGCCACAGCATCCGGTCCAAATAATATCCGGCCACCCAACCGCCTACCACAAACACAATCCACACTGCAATGCGCATACGCGCAGAACGGCTTTCACATACCTTGTTACCGGATTTATTGCTCACAAGTGCGGTTTTTTCTTAAACAAATCTATTAAAATTTTTCCAATTTAACCAAAAGTTACGTAAATCTCTTGCGCCCCAAAAAGGCATAGGCCAACAAAAGCCCCGCCAAAAACACGGCCAAGCGGGCCAAATAATCGCCGTAGCGCACATAAAAAGTAAGCTCCGTGTTCAAGTGTGCCGTAGCATCGATGACGCCCCGCCGGTCGTAAGCCATACTTTCCACCACGCGCCCCCGTTGATCGATCAAGCCGCTGCGACCCGTATTGGCCGATCGCACCACATCGCGACGGGTTTCGATGGCGCGTAAACGGGCATAATCAAAATGCTGACGGTAACCCGATGTTTTTTTCCACCAACCGTCGTTGGAAATTACGGCCAACAAATTAGCCCCGCGCAATACGTAGCGTCTTACGTAATCGCCGAATACACTTTCGTAGCAAATAATGGGCGCCACCCGCAGGGAATCGTAACCGAAAACCACCGGTTCCGGGCTGGGAGTGTGCGTTCCCGACATACCGCCCAAATCGATAATCCAATCGCCCAATAGCGGACGGAACCATTTCCGGTAAGGCATTTTTTCGGCCCCCGGCACCAAAATGGCTTTGTGATAAAGCGCCGGCTGCTGCTGCGGTGCCACAAAAAGCGCCGAATTGTAAATTTGATACCAAAACCGCCGCTGCCTGGCCCAATTGGCCGTTTCGGGCACACTGTCGGCCGCTCCGTGCCAAATGCGGTAGAGCGAAACGCCCACCAGCCAAGCGGCTCCGCTACTATCGGCCTTGCGTTTCAAACTTTGCACAACCCGGTTACGACCCAAACGGTCCAAATCCATACTACGGGCCAAGGCCGTTTCGGGCGCAACAATCAGGTCAAACTTCCGGTGGGCAGGCACCATACTTTCCAAATCGGCCAAAGATTGACTGTTGGGCCGGTCGAATTTTTCGGTCCATGGATCAATGTTGGGTTGCAAAATCAGCACCCGGGCTTCGGTTCCTTTTTCGGCATAACGGAAATATATGACCAACGAAAGTAAAACCGGTAGCAGCATAAAAACGCCCCATTTGACCCATCCGGTCCGGTGGTTTCTCTTTTGTGTCAGCCGGTAAAACCATAAACTCCCCGCCAACACCCAAAGCGAACCGCCAAACACACCCGTGTAGGCATACCATTGCACGGCCCAAGGCGTCGAAGCAAACACATTGCCCATGGTCAACCAGGGCCATTCCAAATCCCAAACGTAATGCAGTTTTTCAAAACTCATCCAAAGGGCCGGAAAAAGCACCGTTTGCATGGCCAACGGTAAGCGTTTGCGCGCTTTATGCCAAAACCAATAAGTCAAGCTCATCAACAAACTATTGGCCAGCAGGGCCATCACGGCACCGGCACGCGTAGCATACCAAATCCAATAGGTTGTGAGCAGGTTAAACAGAAAAAAAGCCAAATACAAACGCCAAAAAATCCCTTTTCGCTCCAAGTATAAATCCGAAAGCCGGAACAACGGCCACCAAGCCGCAAAAATCAGAAACGGAAAACCGCCTTCGGGCCACGAAACAAACATCATCATTCCGGCCGCCAGGGCCAACAACCATCCGTTTTGCCACCTCATTGCTTACGGGAAAAAATTTTCAAATCCAAAATCAAGGAAAAAATATGCGAGTAACGGCCCGACAGCCCGAAATCGGTAAAGGCATAATCCACTTGCAGGTATTTGAGCCGGACGCCCAAACCTGCGTGCGGACGCACTTTCCAATAGGTTCCTTCAAAGCCCCTTTCGCGAAAAACATTATCGGCTCCCAGGCGCAAGAAAACCTTTTGGCGGTAGTCGGCCGTCAGTCCCAAACCGGGTTCCAAACTGAAATGCGGCCCGTGCACAAGCGCGTTGCGCTCGTAGAACCACGCCGTCCAATCGGTTTCGGCCGTCAGTCCGTAGCCGGAACCGAAGCGGAACACCCGTGCAAAGCCCAAGCGAAGCGAAGGTAGCCGTGTTTCGTTGGCAGCCGGTGGCGTTTGGTTTCGGCCCGGAATGGCATCGGCTATTTCTTGCAAACGCCGGCGGTTGAAAGTCCAAAAAGTAAAAGTGCCCGTAAAATCACGCAGCACGGCACCCAATTGCCAGCGGCCGTAGGCATACTGAACACCGGCATCCATACCGAAACCCCAGCCCGACGCAAAATCGCCGATGTGGCGATACAGCAATTTGAGCGTTAGTCCCGCTTGCAAACCGGGCACAATATCTTTGCGCGCATAGCCGAGCAGCAGGGCATAATCGGCCGCCGAAAAATAAGTAATCCGGTTGTAGTCCACATCACCGTTTTCGTCGATGAGCTTGGTGGTGTTCATGATGTTATCCACACCGAAACGTATCAAGGCCGCCCCGCGATATTGGTTACCGTGTTTTTCGGCATAGCTTATTTGGTTGAGCATGGCCATATTGCCGAAATAGGCCGCATGCATCAACCCCAAGTAACGACCGTCGAGCCGCGTAAGTCCGGCCGGATTCCAGTAAACGGCATTGGCATCGCCCGCCAGGGCCGTAACGTTCCCGCCGGTGGCCATGGCGCCTGCACCCACGCCGATGTCCAAAAAAGCATTGGCATGCGCCTGCCCGAAAGTCGATTGCAACGCCCATAGCCAAATCAAGCTCGCTAATAATCGTTTCATAGCATAGATAACGTCCAAACCGGCGGACAAATTTTATCAAAGATACGTTTTTTCGGATTTTGGCCGCAAAAACCGGTTTTACAAATAACGATTTTAATCGAAAGATATTAAACTTATTCCGGTAACCCGTCCCATATTTCAATATCGTCAACCCATTGGGATTTCGGGTTGGCATTGCCGTAAATTTGAGTTAACATGATAATTTCAACCGGTTGGGAATGAAGTGTGGTGGGGCCGTGATGATCGCCTACGATTTGTCCGTTTATTTTCCACAAAGCCCTTCCGTCGCTCCCATTGCTCCAATGCCAATAAAATTCGGTCAAAAACCATTCATTGAGAGGCACGGGAATGCTCCGGTTGTCGATTTCCCAAACCGGATGGTCGGGATATTTGTCGCCTTGCCAATGCCAATACGGATGTCCGAGATTGTCCGTATAAATAAATGCAATTAACCTGAATCCGTTGTTTGCGGCGTAACCCTTGGTTTTGTATTCAAATAAAACCCGCCACGAATAGGGTTGGGACATGCCGGCACTATCCACCTTCATCCAATAGCGGATATACAAATCCTTTTTTCCTTCGCGGATGTTTAATATTTCATAGGGACATTGCGTTATGCCCAAATCATATCTTTCTTCATTGAAAAGCACTTGGGTAGAATCGCCATTGTGTCCGATAACTTTCCGTATTTCCGCCTTCACGGCCCGATGATTGTCATCGTCGATAAAGTGCAGTGCGCTTTCGGTTGCTCCGAGTATTTCTAGGGGCCAACTGAAACCGGTTTCCCGGTCGGTTCCACGAATAAATCTGTAATCTTCGCTATCAGTATCGGCCGTAGGGTCGATATAAACATCATTTTCAAAACCCGATTTAAACAACAGCACGGGTTCTTTTGCATCGTTTGATTTTTTAATACAAGAAAGGGAAATCAAAAACATGCCGGCAAGAAACAGGAAGAATTTTATCATGTGGATTAATCTATGTAATGAAACGAAATTTTGCATGGATATTTTATTTTGATTCCGGCAACAAAGCTTATTCTTTGATTACACGGGCTACAAATATTTTTGTGGATTTGTATATTTTGAGAAAATAAATTCCACTTTTCAATTCGGACAAATCAACACCTCCCGACTCGATTTTTCCATTTTGCACGATTGTTCCCAAAAGGGAAATGATTTCATAATCATAGTGCTCCACATTTTTATCAATCCATACCAGGCCCTGCGTGGGATTGGGATAAACCCGCAAAGAAAGTTCCGGATGCTTGTGCACGGCCGTAATTCCGCTTTTAGATGCCTCGGGCGTGTTGCCATACAAGCCGATGTTTACCCGTCCGCCATTGGGCATGGGTTCAAGGGCATAGTCCGATAAAACGTAGCCACCGTCCACGCAAGGGCTGGTAAGCGTGTCGTTTACCCAAACCCCACCGTCCCAACGGCCGAATTCGGATTGAACATGATAATCCAATGCCCACGGCTCAATAATGTTGGCTTGCAGGGTGGCCACATAGGTGCCGTCGCCCAAATCGAACTCCACGCTTTCGCGGGTAAAATACAGATTAAAGGCATCGGGCGTTGAAACATCGCCTTTGTTTACCAGCGGTTGATAATTGCCTGTCAAATCCGTCCGGTAGACCCAAAGCGAAATGCTGATTCCTTGTGATGTGGAAAGCGTGGACGGATATTGGACGCCCGAATTTCCGTCGAACAGGCCGGCGTGGGACCCGAGCAGGGCCTCGGTGGTGAAAGTGGCGGTGGCGGCTTGGGCATTGAAATGATTTCCGCTGGCATCGTCCCACGTGCCGTCCATTTTAATATAGGCCTGCAAGCCGTTGGTGAGCGCTCCCGCAATGTCCACCGGTGAACCGTTGTTATACAAACTCCCGATTTCGGCCGGCGACAAAGCACGGTTCCAAACGGCCAATTCGTCCATCCTGCCCCGGAAACCGTCATGTCCTTGGATGCCCACAAGGAGCGGGTCGTTATTGACGGCCATGGCACCAAATCCCGGAAGAACACGGCTGATATGCCGGGTGCCGTCGATATAGATGGACATGGTTTCGGTGGTGTTGTCATAGGTAGCCACAATATGATGCCATTGATGAAGTGTGCTGTGGGAAGTGCCGAACAAAGGATCGGTATATAGATCGGTGGATGAGTTGGCGTGGGCGTAATCCACGCGATTGTTGTAAAACAAATTGTTGTCGGAAACAAAAGTATGCACCCCCGGTGCACGGTTGTTCAAGGCCGTATCGCTCACGTTTATGATGATGTTGTTCCTGACCAAAGTCCGGTAGCCCGTCCCGTCGGCCAGGTGCGGGTCGAAAATGATGCCGTCGGTTGTGCTGCCGTCAATGATATTGTGTTCCACCAAAGTGCTATCATATCCTGCAATGAATATGGCTCCTTCCATCACATATCCCGAAGCGGATGTTTGATTTTTGGTGCGGTAGATCCTGTTGTGGTGGATGTGCACGTTTTTGCGGGTGCCGAACGCGTAGGGAGCGCTTCCGGTCTCCATATCGCTTCCCAAATGAATGCCGCCGTTTTTTCCGTAGATAACATTGTGGTGAATTTCGGCCCGTCCGGTGAGCGGCGTATATTGATTTTCGACAAAAATACCGGCAAACCCGCTGGAATATTTGGCTACGGCATTTCCCACAATGTTACCGTAAACTTCAAAGTCATCCGTGTCTTTCAGCCGTATGCCGCAGTTGGTCCGGGTGGAATAGACGGTATTGTTGAACACTTCAAAATTTTTCAAGCCCACAAAACAAATGCCTTCGTGCCCCGAATATTCGATGAGGTTGTCATAAATCCGTGTTTGGTTACAATCTTGTTGGGCATCGCCGTTGGGCCCGCCCGAACTGGTGAGCCGGATCACGTCCCAACGGCTGTCGTGCAGGTGCATATGGTGGATGGAAACATTGTGCGGATAGCAAAAATGGATAAGGGGAATATATTCGGCGCCC
>Ga0256832_1002842_pt1 | contig 11824 bp, 10 predicted proteins | sample 134614metaG_FD_190534 | JGI IMG/M metagenome (GOLD analysis project Ga0256832, IMG submission 190534) | Hydrothermal vent microbial communities from Lau Basin, Pacific Ocean - 134-614 | ecosystem: Environmental > Aquatic > Marine > Hydrothermal vents | place: Pacific Ocean: Lau Basin | collected... | reverse complement strand
GGGCCGCGCTGGCAATGTTCGGCGCCGCCCTGGCGGTGGCCGTGGCGGTGGCGGCGGTGGATGCCCTGCCGGAGGCGGAAGTGGCGCGTTGGCCCTGGCGCCGGTTCTGGACCTCGGCCTACGAGGAGATCGGGGAGAATCTCGCCGAGATGTTCTTTCTGCTCGCCTTTCTCCAGGTGCTCATCGGGCGCCTGAAAGCGTTGCGGACAGCGTTGGAGGCGCGGAACGATCATGAACCGCTCTGAAGCTTTCGACGGCATCCTGGCCCGGCTCCAGGGGATGGCCTGGCGCCTGGGGGCGCTGCTGGTGGTGGTCTGCCTGCTGGTGCCGCCGGCCTCCTTGATCTATGCCGCACTCACCGATCAGCCCTGGTGGCGGCTGTTCCGCGCCGAAGGCAATCTCACCGACTGGTGGTCGAGCATGCAACTGGTGATCCTGGGACTGCTCGCCTGGGCCAACGGCTGGCTGCGGACCCTGATGGAACGGGTCGGGCTGCTGGCGCCCTGGTCCCTGGGGGCGGTGTGGCGGGTGACGGCCCTGGGATTCCTCTTGCTGGCCCTGGACGAGCGCTTCAACTATCACGAATGGCTGCGCGACGAGCTGTTCCGCGCCCACGACTGGTTCACCCATTCCAAGTACATCATCGCCGGCGACGTGGGGCTCTATCTCTTCTTCTTGGTGGGGCTCACCGTGGTGCCGCTGCTGCTCGCCGAGCTGCGCGCGCGGCTCACCGCCGCCCGGCTGCTGATCGCCGGCCTGGTGCTGAGCGTGCCGCTGCTGGTGATCGACAGCCTCCAGGACCGGGTGATGCGCCAGTGGTGGAACTGGCGCTTCTGGGACTATTTCTTCGAAGAGCAGGGCGAGATCGTCGCCCAGCTGCTCTTCGCCCTGGCGTTGCTGATGCTCATCCACCACCGTCTGGGGCAGTGGCGCGCCGCCCTGGCGTCGGAGCGCGAATCATGAACGGAGCGGCGCGACCCCATCCGCTCTTCGTGCGTCTGGCCGATCCTGCGCGCGCGGCACGGCCGGCCCTGCGCCGCGGCGCCGGCGATCTCGATTACGCCGCCCTGAGCGGGGCGGTGGGCGCCCTGGCCGCGGCCCTGGCCGAGGCCGGGGTGGAGCGTGGCGACAAGGTGCCGGTGGCCTGTGCGGAGGTAGGCGCCCACCTGGTGGCCGTGCTGGCGGTGCTCGCCGCCGGTGGCGTGGCGGTGCCCCTGCCGGCGGCCATGGCCGCGGCGCGCCGGGCGGAGATCCTGGCGCGTCTGGCGCCTCCGTTGATGGTGGCGGACACCGGCGTGGCAGCCGGCGGCGTGGCGGTCCTGAGTCTGACGCTCGACGAAGCCGGCCGACCGGTCCTCGACGACCGCACCCTGGCCCCGCGCCCCGTGCAGCCGCCGCCTCTCGACGAGCGGGCGCTGGCGATGATCCGCTTCACGTCCGGCTCCACCGGCCGGCCCAAGGGGGTGGCCCTGGACCACGCCCAGCTGCTGTGGAGCGCCGGGATCCTCAGCGGGCTCTTTGGTTTCACGCCCGAGCACCGCGAGTTGCTGGTGGCGCCGGTGGCGCTCTCCGGGGCCTGGCAGCGGGCGCTGGCCACCCTCTGGGCGGGCGGCTGTCTGGTCCCTCTGGAAGGGCCGCCGGCCCTGCCGGTGCTGCTGGAGACCGCCGGACGGGAAAAGATCAGCGGCTTCTACACCCCGCCGCCCCTGGCGCGGCTGCTGCTCCAGGGCGAGGCGCGGGCGGTGCGCGCCGCCCTGGCCGGCTGCCGCACCCTGGAGATCGGCAGCGCGCCGGTGAGCGGCGAAGAGGTGCGCGGCCTGCTGGCGCTACTGCCGCGGGCGCGGGTGCTGGTCCATTATGGTCTCACCGAATGTTCCCGGGCGGTGGTGCTCGATGCCCGCGCCCACCCCGAGTGCTGCCACACCGTGGGGCGTCCGGCGCCGGGGGTGGCGCTCCAGGTGGTGGACCAGGCGGGCCGGCCCCTGCCGCCGGGACAGAGCGGCGCCATCCGCCTGCGCGGGCCCCAGCTGGCGCGCGGCTATCTGGACGATCGGGGGCGGCTCCAGCCGCTTCCCGGCGGCTGGCTGGAGACCGGCGACCAGGGGCTGCTGGACGAACAGGGCTTTTTGATATTTCAAGGACGCTGCGACGAGCGCATCAATTGCGGTGGCCACAGCTTCTATCCCGCCGAAGTGGAGCGGCTCCTCGCCGGCCTGCCGGGCGTGGCCCACTGCCTGGTGGCCGGGGTGGACGATCCCCAGGGGCTGTTGGGGGAAGTACCCTGGGCCTATGTGGTGCCGGGGTCGGGCTGGTCGCAGCGCGATTTCATGAGGGCGGCGCGGCGCGTTCTGCCGCCCCATCAGGTGCCGCGGGGCGTGACGCTGCTCGACAACCTGCCGCTGACCCCGGCGGGCAAACCCGACCGGCGCGCCCTGGGCGGCGTGCACCAGGCCCCGGGGGGCGGGAGTCGGCCATGACCAACGACCAGATCAGAGACCAGATCCGTCGATTCCTGACTACCACTTTCCCGGCGGCGGGCGTGGAACTCACCGACGAGACCGATCTGCTCGAAGAGTGGTTCGTCGATTCCCTGGGCATCGTCCAGACGGTGATGTTTCTGGAACAGACCTTCGGCATCCAGCTGGGGCGCGCCGACATCGACGCGGTCAACTTCCGCACCGTGGCCACCCTGGCGGCCCTGGTCGAGGCGCGCCTGGCCGGCTGAGCATGGCGGGGCTGCTCGGCAAGCCGCCGGTCACCGACGACCAGCGCCGCGCTCATGACCGCCACGACTGGCGGGTGGTGGCGGCGGTGTTGGGGATGCTGGCGCTCTATCTCTATCTCTTCACCCACGCCGCCGACTATCTGGGCCTGCCGCGCCCCGAGCCCCTGGCGCGCAGCCTCGGGCTGAACATTCCCCACGTCTTCGACGGCAGCCACAACGTCAGTTCCAACGTCGTCATCACCCTCACCCAGCGCTTCGACACCAACGACGACGAGCGCATGGTCTTTCTGCTCCTGCTGGCAGCGGCCTTTCTCAGTGCCTATTTCCTTCCTCTCGCCTGGAAGCAGCCGGCGCTGATCTTCTGGTCGCTGGTGGCGGTGTGGCTGCTCTACGGCTCGCGGGTGCTGGCGGCGCTCCTCGGCGCCCAGTTGCTGGTCTATCTGGTGCTCCATCCGCGGCGCGGCGACGGGTGGGTGGCTGCGCTCACGGGCCTGGCCTTCCACTGGGCCTTCTGGTGGCCGGCGGGCGCCCTGGAGCCAGGCCTGGCCGGCGCCGTCCTGGTGGCGGCAGGCGCGGCGGCGCTCCACGGCCTGGTGCTGCGGCCGTTGCTGGCGCGCGAAACGAGCGCCCGGGTGCTGCGTACCCTGGCGGTGCAGTCGGCCATCGTCACCGTCACCCTCGGCGCGGTGGGCGAGGCGCTCACCGGCCGTGCCTGGTCGCTACCCCTGGGCATCCTGCTCTTCTTCTGGCAGTGGGAGCGGCTGATCCTCTACCACGTCGATTACAAAGACGGCCGCATCCCCCGCCGGCTGTCCCTCACGCGCTTTCTGGCGGTGTTCTGGAATCCGGCGGTGATCCCCAACTGGAATTGGGGCGTCTCCATCGGCCAGGGCTATGCCCATGTCCACGACAACTTTCTCGCCGAAGACAAAAACCGCCTCGCGCTGGCCGGGGTGAAACTCCTGGGTGTGGCGCTGCTCTACCTGATCTTCTGGAACTGGGGGCGCCACCTGGCGGTGGACTTCTTCGAAGGGCTGGGGATTCCGGTCTTCAACGCCCGCACCCGCTCGATGGTGAGCCATTTCGTGGCCGGCGGCGAGGTCTCCACACCTTCGGTGCTCGCCACCACCTTCCTCGACCTGGCCCGCTGGACCATGCTCTGGGCCGGGGTGGTCCACTTCAAGGTGGCCATCTGGCGGATCCTCGGCTTTCGCATGGAACCCTACATGGACCGCCCCTGGCTGGCCACCGACCTGGCCACCTTCTGGCGCCGCTTCACCTTCCACTACCGCGAATTTCTGGTGCGCGCCTTCTACTATCCCGTCTTCTTCCGCTATTTCCGCAACCATCCCCGGCTGCGGGTGCTGGCGGCCACCCTGGCGGCCGCCGGCCTGGGCAACCTGGTCTGGGGCCACATGACCGAGCGGCTCTACTATCGCGGCCTGGAGATGGAAAACCTGCTCTATGTGCTGGGCACCTGGCCCTATTTCCTGCTCCTCGCCCTGGGGATCGCCTTCTCCCAGATCGTACTCCTGCGCCGCCGCCGGCGGCGCCCCTGGACCCGCGACGCCTGGCTGCTCAAAGACATCCTCGCCGCCTGGGCCACCCTTCAGTATTTCGCCCTCATCCACATCTTCGCCCGCCCCGTGCCCGGCAGCACCCTGGGCGACCTCACCCGGCTGTTTCTGCGCGGCTTTGGGATCGAGATGGGGTGATTTTCGGCAGCCTGTATGGGGCGCAGTGAGGTGCCGCCATTTTCAATGACCATGAGTCATCGAAATGTCAGGAAGCGGGGAACCGTTTTCCCTGTTTCCGCGGCTGAAAAAAACCAGGATGGGACTCATTCGACATCCTCCTGGGGAGATACGCCAACAGATCGAGTCGATTTCAGGAATCCAGGTTTTGCAGATCGCGTGGCAGGGGAAAGGTGACGGTTTCCCGTTGCCCGGCGTATTCGGCGGGGGCTGCGGCACCCCAACTGCGCAACCGATCGATGACGCGATCCACGAGTTCTTCGGGCGCCGAGGCGCCGGCGGTGATGCCGATCACCGAATCGGACGCGAACCAATTTGGTTCGAGCTGATCGGGGTCGTCCACCAGGTAGGCGGGTTTGCCGAGTTTTTCGGCGATCTCCTTGAGGCGATTGGAGTTGGAGCTGTTAGGAGAACCCACCACCAGGATCACGTCGCTGTCGGCGGCAAGCCGTTTGACGGCGTCTTGACGATTCTGGGTGGCGTAACAGATGTCGTCTTTGCGGGGGCCTTGGATATGGGGGAAGCGCCTGCGTAATGCCTGGATGATGGTTTCGGTATCGTCCATCGACAAGGTGGTCTGGGTGACGAAGGCGAGCCGCTCCGGTTGCCGAACTTCCAACTTTTCCACGTCTGCGGTGGTTTCCACCAGGTGAATGCCCACCCCTTCGGCACAGTCGTACTGGCCCATCGTTCCTTCCACCTCGGGATGGCCGCGATGACCGATGAGAATCACCTCATGGCCGTTGCGACAGTGGCGGGCCACTTGCAGATGGACTTTGGTCACCAGGGGGCAGGTGGCATCGAACACCCGTAGATTGCGCCGCTTGGCTTCCGCCTGGACCGCCTGGGAGACGCCGTGAGCGGAAAAGATGACCGTGGCGCCTTCCGGGACTTCGTCCAGTTCGTCCACGAAAATCACGCCTTTGCGTTTGAGGTTTTCCACCACGAAGCGGTTGTGCACCACTTCGTGACGCACATGAATGGGAGCCCCGAAAGTGGCCACCGCGCGCTCCACGATTTCGATGGCGCGATCGACACCGGCGCAAAAGCCGCGAGGGTTGGCGAGCTGGATTTTCATCGACGGGTCTTCCTGATGGAGCGGTAAGGCGAAAGGAAACCACAACCGATCACATCTGCAAAGCCCTGGGGAAGCTCTGATAAAAGCGGCGAATTCGATATGGCCGTTCGGGGAGGTTCCCGGCACCGAAGCGGAAAAGCATGGTCACAGTGAGCTTTTCGTTGTAATGGCTTGTGTCTTTCGAAAATGGCGGCTTTTCCCTACGGAAGCTCTGATAAAAGCCATCCCTGGCTTTATCAGAGCACGCTGCGCCGCAAACGCGGTTTGCGGCTTGCTACAAAATCAATCGCTTACAGCGATCCAGACTGCTGACAAACCCCGGCCTTTTTGCCGGGGTTTTCATTTCAGGCGCATCCGGAAGAAATGACCGCGAGTGGGGTAGAAAGACCCTGCACGGGGCGGACAGAGCGCATGAGGAGGAACCGTAAGGTGTCATGTCCTCTCCAGAGCCAGAAAAGTGCGCAAAAACGCGCCAGCAGCAGCGCGATCTTCTTCATGTTCTGGCAGGCCGCCGCCAGCAGGCATTGCGCCTGTACCCGCGACAAACCCCGGAAACGGGCATACCGATGCCCATGCAGTTGCTTGGCATCGGCGAAGCTGCGCTCTACCGTCTCGCGCCGACGCTCATACACCCGTTTGCCCCAGTCGGTCAGCCGGTTCCGGTTGATCCGTTCCCGGTCCGCCTCCCACACATGGCGGAGCATCACTTTCTGGTGATTCCGGCTGTGGGTGCACCGAAGAAGCAATGGGCACTCCCGGCATTGTTCGGGATCGGATTTGTAGTGCCGATAACCATTGCGGTTGGTGGTGGCATAGGCCAGCCACTGGCCCTGCGGACACCGATAAGCATCCCGCCGGGCATCATAGTGAAAGTCACGCCGCTTCAGGCGCCCCTTGGGGCTGTGAGGGCGTTTGTAACCCACCACCCCTTCGATACCTCGTTCAACCAGACCATGGCACACCGCCGCTGTGTTGTAACCCGCGTCCAGACCCACGACCTGGGGCGTGAAACCAAAACGGCGGCATTGTCGGTCCAATCGCTCCAGATAGGGTCGTGCATCATGAATGTTGCCAGGCGTGACATGGGTGTCGGTGATCAACCCATGTTTGCCGTCCACCGTGCGATGATCCAGGTAGAAAAAGCCTTCTGGTTTCTGGTCTCGCACCATGTAGCCGGCATCCGGGTCGGTGTCGCTGATCTTGGTCGGCTTGGTCTTGGTGGGCGTGGCGCGCGCTTTCAAAGGGCGTTTGCCATGGCGCTCGCGGTCTTCTTCGACAGCCTTTTCCAGCTCCGACAGGTAATCCACTGGCCTGACAGGCACTTCGTGTACCTGGTGGCGGTGCTTGTTGGCGTTGGCCTTCAGGTGGGTGCTGTCCGTGAACAGCGCTTCGCCGCCAATCAGCCCGTGTTCGATCGCCTGCTCCACGATGCGATCGAAAATCACCTGCTCGATTCCGCTCCCTTCGAAACGGCGGCGTCGGTTCTGACTGAATGTCGAAGCATCGATCACCTTTTCGGTCAGGCTCATGTCCAGGAACCAACGATAGGCGACGTTGACCTGGATTTCGCGAACCAGCTGCCGTTCGCTGCGAATCCCGAATAGGTAGCCGATGAACAGCATCTTGAACAACCGCACCGGATCTACCGCCGGACGGCCGTTGTTCTCGCAATACAGATGCCGGACTTCGTCGTAGATGAAGGAAAAATCGATGTAGCGATCGATCTTGCGTAGCAGGTGATCCTTGGGAACCAGTTCCTCCAGGGTCACCATCTCCAGCTGATACTGGTGGGGGCGGGGTTCTCTGATCATGCCCCATTATAAAAAATCCCCGCCGAAGCGGGGACTTTGTCAGCAGTCTGAGCCCTTTCCTGGGCTTTTTCAACCACGGAAGCGGAAAACGCGGTTTCCCGCTTCCTTACATTTAGATGCCTTACAGCCATTGAAAATAGCGGCACATCCCAGTGCCGCACACAGGCTGCCATGCAGCTGCCCCCTCAGCTTTCGAGCAGGGTCACCTGGTAGTCGCCGGGCTGGCCGTCACGCCAGCAGATGTCGCCCACCCGGGGCACGAAACGCCCCTGCCGGCGATCGTCGAAAAAGAGCTTGAGGGTTTCACGCACCACGGCGAAGGCCAGCTCGTCCCAGGGGATCTGGTCTTCGTGGAACAGAGCCACTTCCAGCGATTCCTCGCCGGCGGAAAAGTCCAGATCGAGCAGTTCGCCGCGAAACAGCAAATAGACCTGGTCGATGTGGGGCAGGTTGAAGGTGGTATAGAGCTGGAGGATGCGTACCCGGGCGTTGGCCTCTTCGAGGGTTTCGCGAGCGGCACCCTGCTGGCTGCTCTCGCCGTTTTCCATGAACCCGGCGGGGAGCGTCCAGAGCCCCAGGCGGGGTTCGATGGCGCGCCGGCAGAGAAGCACCTGGTCGCCCCAGACGGGAATGCAGCCGGTGACGATCTTGGGGTTGAGATAGTGGATCATGCCGCAGCGGCGGCAGACGTGGCGCCGGCGATGGTCCCCCGGCGGCACCTGTAACGCCAGGGGTCCGCCGCAGCGGGTGCAAAAACGCATCTGGTCCTGTGGATCCGTCATCGAGCAGGTAAACTACCACCCACCCATCATCCTGACCAGCCCGCCATGTCCGACACCACGCCCCGCCTGCTCGCCGCCGTCGATCTGGGCTCCAACAGTTTCCACCTGGTGGTGGGGCGGGAAGAACATGGCCGGCTCCAGATCATCGACCGCCTCAAGGAGATGGTGCGCCTGGGTGCCGGGCTCACCCCCGACCGCCGCCTCACCCCCGAGGCCCGCGAGCGGGCCCTGGCCTGTCTGGCGCGCTTCGGCCAGCGCTTGCGCGGCCTGCCGCCCGAGGCGGTGCGCGCGGTGGGCACCAACACCTTGCGCCAGCTGCGCGACGGCGGCGAGTTTCTGCGCGAAGCCCGCCGCGCCCTGGGCCATCCCATCGAGGTGGTGGCCGGCCGTGAAGAGGCGCGCCTGATCTACCTGGGCGTGGCCCACGGCCTGGCTGCCGGCGACGAAACCCGCCTGGTGGTGGACATCGGCGGCGGCAGCACCGAGTTGATCATCGGCCAAGGCATGGAGCCGCGCGAGCGGGAAAGCCTGGAGATGGGCTGCGTCAGCTACAGCCGGCGCTTTTTCGGCGACGGTCGCATCACCCGCAAGCGCATGGACAAGGCGATCCTCGCCGGACGCCTGGAGATCCGCCCGGTGCGGGCCTTTTACGACGCCGGCAACTGGGATCTGGCGGTGGGCAGCTCCGGCACCATCCGGGCGATCCGCGATCTGGTGCAGAACCTGGGCTGGTCGGACCGTGGCATCACCCGCCGCTCGCTGAAAAAGCTCCGCAAGGCGCTGGTCGAAGCCGGCCATGTGGAACGCCTCGACCTGCCCGGTCTGAGCGAAAACCGCCGTCCGGTGCTGGCCGGCGGAGTGGCGGTGCTCTCGGCGGTCTTCAAGGCGCTCGACATCGAGCGGATGCGGGTCTCCGACCTGGCCCTGCGCGAAGGCCTGCTCTTCGAGCTGTTGGGCAGCATCCACCACCACGATTCACGCGCCGCCACCGTGGCCATGCTGGCCGACCGCTACGGCCTCGACACCGCCCAGGCCGAGCGGGTGAGCACCACCGCCCTGGCGCTCTTCGACCAGGCCGCCAAGGACTGGCATCTGGTTCATCCGGGCCTGCGCCCGATGCTCGACTGGGCGGCGCGCCTCCACGAGATCGGCCTGGCGATCTCCCACAACGGTCACCACAAGCACGGCGCCTATATCCTGCGCCACGCCGATCTGCCGGGCTTCTCGCGCCAGGGTCAGGCGCTGCTGGCGGCCCTGGTCCACACTCATCGGGGCAAGTTCGCCCGCAAGCCCTTTCGCCTGGTGAGCGAGGAGGCGCGCCCCAGCGCCCGGCGCCTGGCGGTGCTGCTGCGCCTGGCGGTGTTGCTCCACCGCGGTCGCAATCCGCGCAGCCGCCCGGCCCCCGAGCTGCTGGTGGAGGGCGACCACCTCGCCCTGACCTTTCCACCCGGCTGGCTGGCCGGCCACCCCCTCACCCACGCCGAGCTGACCCGGGAAGCGAAACGCCTCGAACGGGGTGGTTTTTCCCTGGCCTTCAGCTGACAAGATACGCCCATGGACGACACCACCCCTCCCGCCGCCGGCCTGCTGCTGATCAACCTGGGTTCCCCCGACGCCCCCGAGCGGGGTGCCGTGAAGCGCTATCTGCGCCAGTTTCTCAGCGACCCCAGAGTGGTGGAGACGCCACGCTGGCTGTGGTGGCCGATTCTCAACGGAGTGATCCTCAACCTGCGCCCGCAACGCTCGGCCGCCGCCTATCGGCGCATCTGGAAGCCCGAAGGCTCGCCGCTGCTGCTCCACACCCAAGCCATGGCCGAGGGGCTTCAGGCACGGCTGGGCGACCGCGTGCAGGTGGAGATGGCGATGCGCTACGGCAACCCTTCCATCCCCGCCGGCCTGGAAAAGCTGCGTGACGCCGGCTGCGAGCGGATTCTGGTCTTTCCGCTCTACCCCCAGTATTCGGCCACCACCACCGCCTCGGCCTTCGACGCCGTCACCGAAGCCCTGCGCCGTTGGCGCTGGATACCCGAGCTGCGCCTGATCAGCCAGTATTACGATCATCCCGACTACATCGCCGCCCTGGCCGCCGCGGTGCGCGACCATCAGGCGCAACATGGCAAACCCGATCGGCTGCTGATCTCCTTCCACGGCATCCCGCAGCGCTACGCCGACCAGGGCGACCCCTATCCCCATCAGTGCCGCGCCACCGCCGAGGCCCTGGCCGCGACGCTGGAACTCGAGCCCGGGCAATGGGAGATGAGCTATCAATCACGCATGGGCCGCGAACCCTGGCTGACCCCGGCCACCGCCGACCGCCTGGCGGCCCTGCCCGGCGAAGGGGTGCGCTCGGTGCAGGTGATCTGCCCCGGCTTCGCCGCCGACTGCCTGGAGACCCTCGAAGAGATCGCCATGGAAAACCGCGACCGCTTTCTGGCCGCCGGCGGTGAAACCTTCGGCTACATCCCCTGTCTCAACGAGAGCCCCGCGCATCTCGACGCCCTCGCGGCGCTGGCCCGCCAACACCTGGGAGGCTGGGTGACATGAACGATCATCCCCAACCCACCGACATCGTGCTGCACAAACAGTCCCACACCCTGGAGATCGCCTGGGACGACGGCAGCCGCTTCAGTTATCCCGCGGAGTTTCTGCGCGTCTATTCCCCCTCGGCCGAAGTGCGCGGCCACTTTGGCAAGGGCGCGCAGCTCCAGGTGGACAAGCAGGACGTGAACATCGAAGACCTGCGCCCGGTGGGCCGTTACGCCATCAAGATCGTCTTCGACGACGGCCACGACTCGGGCCTCTACGACTGGCGCTATCTCTACGACCTGGGCCGCAAACAGGCGCTTTATTGGAATCTCTATCTCGAACGGCTCCAGGAAGCAGGCCACCAGCGCACCCCGCCGCGCCAATCCGACACACCCCCGTAGGTTGTGCAAAGCCGCACCAGCGTCGTGCCCGACAACAAGCCGAAAAAATGTTGGGCACGCTGCGCTTTGCCCAACCTACATCCTCACAACCCCGTAGGTTGGGCAAAGACGCGCCAGCGTCGTGCCCAACATCAGGCCGAAAAATTGTTGGGCACGCTTCGCTTTGCCCAACCTACGCCTTCCTTTCCAACCGATAGGGCAACCCCGCCGCTTCCAGAAGCCCCACCAGCTCGGCGAAAGCCGCCTCCACCGCCCCCGGCGCGCCCCGGAACCCCAACTCCACGAAAGGCGCTTCGCCGCGCCGGGGCAGGCTGAAGAACTTGAGATCGGGCCAGGTCGTGGTGAGGGCTTCCATCAGTTCCATCAATTCGGCCTCGGAAACCCCAGGCACCTGGAGCGAACGCACCACCTGCGTCTCACCCTCGCCATAGTGATGATCCAGCACCCAGCGCGCCATGGGATGGGCCATGTCGGGAAAGCCGGGCAGAAAATGGTGGCCGCGGATGGAAAAACCCGGCACCTGGTTGACCGGATTGGGGATCAGGGAGGCGCCTTCGGGCAGATCGGCCATCCGCACCCGATGCGGACGGGCGGCCTCGCCGAAGCGCGCCTCGATCAAAGCCTCGGCCTCGGGATGGCGCACCAGGGCCACTCCGGCCGCCGCCGCGGCACACTGGCGGGTGTGATCGTCGGGGGTGGCGCCGATGCCGCCGCAGCAGAACACCGGCAACCCTTCGGTCATGGTCT
>Ga0256832_1002841_pt1 | contig 11827 bp, 12 predicted proteins | sample 134614metaG_FD_190534 | JGI IMG/M metagenome (GOLD analysis project Ga0256832, IMG submission 190534) | Hydrothermal vent microbial communities from Lau Basin, Pacific Ocean - 134-614 | ecosystem: Environmental > Aquatic > Marine > Hydrothermal vents | place: Pacific Ocean: Lau Basin | collected... | reverse complement strand
GTTGAGGCGGAGCTTCTTGGTCAGGCGGGTCGAGGTGTCGGCGTCCTTGGGCAGCACCTCGGAGTAGGCGGGCACCAAGAGGACGTCGTCAAAGGTCAGGCCCTCGGGAAGGATCTTCGCCTCCATAGAAGGAGGCTATCACTTTGGGGGCGGGGGCAAGAACTCCCGCATCAGCCAGCGGTAGAGGAGGACGTAGGCGGCGCCGTAGAGGAGAAGCTGGGCCCAGAGGCTTTTCAGGAAGTCAAGCCCGAGCGCCAGGCCGGTGGCGATCAAAAGGGTCATCCCCAGCACCAAGAGGAAGGTTTTCAGCATCAGCCGCAGGATCTTCCCCGGGGTGGGCTTTCTCGCCTCCTCGGCGAGCTTCTTGGCCAGCTTCTTCTGCCTTTTCTTCTTGCCCATGGCCCTAAATCTATACTGGTCTACGTGCAACACGTCGGCGACCCCAAGGCCCTAAAAAGCGCCCTGCCCCCCGAGGGCGTCGGGTTCGTGCCCACAATGGGCTACCTCCACGAGGGGCACCTGGCCCTGGTGCGCCGGGCGCGGGCGGAAAACCCCTTCGTGGCGGTCTCGATCTTCGTCAACCCCTTGCAGTTCGGCCCCGGCGAGGACTACGAGCGCTACCCCCGGGACCTCGAGCGGGACCTCGGCCTGCTCGAAAAGGAAGGGGTGGACCTCGTCTTCGCCCCCGAGCCCGATGAGTTCTACCCCCCGGACTTTTCCAGCTTCGTCGAGGTCACCGGGCCCCTGACGGAAAGGCTCGAGGGGGCCCGTCGCCCCGGCCACTTCCGCGGCGTGACCACGGTGCTCACCAAGCTCTTTCACCTCGTCCGGCCGGCGCGCGCCTACTTCGGCGAGAAGGACTACCAGCAGCTGGCGGTGGTGCGGAAATTGGTGCGCGACCTCGACTTCGGCATCGAGATCGTCGGCGTGCCCACGGTGCGGGAGCCGGACGGGCTGGCGCTTTCCTCGCGGAACGTCTACCTCACCCCGGCCCACCGCGAGGCGGCTCCGGGCATCTACCGGGCGCTATTAGCGGTGCGCGAGGCCGCCCGCCAGGGGGCGAGCGTCGAGGAGGCCCGGGCGGTGGGGCTGGACGCGCTCAACCGCATCCCGGACCTGGCGGTCGAGTATCTTGAGATCGTGCATCCAACCACGCTTGAACCCCTCACGGTCTGGGTCGAGGGCGCGAGAGCCCTCTTCGCCGGCCGGTTTCCCGAGGTGCGGCTGATCGACAACCTGGAGGTCTACCCGTGACGCTGCGCGAGATGCTCGAGGCCATGGTCCGCGCTCGGGCCTCGGACGTCCACCTGCAGGCCGGGGCGCCGCCGATCATGCGCGTGGACGGCAAGCTGATCCCGGTGGAGGAGAAGAAGCTCACCCCCGAGGCCACCGAGAGCATCGCCCGGGCGCTCACCACCCCCGAGCAGTGGGAGCGCTTTCTGGCCGAGAAGGAGCTCGACTTCGCCTACACCGTGCCCCGGCTGGCCCGCTTTCGCTGCAACCTGATGCGCCAGCGCGGCTCGGTGGGGATCGTGATGCGCGTCGTCCCCGACCGCATCCCCACCTTCGAGGAGCTGGGCCTGCCGCGGCCCATCCTGGAGGGGCTGGCCGCCCAGCAGCGGGGGCTGGTCCTGGTCACCGGCCCCACCGGCTCCGGTAAGTCCACCACCCTAGCCTCGGTCGTCGAGCACATCAATCAGACCTACGCCCGGAACATCATCACCATCGAGGACCCGATCGAGTACCTCTACAAGAACAAGAAGAGCCTGGTGGTCCAGCGCGAAGTGGGGCTCGACACCCAGTCCTTCGCCAGCGGCCTCAAGCGCGCCATGCGCCAGGACCCGGACGTGATCCTGATCGGCGAGATGCGCGACCGGGAGACGGTGGAGGCGGCCTTGCAGGCGGCCCAGACAGGGCACCTGGTCTTCTCCACCTTGCACACCCTGGACGCGGTGCGCACCATCAACCGCATCATCGACTTCTTCCCCCTCTCCGAGCACCAGCAGGTGCGCATCCTGCTCGCCGAGAGCCTGCTCGGCATCCTCTCCCAGCGGCTGTTGCCCAAGTCCGACGGCAAGGGCCGGGTGCTGGCGATGGAGATCCTGCTCGCCACCCAGCTGGTGCGTGATCTGATCAAGGACGAGGAGCGTACCCACGAAATTAAGGATGTTATCGCTGAGGACAACATCCGTGGCATGCACACCTTCGACCAGCACCTGGTGCAGCTCTACCGTCAGGGCCTGATCGACCTCGAGGCCGCCACCGCCGCCGCTACCAGCCCGCACGAGTTCAAGCTCATCCTCACCCGGGAGACCGGGGAGACGTCGCTCTAGGCGTTAGCATGGCCAACGGGAGGTTTCGGACATGCTGGTCAGTGGACTCGAGATCCTGAAAAAGGCCCGTGAGGAAGGCTACGGTGTCGGCGCCTTCAACACCAACAACATGGAGATCACCCAGGCCATCCTGGAGGCCAGCGAGGAGCTAAGGAGCCCGGTGATCGTTGCCCTCTCCGAGGGAGCGATCAAGTACGGCGGCGAGTACCTGGTGAAGATGGTGCGCGAGGTCGCCCGCGACGTGCGCATCCCGGTGGCCATCCACCTCGACCACGGCTCCTCCTACGAGGCCGTGCTGAAAGCGCTAAGGATGGGCTTCACCTCGGTGATGATCGACAAGTCGGGCGAAGACTTCGAGACCAACGTGAAGGAGACCCGCCGCGTGGTCGAGGCCGCCCACGCCGTCGGCGTGCCCGTCGAGGCCGAGATCGGCAAGCTCGCCGGAGTCGAGGAGCACGTCGCCGTGGACGAGAAGGACGCCCTTTTGACCAACCCCCGCGAGGCCCAGCTCTTCGCCGAGAAGACCGGAATCGACTACCTGGCGGTGGCGATTGGCACCTCGCACGGCCCCTACAAGGGCAAGGGCCGCCCCTTCATCGACCACGAGCGGCTCAAGAAGATCGCCGAGCTCTTGCCCGGGATGCCGCTCGTCTTGCACGGGGCCTCGGGGGTGCCTAAGGAGCTCGTCGAGAAGATCAACAAGTACGGCGGCGACCTCGAGGGCGCCCAGGGGATCCACCCCGACGACATCCGCCTGGCGATCAAGGAGGGGATCAGCAAGATCAACACCGACACCGACCTCCGCCTGGCCTTCACCGCCGCCGTGCGCGAGGTGCTCTACACCAACCCCAAGGTCTACGATCCGCGGAAGATCCTGGGCCCGGCCCGCGAGGAGATGAAGCGGGTGGTCAAGGAGCGGATCGAGCTCTTTGGTTCCGCCGGCAAGGCCTGAGGGAGCGGGGCAAGCGGAGGGGGCCGGCGATCGCCGGCCCCCTTCCTTAGGGGTTTTGCTAGTGGGTGTAGTGCCCTTGCTTGCTGGCCAGCCTGAGCTCCAGGCCGGGGAGGCGCGGCAGCGGGTGGGGGAGCGGGAGGGGCTCGGCGGATAGGATCTCGCCCAGGGGTCTATTGGCCACGATGGCGATCCCCTGCCAGTGCACCTTTTCGCCTGGGAGGGGCCGGGCCCCGGCAAAGCCGGGGGCGCCGCTGAGGTCCGGCACCTGGTAGGTCGTCCTGCCCCCGAGCCAACCCGGGCTTACCACCGCGAACTCGGTGAAGTCGCCGAACTCGGCGACGAAGGCGTAGCCCACCAGGCCGCTCGTCCCGTAGCTGCTAAAGCCAAAGCGCGGCAGGCCATGGTCGCTGACGGAGGGGTCGAACTTCGCCGTTGGCAGCGCAAAGGCGATGTCTCCCCCGTCGTGGTCGAGGACCTTGACGTTGCTGGCCCGGTAGGTCCCGGCGGCGTCCTTGGCGCTGGCCTCGGCCCAGTAGACGTCGCCGGCCTCGGTGTCGGGGATCAGGTAGTAGTCACCGCCGGAGTGGTCCCCGGTCCCGAGCGCGGGGTCGTTGTCGGGGTCGTCGGAACCGTGGGGCACCACGAGGCCCTTTTTAGAGACGAAGCCCACCCCGAACCAGGGGTCCTGATCGGCCCAGGCGGGCAGGCTGAAGTTCTCCACGCTGGCGATGGCGGGGGTGTCGGCCGAGGTCAGCGCGTAGCTGCAGGGGGTGGCGCAGACCGGCGGCGTGGAGGCGTCGAGGTCCCGCACCAGCTTGATGCGCTTGATGAACCGCGGGGCATACTTGCTCGAGCCGCTATCGTAGGCGACGATGAGCAGGTCGCGCCGGGGCCGGGTAAGGAAGGTCAGCGGCTTGGGGGTGCCCAGCCCCACCTTCTTTGCCGACCAGGCCGAGCGCAGCCAGACGCGGTTATAGCCGCTCTCGCTGCTTTCGACCTCGATGGGAGCCTCGGTAAGGCTGTACTGGGCGATGTCGCTGAGAGAGGTGCAGCCCACCCGGAGGTCCGTGGTATCGTCGACGGTGAGCTGGAAGACCCGGGCGTAGCCAAACGTCGCCAGCTCCCAGCCCGTGGGAAGGCAGTTGACCGCCACCCCGTAGCGCTTTTCCCCGGCAGGGAGGGTTAAGGCGTAGACGCCCGGGGCCTGTTCCAGGGCGGCCTGCCAGCTGCCATCCGCGACCTGGTAGATCACCCGACCGGTGCCGGTCCCGCCGAAGGGGGCCACCAGATGCACCTTCACCTCGGTACCGGCGGGGCCCTGCGACCCGCAGGCGGCCAGCCAGAGCAGCCCGAAGAGCCCCATCCCCGCGATTGCAAACAACCGTTTCATTCAACACCTCCTTCGTGTTCTTCGTCCTAGCGGCGCTCCGCGACCCAGACCCGCCGCACCCCGGCGTCGTCCCCCTGGATCCAGGCGACGAGGGCGGCGCCGTCCTCAAGAAGCCCCACCGCGGGCGTGGCCTCCGCCACGTCGCCGGCGTCGGGGGAGAGCGCCTCGGCGAAATCCTGGGGCAGCTGCCAGCCCCCGCCCCCGGCCTCGGCCAGGTAGAGCCGACCCTTGCCCCCCGGGTCATCCTGTCGCCAGGCGACGAGCGCCCGCTCGCCGGCTAGCGCCACCGACGGGCAGCAGGCCATGGTCCCCGGCAGGCTCAGGTAGACGCCCCGTTTCCATGTCGAGCCCCGGAAGAACCAGGCCACCACCGCCCGCCCGCCGAGGTCCGGCTGCTCCCATGCAGCGAGAAAGCCGTCCTCACCGGCGGCGACCGCGGGGCGGCCGGCTTCGGGCGGCCCAAGCCGGCTTGCCGAGCTCCAGGAATCCCCCTCTCGCCGGGCGTAGCGCAGCCCCGACCCCCCGGGATCGTTCTTTTCCCAGATGAGAAGGGCCCGGTTGGCGGCGAGTGCGACCCGGGGATTCGTGTTCGAAAAGGCGCCTCGGAAGGCCCCCGGGGGCTGCCAGGCTCCGTTACGGAACGCGGCGTAGCCGATGTCCGACCGTGCCTGCCAGACGGCCAGGGCCTCTCCGGAGAGGGCGGCCAGGTCGGGCGTTTGGGCGTGGGTCTGGTCGGGGCTCACGGTCCAGGTCCGAAAGCCCCCGCCGGGGTCGCGGGCGACGAGGATGCGGTAATAGCTGCCAACCTTTTGCCGCCAGGCCACCCAGGCGGTGCCGCCCGCGTCCATCGCGACCGTGATCCGCATGGGGTCGGCCAGGGCCAGCTGGACCATGTTTTGCCAGGCGCCGTTCCTCCGCACCCGGACGCGCACGCGGCTGCCCTCGCGCCAGGCGAGCACGGCGTCCCCCCGGGCGTTGGCGGCGAGATCGTAGTCCACCACCGTGTCGTTGCCGCCCCCGGCGATGAGGGTGGGGTCCGACCAGCCACCCTCCGTGCGCTCGGCGAGATAGAGCCGGATCCGGGAACCCTCCGTTTCCTCCCAGGCCACCACCGCGTAGCCGGGGGCGAGGGCGGCCTTGACGCGCTTGGCCGGGTGCCCGGCGGTGAGCCGGGTGGTCGTCCAGGCCGGGGCCTCCTGCTTCGGGGGGGCGGTGCTGCAGGCGGCCAGCGCCAGCGCGAGCAGGAGCCAGGTCGTTTTCCTCATCGTGACCTCCTCTTTTAGCCTCCCCGGGGCCGCGTCACCGGGGCGTCACAGGGGCTATGCTTTGGGGTATGCACCCGGTGGACTTCATCCGCGAAAAGCGGGACGGCGGCGCCCATAGGGAGGCCGACCTCCGCGCCTGGGTCGAGGGGTTTACCAAGGGCGAGATCCCCGACTACCAGGTGGCCGCCTGGCTGATGGCGGTCTACTTCCAGGGGCTTTCCGACCAGGAGACCTTCGTGCTCACCGACGCCATGGCCCGCTCCGGGGAGATGCTTGACCTCTCCGACCTCGGGCCCACGGTGGACAAGCACTCCTCGGGCGGCGTCGGCGACAAGACCAGCCTGGTGGTGGGCCCCATCCTGGCTGCGAGCGGTGCCGTGGTGGCCAAGATGAGCGGCCGCGGCCTGGCCCACACCGGGGGGACGATCGACAAGCTCGAGTCCATCCCCGGGTTTAGGGCCACCCTCACCAAGGAGGAGTTCTTGGAGATCGCCCGGCGGGTGGGGCTCGTGATCGCCGCCCAGTCGGTGGACCTGGCCCCCGCCGACGGCAAGCTCTACGCCCTACGGGACGTCACCGCCACCGTGGAGAGCATGCCCCTGATCGCGAGCTCGATCATGTCCAAAAAGCTCGCCGCCGGGGCGAAGGCCATCGCCCTCGACGTCAAGGTGGGCAAGGGCGCCTTCATGAAGGAGGCGGCGGAGGCCCGCAGGCTGGCCGAGCTGATGATCGCCATCGGCGCCCGCGCCGGCCGGCGGGTGGGGGCGGTGCTCAGCCAGATGGACGAGCCCCTGGGCCGGGCGGTGGGCAACGCCATCGAGGTGCAAGAGGCCATCCAGACGCTTAAGGGCGAGGGGCCCGAGGACCTCACCGAGCTCGCCCTGGCCCTCGCCGAGCACGGCCTGAAGCTCGCCGGCCTCGACCCCGCTCGTGCCCGGCCGGCGCTCGAAAGCGGTGCCGCTTTGGAGAAGTTCCGGGCCTTCGTGGCCGCCCAGGGCGGGGATCCACGGGTGGCCGACGACCCCGGGCGCCTCGCCCTGGCCCCGGGCGTGGTCGAGCTCCGCGCTGAAGAAGGGGGGGTGGTGGCCGGGCTCGACGCGCTCAAGGTGGGCCTCGCGGTGCTCCGCCTGGGCGGCGGGCGGGAGAAGAAGGGCGCGCCCATCGATCACGGCGTGGGCGTTTACCTAGAAAAGAAGATTGGCGACCGGGTGCGCTCAGGTGAGGTCCTGGCCCGGGTCTACCATCGCGAGCGGGGGCTAAAAGAGGCGCTCGAGCTCCTAGGCGGGGCCTACGCCCTGGCCGACGCCGCCCGGCGGCCGCCGCTGATCCTCGACGTCCTTGACCCGGTCTAAAGCCGCGTGTCAAGCTGGGGCACGATGCGGCGTATCAAGCTGCCCCGGCGCTATGACCTCTTGATCACCCGTCCCGGGCGGCCGGCGGTGCGGCTCAGCCTGTCCTGGCTGGTGCCGCTCTTCGTCCTCGCCCTGTTGGTGGGCTGGGGGCTTTCCACGCTGGTGCTGGTGCGCACCGCCGCTGAGGCGGTGGCGCTCAGGGGCGAGGTGCGCCGCCTGGCCGGGGAGGTGCGCCGCCTGAACACCGACCTCCTCGCCAAGGAGCAGGAGAACCGGCGGCTGGCGGCCAAGGCGGCCGCGATCCTGGAGCAGCTGGAGGGGTTCGAGGCCGACCTCGAGGCCTTGAAAAAGCGCGCCGGGCTGAAGACTGGGCAAAAAAAAGCCCCCGCCGCTGAGCCGGTGGGCGCCGGCCGCCCGGCGCGGACGGAGGAGCTCTTTAAGGCCGCCGAGGCCCGGCTGGAAGCGCTCAGGGGGGAGCTCTCGGGCCGGGTCGAGCCCGCGCTCGCGCGCACCCTGGCGCGCGAGGCCGCCACCCCCCGGGGCCTGCCGCTCTACGTGCGTACCTACGTCGCCAGTGGCTTCGGGGTGCGCAAGAACCCCTTTGGCCGGGGCTACGAGTTCCACGACGGGGTGGACCTCCCCGCCTGGTACGGCACCCCCATCCACGCCACCGCCCCCGGGGTGGTGGTGGAGGCGGGCTGGTCGCGGATCTTCGGCCGCTACGTCAAGATCCGCCACGGCTACGGCTACGCCACCCTCTACGGCCACATGAGCCGCATCAAGGTGCGCCGGGGTCAGCGCGTCAAGCGCGGCCAGGTGGTCGGCTACGTGGGCTCCACCGGCCGCTCCACCGGGCCCCACGTGCACTACACGGTCTTCGTCAATGGCCGCGCCGTCAATCCCATCCCCTACTTCAAGACGCCGAGCTACGCCAGCCGTTAAACTTGAGGGGTGCTGGGTCGCAAGCGTTCTGCCAACAAGAGCATGACCTATATCGCCCCCGACGCCGTGGTGCGCGGGGATCTCGAGGCCGAGGGCGCGGTCCGCGTGGACGGCACCGTGCTCGGTTCGGTGCGCACCCGGGGGGACCTTGAGGTCGCCCCCGGCGGCCGGGTCCAGGGCGAGGTGATCGAGGCCCGCGACGTCGCCATCCACGGCCAGGTCCAGGCGCGGGTCGAGGCCCAGGGCCGGCTGGTGTTGACCAAGTCGGGCCGGCTGGAGGGCGACGTCGTCGCCCAGGCTCTGGACATCGAGGCGGGGGCGGTGTTCGTGGGCCGAAGCAAGACCGGGGAGGCCGCCCCGGCCTTCGAGCCAGCCGAGACGCCCCTGGAGGAGTAGTGGCCCTGGAGCGCTTTTTCCGCCGCCGGCGCACCCGCGGCGAGGGGCGCGAGGTCCCCTCGCTCTGGGTGCGCTGCCCGGCGTGCGAGGCCCGGGTCTACAAGAAGGACCTGGAGCAGAACCTCGGCGTCTGCCCCGAGTGCGGCTACCACAACCGCATCCCGGTCGAGGACTGGGTGAGGCTCCTCGCCGACGAGGGCAGCTTCGAGGTGACCACCGGGAAGATCGCCCCGGTGGACCCGCTCGGCTTCGTGGACACCGAGCCCTACCCCGAGCGCCTCGCCCGCTACCAGCAAAAGACCGGCCGGCCCGACGCCATCTATGGCGGCCGGGCGGCGATCGGCGGCGTGAAGAGCGTTCTCCTGGCGATGGACTACGCCTTCGCCGGGGGCTCGATGGGCTCGGTGGTGGGCGAGGAGATCGCCCGCGGCGCCGAGCTCGCCGCAGAGGAGAACCGGGCGCTGGTGATCGTCGCCGCCTCCGGCGGGGCGCGGATGCAGGAGGGGGCGCTCTCTCTGATGCAGATGGCCAAGACCACCTTCGCTTTGGAGAAGGTCTTCGAAAAGAAGCTGCCCTACGTCTCCATCCTCACCGACCCCACCACCGGCGGCGTCACCGCCAGCTTCGCCACCCTGGCCGACGTGATCTTCGCCGAGCCGGGGGCGCTGATCGGCTTCGCCGGCCCCCGGGTAATCAAGCAAACAATCCGCCAGGACCTGCCCGAGGGCTTCCAGCGGGCCGAGTTTTTGGAGGCCCACGGCCTCGTCGACCGGGTGGTGGACCGGCGCCAGCTGAAGGCCCACCTGGTGCGCGTCCTCCGCCACCTGCACCCCGAGGAGCGGGCCGATGGCGCTTGAGTTCGAGCGGCCGCTGGTCGAGCTGGAGGAGCGGATCCGGGCGCTCGAGGCCACCGCCGCCAAGGAAGGGCTCGACCTCTCCGAGGAGATCGCCCTCTTAAAGCAGAAGTTCGACCGGCTGCAAACCGAGATCTACGAGAACCTCACCCCCTGGCAGCGGGTGCAGCTGGCGCGGGCGCCTGGCCGGCCGACGACGCTGGACGTGCTCGAGCACGCCTTCGAGGACTTCGAGGAGCTCAAAGGGGACCGCGCCTTCGCCGACGACCCCGCGATCGTCGCCGGGCTGGCCCGCTTCCGCGGCCTGGAGGTGGTGGTCGCCGGCCAGCAAAAGGGCAAGAACACCAAGGAGAACATCCGCCGCAACTTCGGCATGCCCCACCCCGAGGGCTACCGCAAGGCGATGCGAATGATGGACCTCGCCGACCGCACCGGCCGGCCCTTTATCACCTTCATCGACACCCCCGGCGCCTACCCTGGGGTGGCCGCCGAGGAGCGCGGCCAGGCCTGGGTGATCGCCCGCTCGATCCAGCGCATGGCCCGGCTCCGGGTGCCGGCGGTGGCGGTGATCCTGGGCGAGGGGGGCTCCGGGGGGGCGCTGGCGCTGGGCGTTGGCAACCGCGTCTTGATCCTGGAGAACGCCTGGTACTCGGTGATCAGCCCCGAGTCCTGCGCCGCCATCCTCTGGCGCGACGCCAAGGAGGCCGAGAAGGCCGCCGCCGCCCTCAAGCTCACCGCCCGCGATCTTCTTGGGCTGGGGGTGGTGGACCGGGTGATCCCCGAGCCCGGGGGCGGCGCCCACCGCAACCCCGAGGGCACGATTCGAGCCATCGCCGACGCGCTCGAGGAGACCCTCAAAGAGCTCCTGCCCCTCGGTCCCGAGGCCCTCTTCGAGGACCGCTACCGGCGTTTCCGCCGCCTGGGCGCCTTTTCCGAGGCCGGCTGAAGAAGCCTTCAGCTTTTCAACCGCGCCGTTAACCACCCCCGGGTAGAGTGGGGGCGTAAGGAGGTGGTGCCATGAAACGCCTACTGGCGCTCTTCGCGCTGGTCCTTCCCCTGGCCCTGGCCGGGGCCAAGATCACCCCCCAGGGCATCGTGGTCAACCCCGCCCCGGGGAAGCTCCGCGTCAAGGTCTGGGTGGACAAGGACCCGGCCAAGACCGGCCGGGCCCAGTACCGGATTGGCGAGCCCATCCGGGTCTACGCCAGCGTTACCGAAAATGCCTACGTCTACCTCTTCGACGTCAAACCCAACGGCGAGATTAACCTCTTCTTGCCCAACCGCTACGACCGCGACAACTACCTGCGCGCCGGCGAGGTGCGGCGCTTTCCCCCGCCCGGGGCCCGCTACCGCTTCACCGTGGACGGCCCCCCGGGGGAGGAGCTGGTGCTGGCGATCGCTTCCAAGCGCCCCCTGACCAGCCGCGAGATCGGCGATATCGAGCGCGGCGAGGTCCGCGTGCGGGGCTTGCGGGCGCTTGCCCGGGCGCTCTCGATCGTCGTCGAGCCCCTGCCCGGGGACGCCTGGGCCAGCGACTGGGCACGGTTCTACGTGGTGGGCAGCGTTCCGCCGCCCCCGCCGCCGCCGGCCGAGGGCACGCTGGAGGTGGATAGCAGCCCCCGGGATGCCCAGGTCTTCCTCGACGGCCGCTATCTCGGGCTCACCCCGCTGGTCGCCGGCGTCCGCCCCGGCCGGCACGACCTCAGCGTGAAGAAGGCCGGCTACCGGCCCTACCGGGCGGCGGTGCGGCTCAACCCCGGCGAGCGGCTTAGGGTCTATGCCCGGCTGGTGCCCGAGGTCGAGACCGGGACCCTCTCGGTGCGCTCCAGCCCCAGCGGCGCCAAGGTCTATCTGAACGGCGCCTACCGCGGCCGCACGCCGCTCGACCTCGAGCTTCGGCCCGGCAGCTACGACCTCAAGCTCACCTACCCCGGCTACGCCCCCTGGTCGAAGCGGATCTACGTCCGCCCCGGCCAGACCACCTACGTGCACGCCACGCTGGTGGGCGGCAAGGCCTACCTCGAGATCGTCACCAACGTGCGGGCGCGGATCTTCCTCGACGGCTACGAGCTCGGCGTCAGCGACCCCCGCTTCCGCGCCCAGGTGGACCCCGGCAAGCGCTGGCTGGTGGTGCTGGCCCCGGGCTACGTGCCCTACGTGAAGAAGCTCGAGCTCGAGCCCGGCGAGCGCCGGGTGATCGAGGTCACCCTCTACCGGGCGCGCTAGGCCGGCCCCGCCCCCGGGCCGTTAGGATGGGGGCATGAACGCGGTGTTGCTCGCCGGAGGCCGGGCCGAGGACCCCCTCGCCCGGGCCTTCGGCGCGCCTTCCAAGGGCTTCGTCCC
>Ga0256832_1002840_pt1 | contig 11829 bp, 11 predicted proteins | sample 134614metaG_FD_190534 | JGI IMG/M metagenome (GOLD analysis project Ga0256832, IMG submission 190534) | Hydrothermal vent microbial communities from Lau Basin, Pacific Ocean - 134-614 | ecosystem: Environmental > Aquatic > Marine > Hydrothermal vents | place: Pacific Ocean: Lau Basin | collected... | reverse complement strand
CGGCGGGCGGCGGCGCGGCGGGCGGCGGCGCGGCGGGCGGCGGTGCGGCGGGTGGCGGTGCGGCGGGCGCGTTCGGTCGCCGGGGGCGTGCGGTCCACTCGTCCGCGTCCGGGTTCGGCTTCGCGGAGGGTCTCTGTGGGCGCGCCTGCGTCTCCTCGCCTTCGAGGGGTTCGCGCGGATCCTCGAAGGGTCCGGGCGTCCCATCCGGTCGCGGGGGCTCGGCGTTCGGAAGCGGTGGCGACGCCCCGACGGCGTGGGTCGCTTCGCCTTGGAGGGGTGCCGCGTCGGTCTCGAACTCCTCGAAGGCCAGGTCCTCGACGCTCAGCTCCCGGGTGCTGCTGCTCCTTGGTTCCTCGGCGGTCTCGTCGACGAGCTCGAACGAGTCGAGCGACTCGGTGCCCCCATCCGAGAGCGGGCGGCCTCGCGTCTTGCGTCCGGCGGTCGTCGCCTCCGCGTCGAAGCTCCTGGAAGGTTCGGGCGCAGCGGGCGCCGGCACCACCGCCGGCATCCCCAGCATCGTCCGCTTGTGCCGCCGGACCTGGGGTTTCGTGGGTTGCTCCGACGCCGCCACGAAGCCCGGATCGGTCCTCACGGTCGCCGTCGGCGGCAGCTCCATGCGGGTCGGCGACATGTCCAGCGGGCCGCCCTGCATCTCCACCGTCGCCGGCTCGAGGTTCCCGAACCACCGCTCGATGGTCTCCATCGGCGGCGGCCCATCCAACTCGTCGAGCTCCTCCAGCAGCTCGCGGGCCTCGGTGTCGTCGGGCGCCAGCTGGAGCGCCGCGTGGAGCGCGTCGAGCGCCGCGTCCTTGTTGCCGCCTCGGATGTGCGCCTCGGCGAGCAAGCGGTAGGCGCTCACGCAGCGAGGGTCCTTTCGGGTGAGCGCCTGCATCTCGATGCGGACCTCGTCGTGCCGGTTCAACGCCAAGAGCGCCTGGGCCAGCAGCAGGCGCACTGCGGCCTCGTCCGGTCGGGACAGGAGCACGCGGCGGCAGGCCCGCACCGCGTCCCGGTACTTCCGTTGAGAGATCAGCTCCTTCGCGCGAGCGGCGACATCCTGGACGTTCGTGCCCACGGGTAGCCGGAAGGGTACTGGCCCGCGGGCGAATTCTGAAGCGTTCAACGACGGCTTTCGTCTTTGACGGCGCCCGCCGCAGGCCCCACCCTGAAGGGGCCATGCGCCGTCTGCTCCTCACCCTTGCGATCGCCGCCGCCGTCGCTCTGCCGGCCCTGGCCCACGAATACGAAGGCCCCGACTGCGCCCAGGTCCGTGCCGAGGCCCCTTACCAGGCCTACGGCTACACGCACATCGTCGTCGTCGACAACCGCTGCGATCGCTCGCTCCATTGCCGCGTCGCGACGGACGTCGATCCCGAATGGAAGGAGCTGCGGGTGCCTGCCGGCGAGACCGGCCGGGTCGTCACGCGTCGCGGCTCCCCCGCGAGCGCCTTCGAGGCCCGCGCCCGCTGCACCGAGGACTGACCACTCAGTCCCACTCAGTCGTCGTCGAGCAGGCCGAGGTCGCGCATGCGGCGCCACAGCGTGCTGCGGCTCATGCCCAGGATCGCCGCCGCGCGCCCCCGGTGACCGCCGGCTCGTTCCAGAGCGCGGAGGATGCGTTCTTCCTCGCCGCTGGCCTCGACCGCAGGCACGTTCGTTCGCGGCGCGCTGGGCTCCTCACCGCGCACCTCCGGCGGCAGGTCCGCCTCCTGGAGGATCGGTCCGTCCCCCATCACGATCGCATACTCCATGGCGTTCTGGAGCTCGCGCACGTTGCCGGGCCAGCCGTAAGTCTCCAGGGCGCGCCGCGCCCCCGCCGAGATTCCTGTCACCGTGCGGTGTTCGTCGCTCAGCTCCCGGAGGAAGCGCCGCGCCAGCATCAGGACGTCGCCGGGACGCTCCCGGAGTGGCGGTAGATAGAGCGGAATCACGCGCAGACGGTAGAGCAGGTCCTCACGGAAGGTCCCGGCCGCGACCGCCTCCCGGAGCGCCGTGTGGGTCGCCGAGACGACGCGCACGTCCACGCCGATCGGCTGCCGTCCCCCGACCGGGATGACCGTCCGCTCCTGGAGCACCCGCAGCAGCTTCGCCTGCAGCTCGAGGCTGAGCTCGGCGACCTCGTCGAGGAAGAGCGTGCCGCCCTCCGCGAGCCGAAGATGCCCCGGGTAGTCGCGCACGGCCCCCGTGAACGCGCCGCGGACGTGGCCGAAGAGCTCGCTCTCGAGGAGGTTCGGCGGCAGGGCCGCGCAGTTGATGGCGCGGAACGGGCCGTTGGCGCGCGGAGACGCCGCGTGGATGGCCCGGGCCACGAGCTCCTTGCCGGTGCCCGTCTCGCCACGGATGAGCACCGTCACGTCCCGTCGAGCCACCCGCTGAATCTGCCGGAACAGCGCCTTCATCGAGGGCGCGCGGCTGTGCATCTCGTGAAACGCCACGGGCGCGTCGGGGCTCCCGCTCTCCCAGGGCTCTCCTTCGAGGGTGAGCAGCCAGCCCCGAAGCTCCTCGTCGCGACGGATCGGTGAGGCGCGCACTTCGATCATCCGCAGCCCGCGCGGCGACGGCCGCGGCACCTGGGCGACGACCGCCCGACCCTCGGCGAGCGCCTCGGCCAGGGGGCGCTCCTCGCTCTGTCCGCAGAGCAGCTTGGGCACGGCAATGCCCGCCTGAATGCCGTCGACGAGGACGGTGGCGGGCTGGGTCCACGCCACGACCCGCAGCGCCCCGTCCAGGACGACCCCGGCCCCCAGCACCTCCTCGAGAGCGTCCAGGAGCAGTCGCTCGGTACCTTCCGACACGGCTGCATCGTACCGCGCATCGACCGCGTTATGCTGGGCTTCATGAGCAAACTCGCCGTGCTGACGTCCGGAGGCGACGCCCCGGGGATGAACAGCGCCCTGCGCGCCATCGCGAAGACCTGCGCGGGTCGCGGCACCGAGCTCGTCGGGGTGGAGCTCGGTTACGAGGGGCTGATCGACGGTGCCTTCCGGCCGCTCACGGAGCGCCGCGGCGCAACCCTGACGACCACCGTCGAGGTCGACCGCTGCGGCGGCTGGGGCGGGACCGTCTTGGGAAGCGCCCGCTCCGAGCGCTTCCGCTCCGCCGAAGGGCGCGCCCAGGCCGCCGAGCGGCTCGCCGCCGAGGGTGTCGACGGGCTGCTCGTCATCGGCGGCAACGGTTCGCTCACGGGGGCCCAGCTCCTCGCCGACGAACACGGCGTGGCGATCGTCGGGCTCCCCGCTTCGATCGACAACGACATCGGCGCCACCGGCATGGCCATCGGCGTCGACACGGCGCTGGGGACGATCATCGACGCCTGCGACCGCATCAGCGACACCGCGAGCGCTCATCGTCGGGCTTTCCTCGTCGAGGTGATGGGGCGCGACTGCGGATACCTCGCCATGGCCAGCGCTGTCGCCGCCGGCGCCGACGCTGTGCTGATGCGCGAGCAGGGGCGTGACGACGCGGCGGTCATCGACGCCGTCGAGCAGACCATCCGCCGCGGTTTCGAGCGAGGCAAACGCCAGGTGCTCATCATCAAGTCCGAAGGGGTCCGCTTGCCGTGCACGAAGCTCGTGCGCGAGGTCAACGCCCGCATCGAGGGCGACCTCGTGCGCGCCACCGTGCTCGGGCACGTCGTCCGCGGTGGCCGGCCGAGCTACCAGGACCGCCGCATCGCCAGCCGCCTGGGTTTCCAGGCGGTGCTCGCGATGGAGCGCGGGCGGGTCGGCACCATGACCGCCTGGCGCCCTACGGTGAAGGACGCCGAGAGAACCGAGGACCCGACCGTCGGGCTCGTCCCCCTGTCCCGGGTGATCGAGGAGACCCAGCGGGTGCTCGACGGCACCAGTGAGGTGATGCGGTGGCGCCTCCAGATGATGGAACGGATCGCCGGGGTCCTCGGGGTGTGAAGCGTCCCGGTTGGCCAAAGCTCCGAGCAGGGAAGCTCGCCCCGACGGTCTTGCTGGCACTGGCGGCTTGCGCCGCGCGTCCTCCGACGGCACGGCGCTGGGCCCAAGCCGACCTCGACTGCCCCGCCGAAAGCCTCGAGGTGCGGCACCTCGATCTCGGCATCTTCGAGGTGGAAGGATGCGGGCAGCGGGCGCTCTACCGCTGCCCCAACCGCGAGGCTTGCGAGCGCATCGACGACCCCGCGGCGCTTCTCCCACCCGCGCCCTGAGAGCCACGGCGTTTCGTGGCGAAGTCTGCCTGCAGGCGCTACCTTGCGCTGCGCCGGGCGTCCCCTGCGCCGGCGAAGGAGGCATCCGATGGTGACTCAGCCCATTCAAGCTTCGGCGACGGGCTCTTGGCAGTCTTCGGAACGGAAGCCGGCTGCCCACACGACGAGAGGAGACCTCGCCGACCGTTTGGCCGACCGTTTCACCGAGCTGCTCATCAAGCACCGCTGGGCGACGGTGGTGCCCGTGGTGTTGCCGCTGAGCAAGGCCTACGACCTCTACTGGACCGCGAAGAACATCCACCTGCGCAACTTGCTGAGCGATCCCGCCGGTCACGCGCGCCGTGTGCAGCACATCCAGGACCAGATCCGCGCCTGGAACGCGGCTGGCCGACCCGGGCGGCTGTGCACCTCCCGCAAGGGCTGGCAGACCGTGTCGAGCCGCGTCAGCGAATACAAGAAGACCGAGTACGGCGTCGATGTGGACCTGCACGACATCCTCGAAATCGACACCGCGCGCCGCGTCGTGCGCGTCGAGCCTCGCGTGAACATGGGCCAGCTCACCCACGCCCTGGTGCCGCTGGGTTGGACCGTCCCCGTCGTGCCCGAGCTCGACGATCTGACCGTCGGTGGGCTCTTCCTCGGCTACGGCATCGAATCGTCTTCGCACAACTACGGTCTGTTCGCCGACACGGTGCTCTCGGCGGAGGTCGTCCTCGCCGACGGTCGCGTCGTCCGCTGCAGCAGGGACGAGAACCCGGACCTCTTCCACGCGCTGCCGTGGAGCTACGGCGCCCACGGTTTCCTGACGGCGCTGGAGCTGCCCCTCATCGAGTGCAAGCCCCACGTGCGCGTCACCTACCGCCCGGCGGCCAGTCACGAGGAAGGCATCGCCCTCTTCAAGGAGACGATCGCGGGCGAGAACCCGCCGGAGTTCGTCGACGCGCTGCTTCTCGACGGCGACCGCGCCATCCTCGTCGAGGCGGACTTCGCGGACCTGCCCGAGGGCGAACGCGCCAACCCCATCGGGCGCTGGTACAAGCCCTGGTTCTACAAGCACATGGAGTCGTTCGCCCGCCGCGGCGAGACGGCCACCGAGTACATCCCGCTGCGCGAGTACTACCACCGCTACACCCGCAGCCTGTATTGGCACGGGGAGCTGCTCGTGCCCTTCGGCAACCACCCGCTGTTCCGCTATCCGCTCGGATGGCTCATGCCGCCCAAGGTCAGCTTCCTGAAGCTGACGCAGACCGAGCGCATGCGGCGCTACCGCGAGGAGCGCAACGTCGTGCAGGACGCCCTCGTTCCCCTGCGCTACCTCGAAGAGGCCGTGGCGATGTTCCACCGCGAGTTCGAGTGCTACCCGCTTTGGCTCTGCGGGCACAAGACCTTCCGCACCGAACCGCAGGGCATGATGAGCCCGAGCAAGCCGGGCCTCGCCGAGGAGATGTTCGTGGACCTCGGCGCGTGGTTCGTGCCGGGTCCGGTCCGGCGCGGCGAGCGCTGGGACGGTCGGCAGGCCGTGCGGAACATGGAGAAGTGGCTGCGCGAGCACCACGGCTACCAGTGCCTCTACGCCGTCACCGAGCAGACCCGCGAGGAGTTCTGGCAGATGTTCGACCCCACCCTCTACCGTCAGGTGCGGCAGAAGTACGGCGCCGAGGGCGTGTTCATGGACACCTACGACAAGGTCAAGCGTCCACAGATGCCCTGAGCGCGTCGCGTTTGCGCTTGCGCCTCGTGAGCAGGAGCACCGTCACCGCGCCGCTCACGAAGCCGCCGAGCAGGGTCGTGCCGAGCAGGGCGAACACAGGGAGCTCGGCCGACATCCACAGGAAGTGGGCCTCGACCGGCGCCCTATTCTGCATGACCAAGGTCAGCATGAGCGCGCTGACCAGCAGCAGCAGCACGATGCGGAGTTTGCGGGCCGTGGTCATCGCGCCTCCAGCGTAGGGGTCGAGGCCTCGATGGCCTCGCCACGACCCAGAGCATGCGCCGCGGGCGCCGCGAGCGCACGCGGAACCTCTCGATGCCACCGCGCAACGGGCGGGCCTCGACGGGTTGCGGCTGAGGTACGCTGGCACGCATGGAGCCGAACACCCATCGCGCGATCTCCCACGAGCTCTGCGGACGACCCGTGGCCATGGACTCCGGCGAAGCGACGGTTGCGCTCGTCACCACCGAGGCGATGGTCGTCGACGACACGGGGCTCGTGCATGGAGGTTTCGTCTTCGGCGCCGTCGACCACGCGGCGATGCTCGCGGTCAACCACCCCCATGTCGTGCTCGGCTCGGCCCAGGTGCGCTTCGTCGCGCCCGTGCGCGTCGGCGACGAGGTCCGGGCGAGTGCGACGCTCGTGGAGAGCCGGGGCAAGAAGCGACTGCTCGAGGTGATCGCCGCGGTGGGGGATGCGGTGGTCCTGCGCGGGACGATGACCGCCTTCGTCCTCGACCACCACGTCCTGGCCGGCCGCTGAGGCTGGCTTCGCTCTGCGGGCGGCGCTAGGCTGCAGGCCGTGGCCGAGAGAGCGAACTGGGGGGCGATCGGTCTTGCGCTGCTGGTCGCTTGTGGAGGAGGGGACGACGAGCCCGGCGCGTGTCGCCGTTCGTCGGACTGCGCTTTGAACGCACGGTGCGTCAACGGCTTCTGCGTCGCGCGCGAAGACGCCGGGAGCGCTCGCGACGCCGGCAGGGACGCGACGCCGGATGCTGGCCCGGACGCTGCACGGGACGCTGCACGGGACGCCGCGCGGGACGCCGGGGTCGACGCCGCGGCACCGGACGCCGGCCCGTGCGGAGCGACGATGGAGGTCTCCACGCTGGAGGAGCTCCTCACCTTCGTGCCGGCGGCCTACGGGCCGAGCTTCCCCGCGGACTGGGACTCGCAGGCCGCGTCGAGCCCCGACCTCCGGGCGACGGCCACTTTGACGGTCCTGCCGGAAGACTTTCCCTCGCCCACCGACTGTCCGGACTGTTCGACGCGGCTGCTTCTCGACGCGAACCTCGCGGGCGCGGCCACCATCGCCGGCGGGGGCGTGCGCATCGAGTCCGGCGTGGAGTTCCGCATGCGCTTCGCGAACCCGCACGACGGCTCCTTGGCGGCTCAGACGACCGTTCGTTTCGAGCGCCCGTGCGCGGGGCACTGCTTTGCCTCCGAGCTGCGCTGCAGCGAAGACCAGGCTTGCTACGAAGCCGGCGAAAGCTTTTGTCTGGCTTGCGAGCATCGCCCTGGGCGAGAGTGCGCGTGCGTGGGCAGCGACGGCGAGCCGCTTCCGGATGACAGCGCCTGTGTCTACGGCCTGTTCCTCATAGGCGAGTGCAAAATGGGCGCCTGCGTCTATCAGTTCATGCGTTGAGCCCCCAAGCCCTCTTCCTTCCAATCCACGGTCAGGATCCCACCCATGGACAACCAACGCATCGCGAGCTTCGAGGAGTTTTGGCCCTACTACCTCTCCGAGCATCGGAGCCCCGCGTCCCGGCGCCTCCACTTCCTGGGAACCACCGGCTGGCTCGCCTCCCTCGCCGGAAGCCTGGTGGTGAACCCCGTCGGCTTCGGAGCCGCCCTCGCCGGCTTCGGCGGTCTGATGGCTCACGGGGTCAAGAAGGGAGAGTCCGACGGACCTCGGCTCGCCCACATCGCGGGGATGCTGGGATTGCCAGCCCTCGCCTCCCCGCTGCTCTTCCCCGCAGGGGTGGTCTTCGCCTACGCCTGCGCCTGGGTTGGCCATTTCGCTGTCGAGAACAACCGGCCGGCCACGTTCGAGTACCCGCTCTGGTCCCTCGCCGGCGATCTCAAGATGTGGTCGCACATGGTGCGCGGTCGCCTGTGGAACGGCGACCCCCTCGAAGAGCTCGGCCTCGAGGATCCCTCCCTCGTTCCGGACGCCGAAGCGCCCGCCTCGACGATCCACGCCTGAAGCGCATCTCAAGAGTCTACGGATCCATCGACGACCGCTGTGGAGATGGGCTCTAGGGCAGGTCGCGTCGGAGGACGAGGTTCGTCGTCCCGGTCTCCGCGTCGAAGAGCAGCGCCACCTCACCCGCGGCGAGCTGCGCGCGGACGGCGGCCATCTTGGCCTCCAGGGACACTTCGTCCCGGCCGTACTCCGTGCCCTCGCGGGTCACGAACTCCTCGAGGACGCCTGCGAGGGCCTCCTCGCTGAGCTCGCCCCAGGGCACCTCGATTTGCTTCACGCGTCCTCCGGTTCGTCCAGGGCGGCTCGGATGCGGCGGAGCAGCTCGTCCGGTTCGAACGGCTTACGAATCAGTCGGGAGCCATCGACCTCTTCGCCGTCGAGGCTGCGCGGATCGGCGTAGCCGCTCGTGAGCAGGATGCGCGCCGAGGGATCGAGCGCCCGAATGGCCCGTTCCGCGGCGGGGCCGGTCATGCGGGGCATGACGACGTCGAGCAGCACGAGGTCGATGTCGTCGCGCTCCCCGAAGATGCGCACCGCCTCCGCGCCGTCTCGCGCCAACAGCACGCGGTAGCCGTAGCGCACGAGCATGCGCCGCACGATGCTGCGCACGAGGTCGTCGTCCTCGGCGACGAGGATCGTCTCGTCCCCGCCGACGACGGCGCTCTCGAGCTTGGTGCCCACCTCCCCGGCCTGGCGTTCGGTCGCCGGCAGGTAGATCTTGAAGGTCGTGCCTTTGCCGGGCTCGCTGTAGACATGCACGAAGCCGCCGTGCTGCTGGACGATGCCGTAGACCGTCGAGAGCCCCAGACCGGTGCCTTCGGGGGCCGTCTTCGTGCTGAAGAAAGGCTCGAACACTCGCCCGCGCACCTCCTCGTTCATCCCGATGCCGGTGTCCGTGACGGTGAGCAAGACGTAGCGCCCAGGCTTCGCCCAGGGGTGCAGCTCCCGGTAGTTGCCGTTGATGAGGACGTTTTCCGTCTCGATCGTCAGGCGCCCGCCCTGCGGCATGGCATCCCGGGCGTTGACGCAGAGGTTGACGATCACCTGCTCGAGCTGGCCTGGATCGGCCGATACGAGGGCAAGCGCGTGGCCCTCGATGAGATCGATCTCGATGTCTTCGCGGATGAGCCGTCGGAGCATCGTCATGAGCCTGCTCGCGATCTCGTTGAGCGAGACAGGACGCATCTGAGTCGGTTGCCGCCGCGCGAAGGTGAGCAGCTGCGAGGTCAGCGCCGCGCCACGCTCGGCAGCGTCGAGGATCTCCTGAGCGTGCTCGCGGCTTGGCCCATCGATGTCGACGTCGGTCAGGATGAAGGAGGCGTTCGCCAAGATGGACTGCAGCAGGTTGTTGAAGTCGTGCGCGATGCCTCCGGCGAGCTGCCCGATGGCGTCCATGCGCCGCGCTTGTTGCAGCTGCTGTTCGAGGGCGCGGCTCGCGGTGACGTTTCGTCCGATGGCGTAGATCTGAGAGGCCTCGCGGTCCGCCCAGGCGTGCCATTCGGTCCAGAGGAACTGGCCGTCGGCGCGGCGCAGGCGCAGCTCCACCTGCGTTACGGACGTTCGCGTCGCGAGGTCGTCGAGGACCTGCTGGAGCGCTGGCCGATCGTCGGGGTGAGGCACGTCGAAGTAAGAGCCGGACTCCAGCTCCTCGACGCCGAAGCCGAGCTCCGTCGCCAACGCCGGGTTGACGCGGAGGAGGCGCCCCTCGAAGTCGGCCACGCACAGCAGGTCGGGCGAGAGGTCGAAGAAACGGTCGAGGGAGAGCGACGCCATCATCGGATCATAAAGGCGAGCGCGCCGCCGGGACGAAGAGATTGCGCGTCGCCGTCACCAGGGGTTAAGCGAAGCTCGGTACTCGACGAATTTGGATTACCATTTGGGTGAGGTCTGGCGAGCCGCCGCGACCCGGAGGTCGCGGCGGGCGAACCCGAGGAGGCCGGCGGACCCTGCGAGCGCGGCCGCGCCAAGCACCGCGAAGACGGCGCGCACGCCGAAGGCGGCGGCGATGGGCTGACCGACGAGAGGAGACACGAACTGGCCGGCGAAGAGCCCCGCAACGAGGACCGCGGCGGCGGTCCCGCGGCGGGTGGGCGGCACTCGGCGCACGGCCCACTGGTTGAGGGTAGGCATGAACAGCCCCATGCCGAGCCCGATGGTCGCCGTCGCCCCCAGGACCGCCGCGAAGCCTGGGGCGGCGAAGAGCGCGCACAGGCCAACGCCGACGAGCCCGAAGCCGACGCCCAGCACGGCCATGGGCGACAGGCGACGGGCGAAGACCTCGAAGCGCAACGAGACGAGCCCCGCGGTGAGGTTGCACATCGCGATCGCCGCGCCCGCCTCCAGCCCGCCGAGGTCCAAGCGCGCCCGTAGGTCGAAGGGAAGCTGGGTGGGCAACGCGTAGAACAAGAGCATCGAAGCGAACGCCGCCAAGCCGAGGCCGAGTACGCCGAGCCACGGAAACTCACCGCGGCGGGGGGACTCGGGGGCGGTGGATCGAGGCGCCGGCAACGAGAGCGCCGCGGCGGCGATGGGGATCGCGAGTAGATAGATTGCGAAGGGCCCGCGCCAGGAGAGGTCCGCGAGCAGGCCGCCGACCAAGAGGAAGACCACCCCACCGAAAGCCATGAACGCAGACTGGAGGCCGAGCAGCCGCGCGCGCCGGCGCCCTTCGTAATAGTCCGCGATGAGGGCCGTGGAGGCGGTCATGACGATCGCGACGGACACGCCGAGGACGCCCCGGGCGATGAGGATCGGGACGAGGTGATCGAGCCAGAGGCCGCTCGATCCGGCCGCGGCGAAGAGGGCGGCTCCCACGGCCAACATGCGCCGGCGGTCGATGCGGTCGACGAGGCCCCCGAGGGCGACCGCCAGCGTCGCGATGAAGAGCGCCGGGGTGGTGAGGACCAGCCTCACGAGAAGGTCGACCTCCTGCGCCGTGGCGAAGGCGGTCCGCATGGCGGGCAGCGCCGGGGCGATGGCCGCGCCGGACATCACCGTGAGGCTACTGGCCGCCAGGAGGGTCAGGTTCGTGGTCCTCCCCGGTCGCAGCGACGCGTCCATGTCCCTCGGACGCGCATCCGCGCTGTCCGTGACGTCCGGGCGGAAGGGCGCCTTGGGCTCGGCGCCCTTCGCCCCAACTCGGGGCTCGATGCCGCAACGGGACACAGCCTCAGCGGACCTCGAAGAGCATCGAGGCGGCGCGCAGCCGCTCGAGCAGCCGGTCGCCCATGGTCGAGGCCGGTGTGCGGACTCCGCCCGGGGCGTCGAGCTCGGCACCATCGAGCGCGAGGCAGAGTGCGGCCTCTGCGAGCATCTTGGCGGTCTCGCCGTAGCCTGGATCCTTGCGGCCCTCGACACGTCCGCGGAGCTCCACGGCCTGCCCGTCGCCGGTGCGTCCGCTCGCGATCAGGCGCACGACGAAGAAGCCGCGCTCGCGCTCTTCGCGGCTGGGTCCTTCGCCGGGCTTCGGCAAGACTTTCTGGGCAAGGAGCCGTCGGGTCGGTCCGATGGATGCGGCGGCGACGAAGGCGGCCAGCCCCGTGGCGACGGCGGTCGCCCGCAGCAAGCCCTTGGGGCCCTTGCCGAAGGACATCCGCTCCGAGTAGCGGAAGCTGCGGCCGTACGGGTAGCCGAGCAGGGCGTTCGTTCGTCGCACGACGCGGGAGTTGATCGCCGCCATGAGGAAGGGCCCGACCCACATGCGCAGCCGCCGGTCGAAGTGGACCGTCATCGGGTCGGG
>Ga0256832_1002839_pt1 | contig 11831 bp, 13 predicted proteins | sample 134614metaG_FD_190534 | JGI IMG/M metagenome (GOLD analysis project Ga0256832, IMG submission 190534) | Hydrothermal vent microbial communities from Lau Basin, Pacific Ocean - 134-614 | ecosystem: Environmental > Aquatic > Marine > Hydrothermal vents | place: Pacific Ocean: Lau Basin | collected... | reverse complement strand
AGAAGTATAGAAGGGGTGGAAGTGGCATTTATAATGATACAAAAACCTGATCTTGAAACATGGAGGGTTTCGCTGAGGGGAAAAGGAAGGATAAATGTGCAGAAAATAGCAAAAAGGTTTGGCGGTGGAGGTCATAGAGATGCAGCTGGATGCAGGATAAAAGGGTCAGAAGAAGAAGTAAAACAAAAGCTTATAAAAGCGGTAAAAGATGAGATAGACCTGCAGTTAAAAGAAAAAGTTAATGTTTAGTTTTCTCTTCCCCTTTTTCCTCAGAAACGATGTACTTCTGGACATCTTTGTACATATTCCTGAAACCGGCAGCCACGCCGAAAAAGAAAAACAGTATTGTAAGCCAGGGTGATGTTCCGAAATATTTATCGAGGAAATACCCTAACAGAACACCAACAACAACCCCTGAAACTAAATGAAGACCTATTGATCCTATCGAGAGATACTGAATGAAACCTTTTTTTGCCATTTATTTAAGGCCTAATACATCCATCATGTCGTAAAGACCGGCAGGCTTATCCTTAATCCATTTTGCTGCCTCAACAGCACCCTTTGCAAAAATATCCCTTGAGCCTGCTTTGTGTGTCAGTTCTATCCTTTCTCCCATTCCTGCGAATATCACAGTGTGCTCTCCAACAACATCTCCACCTCTGAGGGCAAAAACAGCTATCTCATCTGAAGGTCTGCCGTTTTCGTAAATACCTTCCCTTCCGTAAACAACATTTTTTATACCAGTTTCTTCCTTCAGTATGTCTACTATCTTTACGGCTGTTCCTGAAGGGGCGTCCTTTTTGAACCTGTGGTGCATCTCAACAACTTCTATGTCGTAGCCCTTACCCTTTAATGCTCTTGCAGCCTCCTGAACCAGTTTAAAAAGCAGGTTAACACCTATACTCATATTTGGGGCAAGAACAACAGGAACATCTTTTGACAGTTCTTTAATCTCTTTTATCTGATCATCAGTAAAACCTGTAGTTCCTATAACCATACCTTTCTTATTTTTGTCAGCAGCTATCAATCTAAGGTGAGACAGAACAGCTTCTGTATTTCCTGCAAAATCAATAACAACATCTGTTTTTTCTAAAAGTTTTGAAAGGTCTGAAAATATAGGGGCATCTATTTTTTCGCCTATCAGTTCTCCTACATTTTCATGGAAGTGTACACAGTCAGGACTTTCCACTCCACCAGTGATCTGTACCTCAGGATCCTGATATGCTATCTGGGCTATCTTTCTTCCCATTCTGCCCATTATTCCAGAGATTACGATCCTTACCATCAGTTATCCTTTCCCTCCGGCGAAAATATTAGATCTGCAAGTTCATGGAGAGTGTTATCTACCTGTTCTGGAGGAACAACAAAGGGTGCGATAGCGATATCGACACCCTCAGCAAATATCAGGTTTTTTAAAAGGTTTTTTATCTGTTCCACATCTTCAGGGGAAACATCTTTTCTAAATGATTCTGTTGCTTCTTTATCAGTCACGAAAAAACCGACAATGGCAAAGGGATATGCCTTTTTTTCCCCTTCCATTATTTTTCCTTAGTTCCCATCTTGTACATAACCGTTCCCCACAGAACAAGGAGCATAGCAAGCATTAAAATAAAAAGTATAACCTCAGCTGGTGGAATTCCTCCGTAAGTTGCCTCCATGCCACTTAACCTCCTGATTTTATTAATAATTATACTAAATGTATTTATCTAAAAAAGCAACTCAGCCCTTTTTGTAGTCTGTGTAAACAAAATATATCCCTTCCATTGACAAAAACTTATCATACACAAAATCTATTTTCAGACCCTCTGATATAAGCTTTCCGTTCCCACCTGTTATTATCACCCGATGATTATAACCTGCTTCTTTATTTATCTTTTCAACAATACCTTCAACCATTGAGACATAACCATGATAAAGGCCTGTTCTAATACTATCTACCGTTGTTTTTCCTATTACATGAGTAATTTTCTCAAGATTGACCGAAGGTAGTTTTGCTGTTTTGGAAAACAGTGATTCAACGCTTGCGTCTATTCCGGGAAATATGGCACCTCCTACATATTCAGCTTTTTCATTTATAACATCAAAAGTTATGGCAGTTCCAAAATCTATAACGATTGAAGGATAGCCGTACTTTTTCACCACAGCATAACCATTGACAAGTCTATCTATCCCAACCTCATCAGGATTTTTATATTTGTTGGTTATATGGATTGGAAGATCTCTCCCTATGAAAAGGGCTTTTTTCCCTGATATTTTTTTTACAGCCTTTCCAACCCTCTCCTCAACTGTTGGTACTACTGAGGAAATAGCATAATCTTTTATCTCTGGAAAGTCTTCTATGATTAATATCTGGTAAAGATCAAGAAACCAGTCGTCTTGTGTTTTTCCCCTGTCTGTTTTTAGTTTGTAGCTTTTGATAAGGGTTTCGGATCTTAAAAAACCTATTTCTGTTGTTGTATTTCCTATATCTATACCAATTATCATTTATTATTCCCTGTAAAAATAATCAACAATAGCATTATATACCCCAAAGCTGAACTTCTCTATAAAGTCCTCACTTTTTAAAAGCTGGGCATCAACAGGATCTGTCAGATAAAGAACTTCTATTAGAACAGAAGGTATCCCGGGTGTTTTCAGAACAGCAAAGTTTGCACTGTCCACATCTTTAAAATCTGTTATATTTTTCAGATGTTTTTTTAGATAATAAGCAAAATTTCTTCCCTCTGTCATTGTGGTGCTTATCGCAAGGTCGGCCATTATTCTGTTTACAAGGGGATTTGCACGAACTTTAATATAATTCATAACAGCACTATTTTCCCTTTTCTCAACAAGCCTCGCTATCTTAGATCTCGCTCCTCTAAGGTTCAGGGTGTAAACATAAGTTCCCGATTCTGTTCTTGTAGGCGAGGAATTGCAGTGTATACTTATGAAAAGATCTGCATTCTTTTTAACTGCAAAAACCGTTCTGTCGTAGAGGCTAATAGATCTGTCAGAATTTCTGGTTAGATAAACTTTAAATCTTGGATCTTTTTCGATAATCTTCTTTAATTTTTTTGCTATCTTTAGATTCACGTTTTTTTCTATTAGACCGTTTGCTATAGCACCTGGTTTTCTGCCCCCATGTCCTGGATCTATAACTATAATTTTCCTGTCCCCTGTGTAGTTTATAGGAGTTTCCTTTTTTTTAATTTCATAATTCATTATTATATCGTATATAGGATCAGAGGAAACTTTTGCTGTTTTTCCGCTCGTATTTTTTTTCAAAAAATCAATAACAATTCTATAAGGGTTGTTCAGTGTGTATATCTTGTATCCTTTTATTTTACTGGACACCTCAAAAACAAACTTTGTTGTTTCTCCGTTGTAGATAATGTCAAGACTTTTAACATACTTCCTCTTTAAGATTTTTTTGTTCATTTTCTTGGAGTTTGTATTGAGGCTCAACACGAAAATTTTTGTGTCAAGGAAAGGTATCTCCTCAAAACTTACAGGTTTCCCTGTTTCCAGAACAACCCTGTAAAAGTCAGAATGGTCTGCATGTTTTATTTTTACTGCAAAAGCGGTATTTACAGCAAGCAGTATTAAGATTAAAATTTTTCTAAGCATTATTTGTCCTGCATTTTTTTTACCTTTTTATTATCGGAATGTTTTAAATAAATCTTAAAAGGAGAAAAAATGAGGTTAGGGGTAAATATAGATCATATAGCAACTGTAAGAGAAGCAAGGAAAACATACGAACCTGATCCTGTCAAAGGAGCTTTGATTGCTCAGGACGCAGGAGCAGATCAGATCACATTCCACCTGAGGGAAGATAGAAGGCACATTCAGGACGAAGATGTTGTCAGGCTCAGATGCGTCATAAAAAGAATACCCCTTAACATGGAAATGGCACCAACGCAAGAGATGAAAAAAATAGCTATAAATATAAAGCCAGAAAGGGTAACCCTCGTCCCTGAAAAAAGAGAGGAGATCACAACAGAAGGGGGATTAGATGTTTTGGGAATGAAAGATTATCTGAAAGAATACATAAAGGAAATAAAACAAAAAGGCATTGATGTTGCCCTGTTTATTGATCCTGAAAAAAGCCAGATTGAAGCCTCAGTAGAGGTTAGAGCAGATGCTGTGGAGCTTCACACAGGAGAGTATGCAAATGCAGATACAGAAGAAAAAAAGAATAAAGAGCTTGAAAGATTAAAAGAGGCTTCAAAATACGCAAAAGAAAAAGGACTTAGGGTTTTTGCAGGACATGGGCTGACCTACACAAATGTTCAACCTGTTGCATCAATTCCTGAAATTGAGGAGCTGAATATAGGACACTCTATAATAGCCAACTCTGTATTCTTAGGACTTGATGAGGCTGTCAGAAAAATGAAAAAACTGATGTTAGAAGTTAGAGAAAAAGATTTATACTGAATTTTTTTACCAGTTCTATAAAATGATAGGAAAGATAAAACCCAGATATACCAGATAAAAAGCCAACCACAGCTCCTACTATAACATCAATGGGAAAGTGGGCTCCCATATATACTCTCCCAAATCCTATAAGAAATGCGTACACAATAAAGATAGAAACCAGCAACCAGTTTCCATAAAAAGTTATTACACTTAAAAGGGTAAATGCATAAGCCGCATCTGCCGAAGGGAAACTTTTTAGAGTAACAGGCTCCATAAGGTAAACATCATCTATAAGTTTTGAAGGTCTTTTATGTCTGAAGGTGTATTTCAGTATAGGCATAATAATACCTGTTAATATAAGAGAAACGGTAAGATGTATTAATGAGTTAAAACCTCCATAGAAATAAAAAATAGGAATAAAAAGGGGAAGGGTATAGCTTTTTCCAAGTCTAAAGAAGTATTTATAAAATCTGTCAAGATATGGGTTTCTTTTGCTGTTTATTATTTTGAACAGTTTAACATTCCACTTTATTCTTAATTCCCAGTCTGGTGGAATAATCCTCTTTTCAGACATTTTCCACCTCAAAAAGGTTGGTTATTACAACCGGTCTAAATCCAAAGTATAAACTGCCTATTTTTAGATCATATTCATAAACCTCAAAATGATAAAAACCCTCCTTTTGGGCTCTATAAGAAAAACAGTCTTTTTCTGTTATGACAACAGGATTGTTTTCATACTTCAGTATCTTTACTGTTTTTTTGTGTTTGAAGCTACAGACAAGTTCAGATTTTAGAGGTATTTTGTCTCCTGGGAAGTAGATTTCCCTCTTATTTTCAGCCCAGAAATTTCCATACAGTTGTTTTAATGATATGTACAGGTTTCCTTTTTTTAATGCCTCTATCACATACTCTTTTTTATTTACCGGTTTTTTTGAATAAACTTGATTAACAAGCCATTTAAATCCCTGACGGTAAGATGGTATAAGCAAGCCCTGTGAATGTTCCTGATAAACAACCTTTACGTGAAGATCAAGACCTCCTATTATTTTCAGACCTTTTGCCCTTGCGTAATACAGCCTGACCCATTTTTCAAGGGGTATAAGGGCATTCCATTTATGAAATAAGGTTCTACTGAAAGGTAAGACCAGTATGTTTTTTAATAAACTTATTACAGAAAGGACTTTGTTCCATACGATACCATCCTTTATATTTATCAATTCATACATATACTCTTTATTAAACTCTCCTTTCCACCTGTAATGTTCAAACTCAAAGTTGTTAGGATGGGATATAACAGGAAGTTCATTTCCAAGAAGCAGGACTCTGCCTTCAGGTGTATTTTTTTCTACACCTGCAAATATCTTTTCATCCTCAAAAAATCTGTAATCATCATTATCATGGTCTGTAACAAAAACAAAATCTATACCATTCTCTTCCATCGCTTTTTTTATGTCTGAAGGTTTTCCCAGAGAGTCAAAAGAAAACTGGGTATGTATGTGGGCTATTACATTGTATTTAAAAATATTTTCAGGAAACTGGAAGTCTCCTTTTTCCAGGTCGTTTTCTATGGTAGAAATCTTTTTAAAAGGTCTGAACTCAAGATAGAGGATCAGCCCCACAAAAACAATAAGAAATATATAAAACAACCTTCCTCCTTAACTTGAAATATAGGAAGTATTTTACCATTAGTTAGATGAAATTGTTAAAAACCTGTAAAAAACACCCTTTTTTTCTATGAGTTGATCTTTTGTTCCTTCTTCAGCTATCTTTCCATTTTCCATAACAACTATTCTATCCGCTATTTCCAGAAGTTTGAGCCTGTGGGTTATTAGAATAACCGTTTTATCTTTGAAGTAATTACTTATTTCTTCCATTACAAGCTCTTCTGTTTCAACATCCAGGGCTGATGTTGCTTCATCAAATATAAGAATGTCAGGATCTTTTAAAAATATTCTTGCTATAGATATTCTCTGTCTTTCCCCTCCTGACAACCTTGAACCTTTTTCTCCCAGCACGGTATCAAGACCTTCCTCAAGTTCAAAAACAAAATCAGCCTTTGCTTTTTTGAGGGCTTCTATAAGCTCCTGATCAGTTGCGTCAGGCTTGGCTATAAGAAGGTTGTTCCTTAATGTGTCGTTAAATATGAACACATCTTGGGAAACCATGCCTATTTTTTCCCTCACTGAAGAAACAGAATATTTTCTCAGCTCTAATTCATCTATAAGAACCTCCCCATTATACTCTGTTATCAGGGCAGGAAGAATTTTTACAACTGTTGATTTTCCTGAACCGGTCTGTCCTATAACTGCAACTTTTTCACCTTTTTTGATTTTCAGGTTAATATTTTTTAGTATCTGATTTCCATCTATGTTTAAGGATACTTTGTCGTAAACGATCTCTTTTTTCAGACCTTCAAACCTTACCCCTCTGTCTTCCTCCTGTGGAATGTTCAAGGCAAAAAGAATTCTGTCAATTACAGGGGAAAGGGCTTTAAGGTTTATCGCTCCCCTCTGGAGAGTTTGGAGGGAGTTAACCAGAATAAGAATACCACCTAAGAAAGAGAAAAAATCACCAGCGGTTATTTCTCCTTTTATTATCCTTAAGCCTCCATAAAATATTATACCTGCAACAGCAACATAAGCTATTATCTCCACAGATGATAGGTAAACAACATCATAAAATCTGTTTTTTTTCTGACTTTTAAACAGATTTTTATTTATTCTTCTGAAAAGCTTTATGAAAAAGTCTGTTTGAAATAATTTTACTATCTCAAACCCTGATATTATCTGGTTAAGATTCTGCAGGTAATCTGAAAAATCCTCCTGAAGTTTTTTTGAGTATTTTTTTCTTTTTTCACCAAAAAAATGAAGAGCATAAGCCAGAAGAGGAACAGTAATAAGAAATATTATAAACATTTTCCAATCTCTATAAAAAAGAACACCTACCACAGCAAAAACGGTAAATATTTCTGTTATAACATTAGTTCCTATCGTTGATGAAATCTCCCCAAATCTTTCCACATCTGTTGTAGCTCTACTAACCAGATCACCGTGATTTTGTTTTCTAAAAAAAGAAGGTACTGCCCCTAAAAGATTTTTGTAAATCCTATTTCTTAAAACATAAAGGGCTTTATAAATAACGAGGGGATATATATACCCTTTCAAAAAAGATCCGATCTGTTTAAATAAAGCAAGAGTAATAATAACGGTAATGATCCAGTACAGTTTTTCATAGCTCTTAGCTATAAAAACATCGTCTACAACATTTTTTACTATGTAAGCCAGACCTGCCAGCGCACCTGACTCCAAAACAGAACCAATTACAGCAAGGAGTATTAAAGGCCAGTAAGGTTTATAGGTTTGCCATAAGAATCTTAAATCCTTTTTTTCCATCAGTACCTTTTAATCCTGTCCTGCTGAAGTTTAATAAGATCTTCCAGCACATATATGTGAATTGTTTTATATTTCCAGCCACGATAAATAATATCATAACTGTAGTGGGCTTTTACTTTTCTGAATGAATTTTTTACCTTGGTATGAAGACCACTGTATGTAACGTAAATCCCTGTGTATCCCTTGCCCTCAAACTGCTCAATCCCCGGCCACAGATCAAACTGGTTCATTCTCCTGCTTATAACAACGGTGTAAACCCTTGGGTTACCTTCCATGTAAAACCACAGCTGTGATGCTATATGGTAGTTTCTTGAGAAAACAAAATATTTGTCTGTTTTTAAGTTTCTGGCTATTTCAGACACCTTTTTCCCTAGCTCTTCCCAGCCGGTCATCCTGTGTATAGGGTCTATCTTAGGAGGGTAAAGCTTTCCAAGTCCTATTTTATCAAGATAAAAAGGGTAAAAAAGTGTGAATATACTCCATACAGAAAGCAAAAGGGCAGCTGCAAACGATCTGAACCATCTTTTTTTGTAAACATAATAGGCCCCAAGAATATAAAGGGTAGCGTATGAAAAAGCCGGCCAGTTTACCTCAACACCTTTTTTCCTTGAGATATAAAGAAAAACTAAAAAAACAAAAACAGGAAATATCCACAGATAAAATATTTTTGTATCTCTCCTGTCAACAAATCCCCTGTAAAGAGCATACGCAAAAAATGGAAAAAGAAAAACAGAATTTATCCCTATCTGAGAACCTATATACTCGGCTATATAGCTGATAGATCTTTGGAAGGAGATCTCCCTTTTAGCTTCGCCGAGATTAAAAACATGCTTGAAAGTGACAAAATCATTTTGAAAATTCCATACCAAAACAGGTATGGTAAAGAGAGAGGCTGTGCCTACAGAGATATAAAACCATTTTTCCCTGAAGATCTCCCTTTTGTAAAGAAACAAAAACAAAAGTGCCGGAGGAAGAAAAAGAACTATAAGAAATTTAGATAAAAATCCTAACCCTGCAAAAACCCCTGCCATTACCCACTGGTGCGGCTTATTCTCATTAACAGCTTTGTAGAACATATAAACGGTAAGAACCCAGAAAAGAGCAAGGGGGGAATCAGTCAAAAATATGTAGCTTCCTATCTGGTAAGCAGGAACACCAATTATAAAAATAGATGAGAAAAAAGCCAGATTTTCATCTTTGAAAAGATCCCTGACAAACAGATAAACAACAATACCTATCAAAAAGCCTATCAGTATAGCATTTATCCTAACTCCTAACTCTGTATCCCCAAAAATTGATGTTGAGGCAAAATTCATGTAAGCGATTAAGGGAGGTTTTGAGTAATAACCTATGTCAAGATTTTTTGACCATACCCAGTACTGGGCTTCCTCAGTTGAAAGATCGGTGATATTTAAAAGGGTGTAAAATACCTTCAAAACCGCTATTATTAAGTGTGCCAAAAAAACCCTGTAAATCATCTTTCCCTTTCGTATAAATTGATAATGTCAGACTTTATCTTGTATGACCCAATTAATTTACCATCCACCTTTTTATAACAACTGATATAGTATTTCCAGTCTGGATTTACTCTCTCAGTTGTTATCATCTTCCCCGTCATTATGTCCAGATAATAGATCAGTCCTTTGTGTACATCACAGTCTGAAACGATTTTCCCTTGATGCGTTATCTTAGAATAAATCTGCTTACTGATCTTACTGTAGTGATCTTTTTTTGAGGTTTCATAAGGAAAGTAAAAAAACCCTACAATAATCCGAACCATAAAAGTAAAGGCTATAACCCCTGCCAAAATCTTAATTATTCTATCCCTGCCTAAATGGTAAAAAAAATAAGCAAACATAAGAGCCACCATCGGAAGTAAAGGAAGTATATACCTGCCTCTTGCTCCGGCTGAGATCCAGTAAGGTATGTAATTTATTAAAAATACGATTAAAATGATCAACATCATCCGATTATTTTTTATTTCCAGTTTCCATTTTTTTATCACAGCAAAAATAATAAAAACTATACTTACAAGAAGAGTTTGTTTAACATTAAGTAAAGGATAGAAAACCAGATGGGAAATAAACTTTGAGAAATCTTTTGACTGGTTAACCCTTCCAAAACTCTCCCCCCACAAAACAGATATATACTCTTTTGGATGATCCAGATTTAAAACCCACAGGACAATTGGAACTATAGAAAACAGTATCGAGAGGAGAAAGCCAGATAAAAACCTAATACAGAAGTTTTTAACAAAAATGTGGTAAATCATAAGAGCAACATAAGTAGCCCCTAAAAAAACAAAAGCAGGAAATCCTTTCAGTAGAAAAGCAAACCCTGTTAAAATCCCTGAAACTAAAAATAGTAGATATGATTTTTTTTCAAAGGCAACGATCATACAAAAGATCAAGGAAATAGCTATCAAGGTTAAAGTCATGTCTATCTCTATCAAAAAACCGTACCAAAAAACTACATCAATAAAACTCAGGAAAATAACTGAGGATAAAATAGACGGCAGATCTTCTTTAAAAATATACATCTTCCCAAAAAGATATATCACCAAAGCTGTTAGCAGACTGGCAAGTATTGAGATAAATCTTCCGGTAAATTTATTCCAGTCCCATACATTAGAAGAGGCTATAATAAGCCAGTTTATTAATGGAGGTTTTCTGTAGTACTCTTCCCCAAGGTAAGTAGGTTGAAAAAAACTACCTTTGTAAGACATCTCGTAAGCCATAACAAGGCGTGTCGGTTCTTCCCCTCTAAATCTATAATCCTTTGAACCAACAAAAAGGGAAAAAATCCCCAGAAAGATAAGGAAAATAAGTAAACTTTTTATCTTATTATCTCCATCATTTTGTCTATCACCATTTGGGGGGTGATTTCCATCAAACATTTATAATCACCTCTTTTACAATTACTACTACAGCAAAACTTACAATCCATATCAATATTTACAAAGTTTAAGCCTTTGTAATTTTCAGGTTTCCAGATGGGATACCCACCTAAAATAACCGTTGCAGTTTTTCTTAAACCTACAGCAAGATGGTAAGGCAGACTTTCAACCGAGATAAGATGTTTTGCATTTAAAATAATCCCACCAAACTCTCTTATGCTTTTTGAACTGAAAATAACAGGTTTTTTGTCTGTTTTACTGGCTATTTCTTCCAGATACCAAATATCATCAGGAGAAGATGCCAGAACAATATCTATCCTCATATCATTCTGCAGAATATTAATAACATCTGTTAAAACTTTTTGAGGAATATCTTTTGTTTTCCACAATCCTTTTGGTGCTATAAGAATGTAGCTATTTTTTTTTAAATCATTTTTTTCAAGAAAATTTTCTGCCTTCCGTCTAATATTTTCAGAAATATGATACACAGGGAGAGTTTTTCCTATGTAATGCTGAACATCCACTCCAAGTTTTTCCAGCAGGTGAATTCTATCCCAAAATACATACCCTGATTTTGCAAACTCAACAAAATCAGTATAAACAAATGGTACAAGGTATTTTTCTGAATTTTTTTTCTTAATAAATATTTTTTTGTTTGCCTTTGAGAATAAAATCCTGTAATATGCATCTCCTATCGCCCATGTATCAAGAAGGTAATCAAACTTTTCATTTCTTAAATTTCTTATATCCGAAAGCAATCCCCCTGTATGAATTATATAATCATCAATATTTGGGTTATCCTGAACCATTTCTTTTGAAATGGCTGAGGTGTAAAATGTTATATGACTGTCTTTTATGTTTTCTTTTATAATGTCAGAAAGGGCTGAACTAAAAAAAGAATCTCCTAATGATCCAGGCTGAAAAATAAGAATTTTTATCATTTCACTGACCGCTGTAAATCTCCTCTAATACTTCCCTCGCACCCATATCAAGAAGTCTATTTGCAAGCTCAACTCCTATTTTTTCCGGCTGTTCAACACTTCCCTCTATACTATCTTTGAACACCCTTTTCCCTTCAAGATCAGAAACAAAACCTGTTATCCTGATCCTGCCGTTTTTTATCTCGCTGTATCCTGCAAGGGGAACCT
>Ga0256832_1002838_pt1 | contig 11833 bp, 6 predicted proteins | sample 134614metaG_FD_190534 | JGI IMG/M metagenome (GOLD analysis project Ga0256832, IMG submission 190534) | Hydrothermal vent microbial communities from Lau Basin, Pacific Ocean - 134-614 | ecosystem: Environmental > Aquatic > Marine > Hydrothermal vents | place: Pacific Ocean: Lau Basin | collected... | reverse complement strand
AATGCATCGTTTTGTCACCATTTTTGCATTCAACACATCGTGAGCATCTAACCTATTAATCCGGGAAAAAATATCGCCAAAACGGCGTCAGATCCTTTATTTTATCCCTGCACTTCGCTATCGCCCGTACAGGGCTACAAAGATGACATCCCTACGGGATTGTAATTGTTTTTCATGATAGAAATGTGCTCTTTGTAATACACACCATAGACAAGCCCCGCCCCTATAACACAAACAACTCCTATCTTCGCGCCATGAATAAAGCATCCATGGATAAAGCTATTTTCCGGTTGACGTTACCCAATATCGTGAGCAATATATCGGTACCACTTCTCAGTTCGGTGGATACGGCATTAATGGGGACGCTCACACCATTGCACATCGGGGCGATTGGCATCGGGAGCATGTTGTTTAATTTTCTCTACTGGAACCTCGGTTTTTTGCGCATGGGAACTACGGGTTTTACCGCTCAGGCATACGGCAAAGGGGACAATACCGAGATGAGCTCCATACTGATTCGCGCGCTCTTGTTGTCTGTAGGTTTAGCTGTATTCCTTTTGGTATTCCGGTTTTATCTCGGGGAGTTAGCTTTCCGGTTTATGCAAATCGAAGCGGACATTCTACCGATTGCAAGCACTTATTTTTATATCCGGATGTGGGCTGCCCCTGCGACGTTGGGATTGTATGTGCTCATGGGTTGGTATTTTGGACTCCAAAATGCGTTTATCCCCCTTGCTTTGACAATCGTAAGCAATGTGGTCAACATCGTGCTCAGCTATTATTTTGTCATCCATCTGCACATGGCCGCTGCGGGAGTGGCATGGGGGACCGTCATCGCCCAATACATCACCTTTTTCGCGGGATTGTTATTTCTCTTCAAATACAAAGACCTGTTGAACCATTTCCAAGCGAAAGCACTATTGCACCTGCGACCTTTTGTCCACTTCCTACGGGTCAATAGGGATATATTCATCAGAACACTGGTATTAACCGGTGTTTTTGCCTGGCTTTACCGGTATTCTGCCTCCAGGGGCGCCCTCTTCCTTGCCGTTACGGTCATCATCCTTCAATTTCTCAATTGGATGTCCTATGCTTTGGATGGATTTGCTTATGCCGCCGAAAGCCTTACCGGAAGGTTTTATGGCGCCGGAGAAACTCGGTTGACCCATCGAGTCATCCGGAGAATATTCTTTTGGGCCGGGTGGATGGCTTTAGGTATTAGCGTCATTTATGGAATCGGTTTCCATTGGATCGCCGGGATATTTACCCAAGATGCTCCATTGCTGGAAGCCTTAAAGCCCTATCGACTTTGGATAGCTGTTTTCCCACTTATTGGCGTCGCCAGTTACATATGGGATGGGGTTTTTATCGGCCTGACCGCCTCCAAATCCATGCGCAACAGCATGGTGCTGTCGGGGATTTTTTTCTTCGTTACCCTGTATTTGAGTGAGGGGATTTGGCCTGCGTATGCACTTTGGGTAGCATTAATGGTATTTCTTATTGCACGCGGAGTATTCCAGACGTATATTTATCTAAACAAAGGCGTACAAATGGATTAGCTCACTTCTTCCTATCGGTCACATAATAACACAATTGGGCCAGGGCCGCTTTGCTTTCCGAATCTTCCAATGGCTCCATCTCCGACAGTGCCAATGTCCGGTAATGCAGCATCTTTTCACGCGCGTACTCCACTCCCCCTTTCTCCGCGATCCAATCAAAAAGACGGTGTAATTCCGTCCGTGTTTTTTTCTTTTTAGCGATGAGACGCTGCATTTGCTTTCGGTCGCTCATCTCCGAATGGGACAATGCATAAATGACAGGTAGTGTTATCTTGCGATCGAGCAGGTCTTGCCCACGGGTTTTACCCGTACTTCCCTCCATATCCAACAAGTCGTCTTTAATCTGAAATGCCATCCCCAAGTACATCCCGAAAGATTCCATCCTCTTAATGGCATCTTGGGAGTCTGTCACCGATGCAGCACCTGCAGCACATGCCGCCGCAAGCAAAGAAGCGGTCTTGCCCTTGATAATGTCCATATACACCTCTTCCGTCAAATCGGGTTTTCGCGATTTCTCCATCTGCAGCAACTCCCCCTCACTCATGGATTTGACGGCGCGGGAAAGTATTTCCAAAATGGTGTAATACTTATTCTCCAACGCCAGAAGCATCCCACGGGAGAGGAGAAAATCACCCACCAAAACCGAAGCTTTATTCTTCCACAGGGCGTTAATGGTAAACCATCCCCGCCTTTTGTCGGCCTCATCGACCACATCATCGTGTACCAGTGTCGCCGTGTGCAATAACTCGAGTAATGCCGCAGCGGTATGGGACTTTTGGACTATCGGACCATTGGCTTTTGCTGACAGCAATACCAGCAGAGGGCGGATTTGCTTCCCTTTGGTCTTGACCAGGTATTTCAATACCCAATTCAAAAGCCCAATCCTGCTTTGCATCACCTCCTTAAAATACCGGTCAAAAACTTTCAGCTCCGTCCGGACGGGTTCTCTAATGCTCTTAAGCGATACTGCAGTCATATTTGGTTTTTCGATAGAATAGAGCAGCAAAGATAACCCTATTAGGTAAACTCCGCAGGGGTTCCTGCGTTCAAATAGTGTAGATAGATAAACATAATCAACCATTTCATACCATGAATATAAGACCCAATATCCACCTCACCGGAGCCGGCAACAGACCTTTTCTGCTCGACCTGTACGTCGCCGACACCCCCAATGGTCACCTGCTGATCTTTTGTCATGGATTTAAGGGCTTCAAGGACTGGGGAGGCTGGCATGAAATGGCAAAGTATTTTGCTTCGAATGGATTTCATTTCGTCAAGTTTAATTTCTCCCACAATGGGACTACACCGGATGCACCCCTGGATTTTGACGATTTGACGGCCTTCGGCAACAACACCTTCTCCAAGGAGCTGTTTGACCTGGAATGCGTACTCGATTGGGTAGAACAAGAAAAAGAATCCGGAAGGCTGGACTACCAACACATCCACCTCATCGGCCATAGTCGAAGTGGCCCGATCGTACTCGTCAAAGGACAGGAGTCCCCCCGGATTGCCTCTGTTACGACCTGGGCCGGAGTCGCTGACCTCAAGGGGATGCTTACGCGGCACACGATAGAAATCTGGAAAAAAGAAGGAGTCATTTATATCGCCAACGCTCGCACCAACCAACAAATGCCCCTTTTCTTTTCCTTGTATGAAGACTATATGTCCAACGAGTCCAGACTTGACCTCGACCTGCTTCCAAAGTCGCGCCCCATCCCTATTCACATCATTCACGGGGATATCGACCAAGCCGTCCCGGTAGAAGCAGCCGACCAACTCCAATCCTTCTTTTCCCGGGCCAAAGTAGACATTATCAAGGGTGCCGGCCACACCTTCGGATGCAAGCACCCTCAAGATACGCCTTTGACTGAAGCTGCAAGAGAGCTAATAACATTGACTTCCTCATTTATCTTGGACATGACCTAAGTGGTGCCTGTAAGAAAACTCTTATAATTAGAAATGCATCTTCTGATGTATAGTTCGTTCCGAATACGGGGGACAGTCCCGGAGCGTTATTAGATGAGGACCTCTTTCTCGAAGCGAAGGTCCCGGTCATCTTCCTTCCTTCTTGAGATCGGGCAAAGCGGAAAAAACACCTCATCTGACAAACAGAAAAATGCTATTTTTCTCTGAATATACGCTCTCAATTGGGAGATATACCGTGGTACAATCACAGTTCGAACAAAGAATATGAGGTTTATTCTGAATAGGCGCTTCATTGCGCATCAAATCACAAAGGTCATCCGAACACCGCGCGGATGATTTGCACGATATTACCCGGTTTTCCCATGGTATAATAATGGAGCATCGGCACCCCTGCCTCCATGAGTTCCTTAGATTGCTCGATGGCCCAATCTATCCCGATTTGGTAGGCTTGTTTGTCGTCCTCACATGCGATCAACCGCTCAACGAGAGGATCGGGTAAGCTCACATGAAAGGTCTTAGGAATGGCTTTAATTTGCTTTCGTTTGGAGATGGGTTTTATCCCCGGGATAATGGGAACCTCTATCCCAATCTCCCGGCATTGGTCCACAAAATCAAAGTATTTTTGGTTATCAAAGAACATTTGGGTAACGATATAATCGGCTCCGGCATCTATTTTGGCTTTCAGGTTGCGCAAATCAATGTTAAAATTAGGGGCTTCGTAATGCTTTTCGGGATAGCCGGCAACCCCAATACAAAAATCTGTCGGGTTGGGCTCGATGAGTTCATCATCGAGATAGATACCCCGATTCATATCCGTCACCTGTTTGACCAAGTCCACGGCGTATTTATGCCCTCCCTTCTCCGGGGTAAAATGCTTCATATTGGGGGGAGGGTCTCCCCTGAGCAGAAGTAGGTTTTGGATGCCGAGATAATGCAAATCCACCAAGGCGTATTCGGTCTCTTCCCGGGTAAAACCCCCACAAATGAGATGAGGGACCACCTCTATACCCATCTTATAACGGATAGCTGCAGAGATGCCTACCGTACCCGGACGCTTGCGCAATGTGATTTTCTCGATGGTGCCGTCCGGACGTTCGCGATAGACCTTTTCTTGTTGATGGTAAGTGACATTTATCATGGCCGGTTGACACTCGACCAAAGGAGTCAGCCGGTCAAACAGTTGCTCAAAAGACTGCCCCACCAACGGGGGCATGATCTCGATAGAGAGCAAGGTTTTATTTGATTGAGCGAGAAGGTCTGTCAGTTTCATATACACTATCGGTTTAAAAATGAATATTGTCAGGAAGTAGGTCTTTTATCTCTTCCACGGTCAGCGATTTCATACCTGCGTAGGCTTCTGCCTGGTCCCGCCCGATGGCTCCCACCTTAAAGTAGCGCGCCTTGGGATGGGCAAAATAGTATCCGGAAACGGAAGCCGCCGGATGCATGGCATAACTGTCCGTCAGACTTATACCCAAGCGGGATGTCACCTCCATCCATTCGAATATCTTTACTTTCTCCGAATGGTCAGGACAGGCGGGATATCCGGCAGCAGGGCGTATCCCCCGGTATTTTTCTTTTAGAAAATGCGTCAAGTCGGCGCCTTCCTCCGGGCTATAGCCCCAGAATTGGGTGCGCACTTCGTAATGCAACTTCTCCGCCAAGGCTTCGGCCAGACGATCTGCCAACAGCTTGAGCATAATCCGCCGGTATTCGTCATTTGCAAAATAAGGATCCTCAAGCGCTTCTTCCATCCCCAACCCTGCGGTAACCGCAAACAACCCGAGATAATCCGTCACTCCACTGTCCGCCGGAGCGATGTAATCACTCAGGCAAGGATTGACAGAGAGGCGTTCGGATTGATTGCGCAAAAACACCAATGGGAGGGTCTTATCCCGGTATGAAATGGTAATCCTTTCGTCTTGGCTCGATGCTTCGTACAACCCATAAACAGCAGATGCCCGCAACCATTTATGGGTTTCGATTTTCTTCAACATGTCCAGGGCATCCCGGTAGAGCTTTTGTGCTTCTTCTCCTTTCTCCGGATGCTCCAAAATGGCAGGAAACTTCCCTTTCAACTGCCAGCCATAAAAGAAAAAAGTCCAGTCGATAAACGGAATGATAGAAGAGATAGGGATATCCACCATTTCATACCTGCCCAGCCGCGCAGGCCGCTTTATTTGCGCCTCTTGCCGGTTCCACCCAAAACGCCTGCACCGGGCCTCGTCCAGGGGACGCAGCTTTTTGGAAGCATTTTTCAAGCGGTGCTTTTCGACGAGGGAGCGGTGTTGCTTCTCTGCCTCTTTCACAAAAGCGGCACTGTCCTCCCCCAATAGAGCGCTCGCCATCCGGACGGCGGTAGGAGCATCCCGTACATAGAGAACAGGCGCGGAGTACTCCGGCGCAATTTTGACAGCGGTATGGATATCCGAAGTGGTCGCTCCTCCGATTAAAATCGGGATACTGAGCCCTTGTTGCTCCATTTGTCCGGCAAACAGGGCCATCTCTTTAAGGCTCGGGGTGATGAGGCCACTCAACCCGATGAGGTCCACTTTTTCTTCCAGGGCAACCCGGATAATCTCCTCTGTCGGAACCATTACCCCGAGATCGATTACCTCAAAGTTATTGCAGGACAAGACGACGCCCACGATATTCTTGCCGATGTCATGCACATCCCCTTTGACGGTAGCCAACAGGATTTTGCCCGCTTTTGTCCCCGTTCCGGATTGCTCTGCTTGAAGGATGGGAAGAAGGATCGCAACGGCTTTTTTCATAACCCGTGCGCTTTTTACCACTTGGGGGAGAAACATTTTGCCGGAGCCGAAGAGTTGGCCGACAATGTTCATGCCATCCATCAGCGGTCCTTCGATGATGGCGAGGGCAGAGGGATAGGCAGCAATGGCTTCGGCTACATCGGATTCCAAGTACGTGGTGATTCCCTTCACCAAGGCATGCCCCAACCTCTTATCCAAAGGCAGCTGCCTCCAATCTTCGGATACGGATTGAGTTGCGCTTTGTCCCTTGTGCTGGGCGGCATACCGGAGGAGGGCATCCGTAGCGCCGGGATTGCGATTAAAAATCAGGTCTTCGACCAAAGTGAGCAATTCCTTGGGGATATCATCATATACTTGGAGCTGGGCAGGATTGACGATGGCCATATCCAATCCCGCTTGGATGGCATGGTACAAGAAGGCGGAGTGAATGGCCTCCCGTATTTCATTTTGCCCTCGAAAAGCGAAGGAGAGATTGCTGACTCCTCCACTCACTTTGGCGTGTGGCAAATGGGCTTTAATCCACCGGCATGCCTCTATAAAATCTATCGCATAACGGGCATGCTCCTCGATTCCGGTCCCAATCGCGAGGATGTTGGGGTCGAAGATGATGTCTTCCGGCGGAAATCCGTGTCCGGTGAGCAAGTGGTAACTCTTCGAGCAAATCTCTATTTTTCGTTCCAGCGTATCCGCCTGTCCGTCTTCGTCAAAAGCCATGACGACGACAGCGGCACCAAACTTTCTTATTTGATTGGCTTTCTCGAGCAGGACTTCTTCGCCTTCTTTTAGACTGATGGAGTTGATGATAGGCTTGCCCTGGATGCATTTTATCCCGGCGAGGATGACCTCCCAATCCGAGCTGTCCACCATGAAAGGAACGCGACAGATATCGGGCTCCGAAGCGAGAAGATGGAGGAAAGTGCGCATTTCGTGTGGCGCATCGAGCATGGCATCATCCATGCAAATATCTACGATTTGAGCTCCGTTTTCAACTTGTTGAGCGGCAATTTGGACCGCCTCTGCGTACTGTTGGTTGCGGATAAGCCGGGCAAACTTTCGAGAGCCGGCGACATTGGTGCGTTCACCGATATTGACAAAGTTGATTTCCGGAGTGATGTTCAGGGGCTCCAGTCCACTGAGCCGGGTGGTACGCGGGATGGCCGGTGGCTTTCGCGGGGTGTGTTTGGCTGCGCTTTGGGCAAATAGGGCTATGTGTTCCGGAGTGGTCCCACAACATCCACCGATGATATTCACCCAGCCATTGGAGAGGAAGTCGTCGATGTGTTGACGCATTTTTTCCGGGGTTTCATCGTATTCTCCAAAGGCATTGGGGAGTCCGGCATTGGGGTATGAAATGGTAAAAAATCCGGTCAATGCAGACAACCGTTGGACATGTTGGCGCATTTCTGTTGCTCCCAGTGCACAGTTGAGCCCCACGGCGAGGAGATCGACATGGCTAATAGAATGGAGGAATGCTTCTAAAAGTTGTCCGGACAGGGTGCGGCCGCTTTTGTCCGTAATGGTCCCGGAGACGATTACCGGGATGTGGACTCCGGTTTGTTCGCGGAGCTGTAAAATGGCGTGCAATGCCGCCTTAGCGTTGAGGGTGTCAAATACCGTTTCAACAAGGAAAATATCGACTCCACCATCTTGTAAACCGTGAATTTGGTCCGAGTAGGCCGAGAGGAGTTGGTCGTAATCCACGGCTCGAAATCCGGGATCTTCGACATCGGGAGACATGGACGCTGTCCGGTTGGTCGGGCCGATAGAACCCGCCACAAAGCGGGGTTTAGACGGGGTTTTGGCAGTAAACTCGTCTGCGGCCCGGCGCGCAATTTGTGCAGAGGCGAGGTTGATTTCATATGCGAGATCCTGCATTCCATAATCCGCCAACGAAATGGCTTGTGCATTGAAGGTATTGGTCTCGATGATATCTGCCCCCACCTCCAGATATTGCTTGTGGATGGTTTGGATGATGTGGGGTTGGGTGAGGCTGAGCAAATCGTTATTGCCCATCACACCTTGTCCCCAATCTGCAAATCGCTCTCCGCGGTAACCGGATTCATCGAGTCCGTAACGCTGGATCATGGTGCCCATCGCCCCGTCCAATACCAGAATGCGCTTTTGTAAAATAGCTTCCAATCTTTCCTTCATACGTCACCTATACTCTTTTGCAGGGATAGGAAGGGTACTCCTACTCCATACAAAGCCATTAAATAAAGTATTGAATATTTCAATTCAATTTATCATCGTCCGCTGTAGCGAACCCGGGTATTGGCACCTTACCTTTTGAAGCAGGTTGCCAGGGATTCATGGAGCCCGGTCTCTCCTCCCTTCTAAATAAATCAAATTGACCCCGGAAGGAAAATTTGAATTACAAAGAGATTTTCAATACCACAAAGATAATAGGAATATTTGAAATGGTACAATTGGGGGGGGGTGTATCATTTCAACCATTTCATACCATGTTAATAAATTAATGTACCTTTGTGGTATTATTCACTGAGAATACCAAAGCGTAGCAATATCCTACCTGATTGATTCAAAGATCTCCTGGAGTATTGCCGGTAAGTTACCACCGTCAGCTGCAGGTCACACCATTTAAAGTTTTAAGTACTTACATCTACTGATAACCTCTTAAGTTTGTGCCAAACGGTTAATGATGGAGCAATTTATCTAAGGCGCTATTGTATCTAGTGATATCATTATTAAAAATTATATAAATGAAATTTAGAGAATTGGGGATTATTGACCCCATTTTAAGAGCATTGGAGGATAAAGGATATGAGACCCCTACTCCGATTCAAGAAGAAGCCATTCCGGCAGTATTGGCTGGAAGAGATATTCTGGGAGTGGCCCAAACCGGTACCGGAAAGACGGCAGCCTTTGCGATACCTGTCATACAACACATTCACGAGTTAAAGCAATCCGGAGGGCGATTAAGGGATGTTTCAGGGTTGATTATCACCCCGACGAGAGAACTGGCCATTCAAATCGATGAGAATATCAAGACGTATGCCAAATACACTACAGTAAGGCATACTGTTATATTCGGGGGCGTCAAACAACACCATCAGGTACGGAAGTTGCAGCAAGGAGTGGACATTTTGGTCGCCACACCGGGCCGGCTATTGGATTTGGTAAACCAGGGCATTATCGACTTGAGCCAAATAAAGTATTTTGTTTTGGATGAGGCGGACCGCATGTTGGATATGGGATTTATCAATGATATCAAAAAGATCATCAAGATACTTCCAAGTAAGCGTCAGTCTCTATTCTTTTCGGCCACCATGCCGGATAACATCGTGCGATTGTCGAGGGATATCCTGGACCGTCCTAAAAGGGTCGAGGTGACTCCTGCCTCTTCTACGGCCGAAACATTGGAACAAGTGATATACTACACCAATAAGGCAACCAAACGCAACCTTCTGGTGCACGTCTTAAAGAATCCGGAAATACAACAAGTTTTGGTCTTTTCCCGGACAAAACACGGAGCGGACAAGTTGGTACGCTACCTCAAACAGAAGCATTTTGCCGCTGCGGCCATTCATGGCGACAAAGCACAAAATCAAAGACAAAAGGTACTCAAACAGTTTAAAGCCGGACAATTACGCGTTTTGGTCGCTACGGACATCGCATCGAGAGGAATCGATATCAATCAATTGGAGCATGTCATTAATTATGATATCCCCAATGAACCGGAGACCTATGTACACCGTATCGGTCGATCGGGAAGAGCCGGCAATAGCGGATTGGCTATTTCGATTAGCGAGCCTGAAGAAAACACCTATGTCAAAGATATTGAGCGATTGATTGGTAAAAGAATACCGGTTATCCAAGATCACCCCTATCCTCAGACGGATAAACCAATGACAGCTAAGGAGAAAAAAGAGTGGAATAAGGAAAAGCAACGTAGAAAGCAAGAGTTTTTCGCCAATAGAAAAAAGAGTAGAAACACCGGAGCATCCCGGAGATCCAGGTAGACTCTTCATCGAGTAGTTGCGGATAATCAAGCTCTGAGATGAAAGAGTTTGAACACTCTTTACTATTTTTGCATCGTCCTATGTAAGATGAACGTCTTGGCATCTCGAATGTATTTCCTTTGGACAAGTTATGTAAAGTGATAATATATGAATTATTTGACCATTGAGCATGCTTCCAAAACTTTTGGAGATAAGACGCTCTTCTCGGATATTACCATACATATTAACAAGGGGGATAAGGTCGCTTTAATTGCTAAAAACGGTACCGGAAAGACGACTTTGCTACATGTGATCAGTGGCGTCGAGGAGGTCGAAGGAGAGCGATCTAAGGTGTTCATCCATCCCTCGGTGCGGATAGGTTATCTACCCCAAATGCCCAACCTCGACCCCGATCATACTGTCATGGAAGCTGTTTTTGAAGTGGATGATCCCAAAGTACAGTTGATAAGGGAGTATGAAATTGCCGTATTAAAGGGGGACGAAGAGACACAGCAGCATCTAATGATGAAGATGGATGAAATGGATGCATGGGACACAGAGGCACGCATACACGAAATATTGGCCGCTCTCAAAATATCGGAAACGGACAAACAAATCGGTATGTTATCCGGAGGAGAAAAAAAGCGGGTAGCCTTAGCCAGAATCCTAATCCGTGACCCGGAATTCTTCATCTTGGATGAGCCCACCAACCATCTGGATCTCGTGATGATAGAGTGGCTCGAGCGATACTTGTCGGCGAGCAACATCACCGTGTTTATGGTCACCCACGACCGGTATTTCCTTGAGAATGTATGCAATACCATCCTGGAGTTGGATAAGGGAAAGATATACAAATACAAAGGCAGCTACGGGTATTACCTCGAGAAGAAATCCGAGCGAACAGCATTGGAAGACACGGTACACGACAAGGCCAGGAAGCTCATGAAAAAAGAATTGGAATGGGTACGCCGAATGCCCAAAGCAAGGGGAACAAAGGCCAAGTCCCGGATAAAAAAATTTGAAGATATTCGGGAAGAAGTCTATGGCTACACCCCTGAAGAGCGAATGAGTATCCCACTCAAAACCACCAGACTGGGCAGTAAGATTATCGAAATTCACAATTTGGGGAAATCCTTTGGCGATAAGGTTCTTTTCAAAAACTTTTACTACAAATTTAAAAGGGGGGACAGGATAGGAATCGCAGGCATCAATGGCTCGGGCAAGACCACATTGATCAAACTTCTGACAGGAGATCTCAAACCCGATGAAGGCAAAGTGGTCATAGGGGATACCGTAGTCTTTGGACACTACAGACAAGAAGAACTGGTCTTATCTCAAGATAAAAGAGTCATCGATGTGGTGCGGGAAATAGCCGAGTACCTCCCGCTGGAGAAGGGCAAAAAACTTTCGGCAGAGCAGTTGCTGGAGAAGTTTTTGTTCCCTCGCCCGCATCAACAAGTTTATGTCTCCAAGTTAAGCGGGGGAGAGAAGCGAAGATTGCACCTGTTGACCGTATTGATGAAAAACCCCAACGTGTTGATACTCGATGAACCCACCAACGACCTCGATATCCTCACTCTGAATATATTAGAGGAGTATCTTATGAGATTTGACG
>Ga0256832_1002837_pt1 | contig 11834 bp, 9 predicted proteins | sample 134614metaG_FD_190534 | JGI IMG/M metagenome (GOLD analysis project Ga0256832, IMG submission 190534) | Hydrothermal vent microbial communities from Lau Basin, Pacific Ocean - 134-614 | ecosystem: Environmental > Aquatic > Marine > Hydrothermal vents | place: Pacific Ocean: Lau Basin | collected... | reverse complement strand
TTTCCTGCCAAGGCCACCACAAAATCTACACCTTCCGTATTCACCCCCAACTTTTTTAGGTTTTCCGTACTAAAATGCGGGCAACTTGCGCAATCGGATTTTTTTTGATTATCACTCATAACTCTTTCTTTATCAATATTTTATCGGCTTGGACTCGGCGCAAGGCGATGGTTGCGCCCTTTATCAAATAGGCCGTTGGGTCGCCCAAAGGATTGGTCAAATCTATGCGCACATCACTGCCCATCACAAAGCCTAAATCCAATAATCGACGTCGAGCGTCGCCTCGACTCTCTTGTGATATAGAAACCACTTTTGCCCGTTCCCCCGGCTTCAATGCAGACAATCGAACGGTATCTTCATCCAGCTCATCTTCATCTTCAAAGGCTAGCACCGTAATATTTGCTGCCACAACGGGAGCCAACACATATTCTTCTCCTTCTGAATAAAAACGGACTCTTTTCGAGTTGGATTCTATCACTCGTATCTGTGAGCCGATATGAATATTTTCTGCTAGAATCTGTCGATAAATCATCTCCGGCTCATCTTCAATATGAACGATTCGCCCGGTTGTTTGAACTGTCAGCTGAGCTAGGCTTTCGCCCTCGACCGGCGCCCATTCGCCCTCATGAGTAGGAATCGGGTCGCCATGTGGGTCATATCTTGGGTTGCCTAATTCCATCGCTAGATTTTCTGTTTGGCTATCACTTAACTGATGCTCCATCTCTTCCGCTTTTCCATGCCATTCCTTGTGATCAAATCCTGTTTTTTCCGAAAGGTATTTTTCATACAACCGGTGTATCCTAATAATTTTTAGCGCATACTCACGGCCTTGCGGCAAAAGCGAATAGCGTCCCTTATTCATCTGAATCAATTCTCCGGCCTGCATCGTGTCTAAGATATGAATTAATAATTTTTCTTTGATTTTTAAAGCTCCCAATAAAGTATTCATACCTATCTCAAAATGTTCTTCTTCGGCATGAAACAGTTGCTTCAAAATATCTTCAATAATTGTTTTATTATCAATTTTTTGCCCTTTTTTAAACACCCAATACCAGCCCCGAACAGGCCTAAATATCAAAATTAAGAGTACCCAAACAACTACAAAAACCACTAAAGCCCAAACCGGATTATTTATATTCATCGCTCTATTTTTTTGACTAAGAGATTATTGGCAGCCATTTCCGAAAGGATGATGATTCGATTGGCTTTTTTTATCTGTAACGAACGATCATAAACCTCTTCCGCTTGAATCTCCAAGGCATCTCCCAACACCAATCCCCGGCTATCTAAATACCGTAAAAACGCATCAGATGAATCCTTCAAACCCACCAAAATAACCTTAGTACCCACCGGCAAGGTGGACAATATCTGACTTTCCCGATAAATCATTCGACCATTTTTGTCCGGTATGGGATCGCCATGTGGATCCATTTCCGGAAAGCCTAAAAATTCATCTAGGCGATTCACCAACTCCCGAGACTGAATATGCTCCAACTGCTCTGCAATCTCATGAACTTCATCCCACGAAAAATGGAGTTTTTCCACCAAAAAAGTCTCCCAAAGCCGATGCTTTCGCAAAATAGATAAGGCTATTCTTTCCCCGGTTAGTGTCAAACTCACTCCCTTATACTTCTCATAATCCACCAAGTCCTTGTCGCTAAGTTTCTTTACCATATCGGTAATAGAAGAAGCTTTCGCATTCAATCTCTTAGATAACTGATTGGTATTCACGGCCTTATCTGTTTTTCTCCCTAGCATGAAAATAGCCTTCAAGTAATTTTCTTCGGATGGCGAGTACATATTTAGATGAATTTAAGTTTATTTTTAGGCACAACTAAAAACAAAACAGACAGATAAAGAAATTGTTTTCTCTTCAACAAAAAGAGTTTACCATCGTTTTTAGGATTCTGCAATCCATAAAGAAAGTCCATGCGCCACTTAGCCAAAGTCATCCTTAAAATGGCTATCCTTTTTATTCTCATTTTTGCCATAGCCAAGGCCACCGGTTTTCTTAGTATTGAGCAGGTCAAGTCATGGTTGATTGCTGCCAAGGCGCTCTCTCCCGCCTACATGGGGAGTCTTGTGATTGTTTTGCTCATCACAGATTTATTTATCACGGTACCCACCATGACGGTCATTGCTCTGTCCGGATATTTCCTAGGTTTTCAAAATGGGATGATTACCTCTAGCATTGGGCTTCTATCAGCCGGTATTATCGGCTACGCTATCAGCCGGATATTTGGTCATCGCTTTTTGGGACTCCTTCTCAAAGACCCGACAGCCCAAGCAGAAGCGAAAGCCTCTTTTTTGGCTCATGGCTCGATGATTATCATTCTCTCCCGAGCGGTTCCTATGCTCCCCGAGATGAGTGCCTACCTTGCGGGAATGACAAAAATGCCTTTCGGTAAATTCATCATTGCTTGGTTTCTGAATGCTTTGCCCTACAGCTTGCTCATTGCTTATGCCGGCTCCATCAGTTCCATGGATGACCCCAAACCGGCATTCTATACCGCCATTGGTATCTCCTCCACGCTTTGGTTGGGGTGGTATTTATTTAATACTAAACGCAAAACCGGCTTTTAACCTACTCCGGCTTTGACACTCATAAGGTATCGTAGGAGGTTATTCAGATTTCTTAGGCATTGGGCGATAATAAAATGCTGAGTTGACTCCGAAAAGTACCTATTGTTAATAGTCGAAGGAATGAGCAAATTTTTATTTGGTTGCGATACAGAACATTCCAAAAGTTTTAAACTTTTGGAATGTTTTATCACGACATTTCGGAGTAAACTCATCGTTGAGTCCGCTCCGAAAAGTCACTATAGTCAAAAATTGAAGCACGTAACAAAATTTTATTCTGTTTACCTTAACTCCCCACTTCTTAGGGGGATTTAGGGGGTTAAAATAAGAGCGAAAACAGAATAAAATTTTGTGGGCTCAAGAGCAAGCCGCTACATCTAACTTTTCGGAGTAAACTCAACGCTTGAACAATCAGTTCAACTAAATATTTTTATTTTTTTTTGAAAGTCTTTGACCCTGAGTCCTTTACTTTTATTCATCCCCTAGCTATAGGGGACAAAATTTTGCTAACGCTCTGGATGCTATTCCGTTAAACCGCTATACCGATGTGCCGAAACTCAAGTAAGATTACACTAAGTCTTTTCCGTGCAGTGGTTGGGCATCATTCATCAGAAAACAAGTATTTGATTAAGAACATAAGGCATTGGGGGCAAGATCATTGGGGGAGCTAATGACCGTCAAGTTTTTAGGATTAAGAAACGAAGAGCTTTGTAGTATCTTTCGACTTAATCTAAAACTCAGAATCATGAGAAATACACTTTTTATCTTGTTTTTGTCCTTATTGGGTGCGATGGCTATCCAAGCCCAAAACTTAAAGCCTTACACCATTGGTGCAGAGACAAGTGGCTCTGTCAGTGATGTAACAGGGAAAGCTAAAGCGGCTCTTCAGTCTAATGGATTTGAAATATTAGGAGTCTATACGCCGGCAAAAGATGCGAATCGTCGTGTCATCGTTATTACATCTCCTAAGTTAATCGCTTCGGTCAAAAAAGTAGGCGGTTTAACCGGGTTTGCAGCGGCATTGCGGGTTGCTGTGACAAAGGAAGGTTCTAAGACTATTATTTCTTATACGACTCCGGAATACTGGGGAAATGCCTATTTTCAGAAAAAATACAGCCAAGTGGCGAATAATTATACTAGCTTTTCTTCTCAATTAAAATCTGCTTTATCAGCATTGGGCTCTAATGGGGGGACTGCATTTGGTTCTGCAAAGGGGCTTTCTGCATCCAAATTGCAAAAATACCACTACATGCTGGGGATGCCTTATTTTCAGGACAATCATAAGCTAAAGTCTTTTGGTAGTTACTCTGCTGCTGTCGCAAAAATTGATGGCCATCTTTCGCAGGGGGTTAGCGGCCTTGAAAAAGTATATTCCGTAGAAATTCCGGGGAAAAATCTAAAGCTTTATGGAATAGCCTTGACAGGTTCTAATGGGGAAGCTCAATTCTTGCCTATTATCGACAAAGGGCATCCTAAGCATACTGCTTTTTTGCCGTATGAAATCCTCGTTTCCGGAAGTAACGTATATATGTTGCATGGGCGTTATAGGATTGCACTGTCCTTTCCTGATTTGTCTATGTCAACTTTTACCAAAATTATGTCCACGCCAAAGGACATTAAGAATATGATGCTCAAACTTACGGAGTAGAATTATAGGTCGGTTCCTATTCTATAGATTGGGTAGTAGCCATATTTATTCGGCTAGATAATGTTGGGTCTTAAATAACGCCCGGCTATGCCAACCAAAATAATATTAAAATATGGTGTAACTATTTAGGTACCCACTATTTTGGTCAAAAAATGCCCTTTTTGCGCCTGTTTTTGCTAAAATTTTCTCACGTAGGGACGCACGGCCGTGCGTCCTTACGTCAACATCCACAAAAATGCCTATTTTTTGCCTTAAAATAGGAGCACCTAAACAGTTACAATATGGTAAGAAAATAAAGCAAATGCCTATGGAATTTATTCTTGAATAAACACAGACTCAGCCGGCCAACCGGCTGGGTCTGTGTGCTTTAAGGAGAAAAAGTAACGACTCCACACAAATTATTATACACTCCAAAGGGTCTCTTTTATTTCTAAAAAGCCCCCCTGCCGGAAAGTTGTGAAAAATAAATGCTCCTTTGTTAGTGATTCTCGATTAATAATTGCATTTTTGTAACCCCTTCTCTCTAAAAATAAAAGAAATGAAGACGATTAAGCTTTCCCTTTTACTCCTCGTAGCCCTATGGTGGACAACTTCTTGCCATGTAAAGCCCCCGGTCTCTCCTATTCCGGAAGGATATGAGCAGACTTTGATTTTGGTTTCTTTCGATGGATGTCGCTATGACTATCCGGATAGCTCCAATACACCGGCATTAGACGAGATGGCTCGGGATGGCATTCGGGCTACAGGTTTAAAGACCGTCTTTCCTTCCAAAACGTTTCCGAATCATATTTCTATTGTTACCGGTTTGTATCCGGAGCATCATGGTATTATTTCTAACCGGATTTACGATGCGGCTCATGATGAGTGGTATAAGCTGAGCAATGGAGCACCGGCTCAGTCGAAGTGGTATCATGGGGAGCCCATTTGGGTGACTGCCGAAAAGCAAGGGATTAAGACTGCGACCTTCTTTTGGCCTTCTTCTGAAGCGGAGATTGCCGGTAAGCGCCCGACCTATTGGAAGCCTTATGATGGGCGTGTCCCATACAAAGACCGGGTAAACCAAGCCTTGAAATGGCTGGATTTGCCGAAAAGTGAGCGTCCTAGGTTTATTTCTCTGTACTTTGATGAGCCGGATCATTCCGGGCACAAATACGGCCCTTTGAGTAAAGAAGCTATTTTGGCTACAGAAAGAGTGGATACGCAACTGGCCGCTCTATGGGCAGGTATCAAACAGCGTAAGTTAGAAGGGGTGGTCAATGTCATGGTCGTGTCTGACCACGGTATGACCCAACTGAGCCGAGATAGTGTGATTTTTCTCGATGACTACATTAACATGAATGATGTAAATGTAATTGATTGGTCTCCTGTGACGGCCATTCGTCCTCTACCGGGCAGGGAAGATGCCGTTTATAATGCCTTGAAAGGTGCGAACCCCAAATTGCACGTTTACCGCAAGGGGGAAGTTCCGGAAAAGTATCATTATAATGACAATGAATTCATTCAGCCGATTATTGCTATTGCTGATTTACATTGGACGGTTGCCCAAAGGAGTTATTTTGAGACGCACCCCAAAAACGGCACCGGGGGGACGCATGGGTATGACCCGGATTATACAGAAATGAATGGCATCTTTTATGCAGAAGGCCCGGCTTTCAAAAGGCATTATCAAGCGCCGGTTATCCAAAATATTCATCTGTATGACTTAATGTGCCGGATTCTTGATATAAAGCCCGCTCAAAATGATGGAAATGCTAGTAAGACTTTGGAGTTGATGCGTTAGTTGTTGTGTCCGGTTGTTACGATTTATTAAAAGTGCTGCCAGCCTTGAGCCTTTAATGGATGGATGTTGCCGCCTTTGGTATGGAGTTTAATCCCATCTTTGGCGGGGGTGATTTCCCCTGCTATATACAAATTGGGTAAGAACTTGACTTTTTCTAAATCCTTTGGATTTACGGTGAATAATAGCTCGTAATCTTCGCCACCATGTAAGGCAATGGTAATTGGATCCAACTTGAACTCGTCAATGGCCTTGAGTTGTGCATCAATATGAATCGGCACTCCATCTTCTTCGATAAACGCTCCCACACCCGACGCTTCGCAAATATGAAACAAGTCCGATGCCAATCCATCAGACACATCAATCATAGCCGTAGGCACTAAGTTTGCTTGCGCAAAAAGGTCAATGACATCCTTTCGGGCTTCAGGTCGTAAGAAGCGATCAATAAAGGCTTCTCCGCTCGTCAAATCGGGCTGGATGTTGGGGTTTTCTTGGAATATTCTCTTTTCTCTTTCGAGAAGCTGTAAGCCCAAATAAGCATTACCCAAATATCCGGTAACACAGATTAGGTCGCCTTCTTTGGCCGTGCTTCGATAGACAATTTTGTCTTTGGGGGCAACGCCAAGAGCCGTTACACTGATAATCATGCCTTGCCGTGATGAAGAAGTATCTCCTCCAACCAAATCCACCCCGTAAAACTCGCAGGCTTGGCGGACGCCTTCATAAAATTCATCCAAGGCTTCAACCGAAAAACGATTAGATATGCCCAACGATACCGTAATCTGTTTGGGTTGGGCATTCATGGCATAAATGTCTGACAAATTGACCACAACAGATTTATATCCCAAGTGCTTGAGTGGGACATACATCAAGTCAAAATGAATACCTTCCAACAGCAAATCAGTAGAAACTACAGTCTCCAGATTGCCATAATGCATGACTGCGGCATCATCCCCAATACCTTGAACGGTAGATGGGTTTTTAATCTTAAATTTTTGGGTGAGATGCTCGATTAGGCCAAATTCGCCTAATTCGCTGATTTCCGTTCTTTTTGGTTGGTTCTTTTCCATCTGATGTCTTTTGATGCGGCAAAAGTACGGTTTTTTATTGGGATTGGAGCTTCCTAAAAGTTCCAAACTTTTGGAAAGTTGCTCAAACATCAATCATCCAATCCCAAAATCTCCACATCCCGAAATGAATCCGGAGTTTCCTGCGTCCGCTGAAATTCGCACCACTTGCACTTGGGCTCTCCGCAGCCTTCGTAGAATTCATTATTTTGGATTTTCTCCCAAGTTTCTTTGATGATTTCTCGCAAGAGCCGTTTGTCTTCGGGCTGGATGTCGAAGGTCTTATCCACCAATTTATTGGCTTTGCTGCGCTCGATGAAGGAGATGGTGCCCGAAGCGACCCGGCGGCTGTCTGCCCGCTGGAATTCAAAAAGAAGCGCATAAAAAATCAGTTGTCGCCAATAGCCGGAACCAAGTGGTTTTTTGTCCGTCGGGGCGGTGACCGGCTTGATGGTGCCCGTTTTGTAGTCTAGGATATGGGCGGTTTGGGCATCTACAAAGTCTATGCGGTCGATGCTTCCGCGAACGGGAACGCCATCAATTTCGGTGTGTGTGACACTGTATTCGGCGAGTGTGTCCTGAATCCATTCGCTGTGATGGGCTTGGTAGTACCGGCGGAGTGCTTCTTCCCCGCGCACTAGGCGAGTTTCGTATTCTTTGGGGGCAAATTGACCGCGGACACGCTTCATCTCTTGCTTAAAATAGTGAATAACGGAGTCGATGGCCGGATATTTTTTGGCTTTGGATAAGCGCATGTGATCGACCATTTTGCTAAGAGCTCCGTGGATGGCATTGCCGTACAAAAATGGGGCGCTAGGCTCCGACGGAACTTGCAATATGTAGTCGTAGTAGAAAGTGATGGGGCATTTCAGGTAGGAGTTTAAGGCGGAGATGCTTAAAGCAAATTGCTCCAAGCGGGCTTGTATCAATTCCTTTTCCGGCTTGACCAAAGGGGCTTGGTGAAATTGTAATACGCCTTCTTCAATGCGGCTGATGTCGTCCGTGTCGGCTTCCCAATCTTGGGCATTTAGGTTGAGCTCGCTGATGAATGTGGATGGCTTGTTGCCTTTTCCATTGGCTTTTTTCTTGGGGTACAGGAGGACTAATTTTTCTTTAGCTCTGGTCATACTTACGTAAAAAAGGCGGCGTTCGGCTTCCAATTCGTTTTCTGAGCCGCTCAACGTGATGTTTTCGGGTATCTTAAAACTGGTATTCCCTGTAAATTTTTTTTCCCAATCTGCGGTGCATTCCGGCATGATGACCATCCTAAATTCCAAGCCCTTGGCACTATGCGCCGTTAAGAGTTTGATGCCTTCGGAGCGTCCCCGGATTTTCATGACGGGAATCGGCATTTTGTTTTCGTGGAGTCGTTGAATGTATTGGATGACTTGGTGGACGGTCAGGTCTTGATTTTTTAATACTTGCTCTTTAATGAATTTCCGGAAGCTGAATAATACTTCCAAATTCCATTGCTTGTCGGCGTGGTTTAAGGCGTAGGTTAGCAGGCCGGATTGGTTGATGGTTTTTTCTACCCATTCGGTTAGGGAGAATTGGTCGGTAGCGACGATTAGGTCGTCCAAGATGGCTACGGTATTTTTAATTTTATCCGCTTGCGCAAAATCAAAACTATCCAGCAAGGTAGAATCATGCAATATCTCCCACCAAGAGGAGCGGGATGCCGAACGTTGAAAATTCAATCGAATAATGTCGCTCGAAGAAAGACCAAAAGCAGGAATAGAGAGTAACTCAAAAACCAGACCTTCGCCGGAAAGCGGCTTGTATTTTTCTTGGTCGATATATTTGAAAATGGTGAGCAATTGCTTGACCAAAGGCTCTTCCAAAAGATTAACAGATTTTTTGAGCTCGTAGTCTAACTGATTGACTTCCAGTAGTTTAATAATATCATTGGCAACCTTATGCTTCCGATAAATAATGGCCATTTCCGAAAGGGGAACGCCTAGGCTTTGATGCTTTTGGATGGTGCTTAGGATGGCGGCCAATTCTTGGACATAGTTGTCTAAGATAAGGATTTCTACGGGCTGGCCTAGATCGGCCAAGGTCGTGGACTTCGCTTTTAATTCCTTGGAAGCTTCGATGCCTTCTTGGTGGATAAGCCGGATTTGGTTGTAGCTGATTAATTTGCCGGCACTATCCAAAATCTCTTTTTTACTTCGGTAATTATCTTCTAAAATAAACAGTTGAATCGTGTCTTTATATTTCTCATAAAAGTCAGTAATATTTTTAATTCTGGCACCCTGAAATTCAAATACACTCTGGTCGTCATCACCTACCACAAAGACATTTGGTTTGTCCCAATAAGAAATTAATAATTGCAATAGTTGATTTTGAACGCCATTAGTATCTTGGTATTCATCCACCAAAAAATAAAGAAATTGTTCCTGATATTTTCGGAGTAAGTAGGTATGTTTTTGAAAGGCATCCACTACCCATCGAATCATATCTTCGTAGTCAAATCGTCCTATTTTCCGTAAGGCTCGAACATATTTTGGAAACAATTGGACGCCTGCCCGAAGGCGTTTCATGCGATTGATTTCTTCGTGATAGCTGCTTTTGTATTGCCCTTTGGTCTTGCCGCGGCTGGAGATGTAGTCTTTATTTCCCGCAAGGGAATCCACATACGTATCAATATCACGAAGCAAGTCCGCCACCTTCCAATTCTCTTGCTTAATCAACTTAAACAGATTCGTCAGATGCTTCTCATAAAAATAATGGGTATGACTACGCACTACCAGCGGATTATCCGGTGGTAAGTCATCAATCATCTTCCGAATGACTTCGCTCCGCTCAATCTCATCAATCACTTCCAAATCTACGCCCCCAAAAGTCAAAGGATTTTCCCGAATCACCTTATTCGCAAAAGAATGAAAAGTAAAAATCGGAATCCGGTGCGCTTCCGGTCCAATCCAATCCAACAACCGCTGCTGCATCGCCATCACCCCCGCATCGCTATAGGTCAAGCAAAGCAATTCATAAGGATTCGTGTCGGTATGGAGTAGGATGCTGCCGATTCTGGCTGCTAAGACTTGCGTTTTTCCGGTGCCCGGTCCGGCGACGACCATGACCGGCCCGTCAATCTCTTCCACGGCTTTGCGCTGGGTGGGATTGAGCTGTTTGATGGCCCGGTAAAAGGCTTTGTTGTATTGATGGCGGTTAGGCATGGGGTAAAGGTACGGAATTTTTATAAAGGTAGGGACAAAGGCATGCCTTGTCCCTACCTTGGGAAAAAGGTCTATCTTTGCCCGTAGGGCCTCCTTGTGTTGTTCTCTGTATAGAAAAACCCACCATGACAGACCTATGCCAAAAATCCCATCAAGTTCAATGCGTCACCAATTTTCAAGACTTGGTTTCAACACCGTTTCAGGGAGATAGGAATGCGATGGGTTGGGTACGTGATTTAGTTGGTGACTTCGCGGAAATTGTGGAAAAGGTCCCATTTGACGGAAATATGACCATACTCCATCCGGATGAACTTCGAGAATTACCGTTGAGTGAACAAGGAAACCTAGCCCGCCAAATCATCCTAAATGACTTTGAATTATTGAAAGCCCATGGCGCAGACCCGACGATTAACCTGATTCGCCATTACGAAAGAGATAAGAATCATCCATTTTTTCCGACTGATGTGTATTCATATCACGTGGATCGCTCTACGGTACCGGCGGATACTTTTTTATGTACGTACTATGGCCGGTCAACTGAAATAGTGCCCAATGCACAAGCCATCCAAAAAGTGCGGATTCCCGAAGTAAGGGATGCACTCAAAAAAGAATATCAAGGTGCGGATGCGGATTTTGAGTTATATTTGAAGGAGCATTTTTATGACTTGCACTATCAACCGCTGCCTGCGGCTCGTCCTTTTTCGGTAGGCGTAGGGCATTTGTGGAAATTAGCGATTGATTATCCGGAAAGTGGCGTTTTGCCATGTCTTCATCGGGCACCCGAAGAAGACGGGGTGATTCGATTGTTGTTGATTTGTTGAACCTGCAACCTAGATGTCACCGCAATCTCCTAGGCCAAGTATAGCCCACGACCAAGCAAAAATTATTAAAAGTGTCCTTATAAATTCCTTGATAAATCAATGGATCCGTCGTACTGGTATAAGGGTCGGCAGTTACATAATAATCAAAAGACACCCGGTCGGCATGTCCAAGCTGAATCCCGAGCAACAGCCCATTTTTAAGTCGATAGCCCATCGTACCTGAAAAGTAATAACCGGCAGAGACAAAGTCCGCTTTTTCATTTTCAGCAAAGTCTGACCCATACGTTCCGTAGAGTATTTTTCCAAAACTAGGCTTGAGATAAAAGCCTTTATACTCATACTTGATAAATCCGCCAAGTCCTGTAGCCGAATGTGATGAACCGGAGCCGCCTAGACCAAGGTACTTTCCTTCCAGTCCGACTCCAAACTGTTGATTTAGGAGATAACCGCCATTTAGCGAAATCTGAGCATGACCATCCCCATTATCAAAAAGGTTTAGAAAAACGCCAATGTCCGCATCAAGAAATATCTTCTTGGCTTTCGGACTGGATGGATGCTCTGCTTGCGCAAAAAGGAAAAAAGGAGCGAAAAGTAGGAAAATGAGTGTTGTAATCTTCATGTTTTTTTTGTTTTTTGGTAACTGTTTAGCTACCCACTATTTTGGTCAAAAAATGCCCTTTTTGCGCCTGTTTTTGCTAAAATTTTTTCACGTAGCCCAGCTACGCTTCAAAAATTGTAGCTTCAACATCCACAAAAATGCCT
>Ga0256832_1002836_pt1 | contig 11835 bp, 14 predicted proteins | sample 134614metaG_FD_190534 | JGI IMG/M metagenome (GOLD analysis project Ga0256832, IMG submission 190534) | Hydrothermal vent microbial communities from Lau Basin, Pacific Ocean - 134-614 | ecosystem: Environmental > Aquatic > Marine > Hydrothermal vents | place: Pacific Ocean: Lau Basin | collected... | reverse complement strand
TCGCTGTGCATGAGGCTAAGAAACGCGACAGGATCGTAGAGCAGATCGAAGGTTATGCCGCTGCTCTCTCGTAGCTCTCGCCATATCGCATAGAGCTCGTGATAGAGCCTACCGAATCGATACTTTTTAGGTGGAGCGAGTATCGATGGATGAGGGGAAGTATCGGGATCGAGCGCAAAAAACTGCTCTCGCAAATATCTCGCATCCCCTACGCAAGGAACGGTATAGACTCTATGGGGTGTGTGGGCGAGCGCTCTGGATAAAAAGAGCACCGTGGTGCCCGTCCCGGAAGGAAGAAAGATGGTAAGCGCTCGCTCCTTGGCCCACGCTGCGATCTCCTGTGCTAGAAGCGCTACGCCCCTTTGCGCTTCGGCGCACCGAGCACCCTCCGGCACAAAAAGGGTGCCCTTACGATAGAGCGCCCTGCTGTGCAGATTTTTTTCTATGAGCCACGCATCTTCCAAATCTGCGATGTCTCGCAGCTCCATACCGTTTGCTAGGGCGTAGGCGAGATTGCCCCTGGGAGTTTCGAGTGATCGTGCGTCAAATCGTGCGTAGTAGTGAAACTTCCATCCCCGCTCTTTGGCGATGTAGCTTAAGGCCGCCATGGCGTTGGAGTGGAGCGAGCCGTAGGAGACGATCGTGTGGATAGGACGTGGATAGTCCAAAAGAAAGGAGAGTTTGCGCGCTTTGTTGCCGCCGATGATAGGATGGATGAGATCGTCGCGCTTGAGAAAGAGCGTGCGACCGCGAAAGGTGAGCTCATGCACAGGCGAAGGGAGGCGAAGCCCCCTTACTCTTGCGCCGCCCCGCAGTAGGGACACTTCTTGGCCGCGATCGGTATATTCATAGCACATTCAGGACAAGCCTTCGTAGTGGGTGCGGGTGCCGGCTCCTCGCTTTTGAGCTTGTTATAGGCTTTGATGAACATAAACATCACGAAGCCCAATATCAAGAAGTTGATGGCGTCGTTGATGAAAAGTCCATACTTGATAGCAGGAGCACCGGCTTTTTCCAGCTCCGCGAGCGTCTTGTACTCTTTGCCATCGAGCGAGACGAAGAGTTGGGAAAAGTCGATCTTTCCGAGCAGCATGCCGATGGGTGGCATGAGGATGTTGCTCACAAGCGATTTGACGAGAGTGGCGAAGGCGGCTCCGAAGATGAAACCGACGGCCATATCGACCATGTTCCCTTTGATAAGGAACTTTTTGAACTCTTGAAACATAGCTACTCCTTTATCGATCTGCATATGCAGACCGATTATAGCCGCCTCGCGTCCTATTGGTGTGGCAAAATCAGTTGACGTTCAAGCTTCGCAGATCCTCGTAGGCTTTTAGGACGCGCTCTTTCATGCTCTTTTCGCCCTCACGCAGCCATTTGCGCGGATCGTAGTACTTTTTGTTGGGCTTGTCTTCGCCTTCGGGGTTGCCGATTTGGCTTTGGAGATAGTCGTGATACTTTTCTATATAGGACTTCACGCCCCTCCAAAATGCCCACTGCGTATCGGTGTCGATATTCATCTTCACCACGCCGTAATCGATGGCTTCGTGGATCTTGGAGAGTTCGCTGCCGCTACCGCCATGGAAGACGAAGCTAACGGGCTTCTCTTTTTCGATTCCGAACTTTTCGCGGATGTACTCTTGGGAGTTTTTGAGGATGATGGGTTCGAGCTTGACATGTCCGGGTTTGTAGACACCATGGACGTTACCAAAGCTCGCCGCTATGGTGAAATAGGGGCTGATGCGAGAGAGTCTCTCATAGGCCTCGGCCACTTCGCTAGGTTGCGTGTAGAGTCTGGAGTTGTCGATGCCGGTATTGTCCACGCCATCCTCTTCGCCACCCGTAACTCCCAGCTCGATCTCCAGATGCATGCCTAGTGGCGCCATACGCTTCAGATACTCTTCGCATGTAGCGAGGTTCTCTTCGAGTGGCTCTTCGGAAAGATCCAGCATATGCGAGCTAAAGAGCGGACGGCCATGGAGCTTGTAGTACTCCTCACCTGCTGCTAAAAGACCATCTATCCAAGGCAGTAGTTTACGCGCTGCATGGTCAGTGTGGAGCACCACGCTCACGCCATAGGCTTCGGCTAGGATATGCACATGCTTCGCTGCTGCGATAGCACCGAGGATTGCGGCTTTTTGCCCTTCGTTGTCGAGCCCCTTGCCGGCCCAAAAGTGCGCACCGCCGTTGCTTAGCTGTATGATAATAGGCGAGTTCGCCTCGCGCGCTGCCTCCATCACGGCGTTGATGGAGTTGGTGCCCACCACGTTGATGGCTGGCAGTGCGAAGCTGTGCTCTTTGGCATACTCGTAGAGCTTCAGAAGATCATCACCCCAAACGACGCCCGGTTTCAAAAACTCTCGTACACCCATGCACCATCCTTATATGTTTTTGGAGATGTTTGCTTTGCTTTTGAGATTTTGTGCCTCTTTTTTGATCCACTCTTGGAATTTCTTCATTCTTAGCTGCGCTTTGATGCGCTCTTTGACTTTGTTAAACTCCACCGTTTTGGCAGGCTTTTTATCCTCTACGTAGATAATATGGTAGCCAAACTGCGTCTTGACCGGTTTTTTGGTAAACTCTCCCGGTTTGAGAGAAAAGGCTGCCTGGCTGAAAGGCTTGACCATCTGACCGCGCGCGAAATATCCCAGATCGCCGCCGCGTCTGCCGCTAGGACCTACAGATTTTTTCTGCGCAAGTTCGATGAATTTCTGTTTGAGCTTATCTTTTGGAGTCTTTTTGAGGATATTGATGATATCTTTGGCTTCACTTTCGCTCTTGACGAGGATATGGCGAGCGTGCACCATCTCGGGACGCTTGAACTTCTCGATGTTTTTGTCGTAGAAGCTGCGCGCTTCGGAGTCGCTCACTTTGATTTCGTTGAACTTCTTTTTCATCCAGATTTCGAAAGCGAGATCTTTTTTGATGCGCTCGAGCGCCTCTTTGTACTCTTTGCTACTTTGCACACCGCTTTTGAGGGCTTCTTCTTTGAGCAGCTCTCTCTCGATGGCTTGATCGAGCACCTTCTTTTGGATCTCTTTGGGCAGCTGATCGAAGCTTCTACCTGTTTGCGCTACGATGGGAGCCACGTCCTCTTCGGTGATTTTTTTGCCGTTGACCGTGGCCAAAACTTTTGCGAATGCGCCTACACCAAGGAGGCTAGCCGCTACAAGACCTGAAACGAGATACTTCTTCATACACGATTCCTTTGATAAATGAATTTCGAGAGACCTATTATTTCATATTATGGTAAACGTTTTGCACGTCGTCGCTCTCTTCGAGCATCTCGATGAGGCGCTCTACCTTTTCGGCAGTGGCATCGTCCACGTCCACTTCGTTGTTGGCCACAAGCCCCACGCTACTTTCCAAAATCTTCGCACCGGCATTTTCTACGGCCTCGAGGACAGTGTTGAAGTCATTTGGCTCGGTCTCGATCACCAGCACTTCGTCAAACTCCAAGATATCGCTCGCTCCCGCTTCGAGCGCAGCCTCCATGATGGCCTCTTCCTTTTCGTCGCGCTCTACACTGATGACACCCTTTTTATCGAACATCCACGACACGCTGCCGCTCGTCCCCAGGCTTCCTCCGCTTTTGCTAAAGGCGTGGCGCACTTCGGCTACGGTGCGGTTGCGATTGTCCGTCAGACACTCCACCATGATGGCCACACCGCCGGGGCCGTACCCCTCGTAGACCACCTCTTCGTACTTCACCCCCGGCAGATTGCCGCTGGCTTTGTCGATGGCGCGTTTGATGTTGTCCTGGGGCATGGAGACAGCCTTGGCGCGCTCGATCGCTAGACGCAGCGCCGCGTTGGTCTCTGGATTTGGTCCGCCGTCACGCACGGCCGTCATGATATCGCGCACGGCCTTGGTGAAGAGTTTGCCCTTTTTGGCATCCTCTTTGGCTTTTATGTGTTTTACTTTCGACCATTTATTGTGACCTGCCATTGAAGCTCCTGCAAGTAAATTTGGGTACAATTATAGCAAAAACAGAGGTGCGAAATGGTGCGTAGAAAACCCGAAGAGATAGAAGAGATCAAACGCAGATTTCTCGAGCATTACCCCCAAGCCAAAACAGAGCTTCAATACAAAAACTTCTACGAACTTCTGGTAGCTATCATCCTCTCTGCACAGTGCACCGACAAGCGCGTCAACATGATCACGCCCAAGCTCTTTGCAAAGTATCCCGATATCGAGTCCCTCGCAAATGCCGATATCGACGAGCTCAAGGAGATCATAAAATCCTGCTCCTTTTTTAACAACAAGGCCAAAAACCTCATCGCCATGGCAAAAAAAGTGATGGAGGAGTATGGAGGCAAAATCCCGGAAGATGAAAAGGAGCTCGTCAAGCTCCCGGGCGTGGGGCAAAAGACGGCACATGTGGCGATGATCGAGTATTTTGGCAAAAATCTGATGGCGGTGGATACCCACGTCTTTCGCGTAGCACATAGACTGCGTCTGAGTGACGCCAAAACCCCCGAAAAGACCGAAGAGGATCTGGTCAAAGCCTTCAAGACCGATCTAGCGGCTATCCATCAGGCGATGGTGCTCTTTGGACGCTACATCTGCACCGCAAAAAACCCCAAATGCGACCAGTGTTTTCTCTATGATCTGTGCGACAGCGAAGATAAGCGCCCTATAAAGAGCGAATGACCCATTTGTCGTATTTGCGCTCAAATGTGACGATATCGCAGCGGCTCTTTATATCGCCCTTTTTGAAGCCGTCGAACTTCTTGCCCAAAAGGGCCACGAGCCCGAAATCGAACCTGGCCAAGAAAGATTTGGGGTGCTTTTTCATATACTCCACCAAGTCGTTGTAGCCTGAGAGAAAGCGGAAGGTATAGCAGACTTTGGCCTGGGCGTGGGTAGCGTCGGTCTTTTTGAGCCACAAAACGTCTATCTTTTGAGGCACGAGGATATTGGTAGAAGAGTATGGAGTGTAGTAGTTTGCCACCATATCCGCCACTTTGACTTTCGTAAGCTCCTTTGAGCTACATCCAAGCAAAAATACCGCAAAAAGAGCGACGAAAAAACCTCTCATAGCAGCTCTCTTAGTATCTCGTATATCGGCTCGATGGTCTCTATGCGCACACACTCATGCACGGAGTGGGGCGAGCGGATGTCGGGGCCGATGGATGCGATCTCGGGCACATCGTGTGCAAATATGGCGCACTCCAAGCCCGCATGGATGGCCTTGAAAGAGACTCGGGGCACGTAGCGCTCATAGAGCGAGGCGATCTGGCGCGCCAGATCGCTGATGCGAGGTTCCCATGCCGGATACTCTCCGCTCCACTCCAGCGCAAAATCTCGCGACCAAAAGCAATCAAGCTCCTCTTTGAGCCTAGCTAGCTCCGCGTCACTGTTGGCTCTGAGGCTCACATCCACTGCGATCTTGCCTGCATGTATGGCAACTTTCGCGAGATTGCAGCTTCTGCTGGGAATCCCGAAGCTCTCGTCCAAGCCGAGCACCCCGTCGCCGGCTGCACAGAGCGTGCCGATGATGTCGTAGTCGATCACAGGACGGCTACTTGTGGGCGTGACGATGAAGTGCTCGCTGCTTGCAAGCTCCCTCGGACTCGCTACAACGGCTCGCAGGTGCACGGGGATGGAGTTGAGCCGCTCTCCCGCCTCCAAAGCGGCCACTTTGCACCCTTTTGCGAAATGGGCGAACTCTTTGACGGCGTTGGGGATGTTTTTGTGGATATCCACGCCGCTATGGCCTCCGGGGAAGTTGCGCGAAATGATTTCGTAGAAGAAGCCCTCTGCTTGGCATAGCGCCACCTCTTTGGCAGCATGCATATCCACACCGCCTGCACACCCCACATAGACGGCACCGAACTCCTCGCTATCGAGATTGATCATTTTCTTTGCTTGCAGTCGCAGCTGCAACTTTTTGGCACCCACGAGGCCTATCTCCTCGTCGTTGGTAAAGAGATACTCAGCCTCCTTGCCCTCCTCCATGAGTGCTAGCATCATCGCCACGCCGATGCCGTTGTCCGCTCCCAGGCTCGCATCTTTGGCACAGAGCCAGCCCTCACGTTCTACCAGATCGATATCGGGTGCGCGCCCCACGCAGACCATATCGTAGTGGGATTGGAGGCAGATATGGCGATTGGATTTGTAGCAAAGAATATTGCCTGCATCGTCCACTTCAGTCATAAAGCCCGATTTTTTAGCAAAATCGACGATGTAGTCTCGCAGCGCCTGGGTGGCGCCGGAGCAGTGTGGTATGGCGGTGATCTCTTTGAAGATGTCTAATATACGCATCTGCTTACTAGAAGTGCTTGCCTTTTTCTTTGAATATTTCAGGAAGCTTGTTGCGATCGGTCTTGGTCAGATCCTCCTCTACATAGCGAAAGAGCTTGGCCTTCGCGTCATTTCCCACGCGCTCCCACACGCGGTTGAAGATGGTTTGAGGAAGTGCGAGGAAATATTTGGGAGGATTGTACTCTGCCACGATTTTGGTGATATCCTCAGCCAGAGCCTTGATTACATCTTCTTCCATCTTTTTTTCTAGCTCATGGCGCTCACCGGCATTGCCACCCATTTTGCCGGCATCCGCTTTGAAGCGGCCAGCTTCGTCGGTGACGATGTCTTTGAGTTTCCAGTGCGCTTCGACGTAGTCGATGGCGTTTACTTGGTCGAGTTTGATGTTTTGGGGCTTGAGGCCAGCTTCGGCTTCCAGGTCTCTTGGGTTTGCCTGATAGATTTTCATCTCTCCGAGGTTCGCTACGATTACGATATCTCCTACTTTCATGGACACTTCCTTTTTTCTTTTATCGTATCAGTTTTTCTTTGAAGATTTGATAAAAGATGTGGCAAAAGCCCATATAATCGATAGCTCGAGAGGCAAAAGCAAAAAATGGAGCATATAGACCTGATGCTCTTTATCGCCACCAACTATCTTATAGAACATGAAACTCGCTACCATCCCGGCTAGATAGCCCACCTGCTTGGCCACATCCACCTTGGTGAGGGCTACCGCTTTACGCACAATCAGCGTCTCGGCTCGCACCAAATAGGCACCGAACATAAAAGTCAGCTGATAGCCGGCATAGACCAAGAGTGCCGTCATATAGGTATAGGGCCGCAGCAAAAAGAGCATCACCAAAAAAAGCATCACGAGCTCGACGAAAAGACCGATTTGAAAGTAGCGGCGGATATTGAGCAAAATGTCATACAACTTGGCTATAAGAAGCATCCCGATCGCCAGCACGATGCCCCCCGCCGAGTAGATGGAGGGCTCCAGCGGCTGGTAGATAACGAAGATGCTCCCCACGGAAAGACCCGTAAAGAGGGAGTTGAGGAGCTTGTAGAGGATATAGCGCTTAAGTCGCAGTCTCAAAAGCTACCTTCTACACCTATATAGAAACTTCTTGGCCCCGTGCCGTATCCATAGACCTCCTGGTAGCGTCTATCGAAGATGTTGCGCAGCTCCACAAAGCCTGTGAAATTTTTCGCAAAGTGGTGGCGCAGCGTGACGTTGGTAACGTTGTAGCGGCCGGTTTGTTTGGTGCGCATAGCATCATCGTAGCGTGTGCCTACATAGTAGCCGTCGATGGTGACGGTGTGTTCCTCGGTAGGATACCATGTCAGAGTATAGGTATACTTATGACGTGCGCGGCGCGCTAGTGCATTACCGCTGCTATCTTTGGGACTGAGATACTGCATCCCAAGACTCACAAGCAGCAGATCCGCCACACCTTTTGTATAGGATAGTTCGTAACCGCTAAACTCACTGGTGCCGGGGACGTTTTTGTAATACTCATCTCCCCATACTGCACTATTGGGATCGTACCAATTGATGAGATTTTTGACTTTTTCTTTGAAATAGACAGCTTTGAGGCCAAAGGCTTCTACTCCTACATCATAGCTGCGAGTCTTTTCAGGCTGGAGATCGAAATTGGGTTTTCCCCAGGGATTAAGCATCTTGATTTGATTGGGCACATTGTAGGCTTTGCCGTAATTTGCGAAGAGAGCTGCATCACCGAGACGATATTTAGCCCCTATTTTGCCAGTCCACTGATTTTTAAACGTATCGTAGGCATCGTAGCGGATATTTTCTTGCAAGATCAGATTGCCGAATCTATTGGAATTAATAGCATAAGCGTAGCGGTTGTGGTAGCTGATACGCCCCGGTGCATAATAGGTATAGGATGTTCTAAAGTCTTGGTAGCCTATGCCGCTCGTTAGTTTGCCAGCACCATAGTCGAGAGTATCTTGGAGCTCGATACTGGAAGTATCGCCTATAAAATTTTTGATTCCATACGTGGCATCGGGATAGTTGCGGTGTGTGCGGGTCTTGTCCACATGCAATGAAAGCGTATGCGCGCCGAAGTTTTGCGAAACATTGGCAAAATAGGCGTGATATTTGAACCTGTCGTTATAGCGCGAATCGGGATCTGGCTGGAAAGTGGTGGGATTGTATCCATCCGCTTCATTGTAGGCACTGATAATATGCGCACCGATTTCAGCCTTGAAGCCGTCTTTGTCGATACCGGCTTTGATGTGTGCAGTGCGGTTGATGTAGCCGTCCGCTTCATAGTCGGTAGGTTTCTTTTTATAGGGCGTAATAGCCGAAAAGCCATCGGTGTGGAGATAGTTTACATCCAGCGCGTAATAGAAATCTCCCGATTTTTGTGCCGTGCTAAGAGCCCCTTGGAGTGTACGAAAACTGCCTGCGCGCAGCTTCATAGCTGTGTGAGGAGCGTCATTCGTGACGATATTGATCACTCCTGCTGCCGCGTCACTTCCCCAGACACCGCTTTGGGCACCTTTGATGATTTCTACGCGTTTGACATTTTCAAGCAGTAGATGCTCCGGAGTAACACCTGAGAAGTTGGAAGGATCGTTGAAGCGCACACCGTCGATGAGGATGAGAACTTTGTCGTTGTTCATTCCGCGAAGATAGAGTTGCGTAGCTTTTCCCGCTCCGCCGTTGCTTGTGGTTTCGGCTCCGCTGATAAAATGGAGTAGCTCTTTGAGGGTATGTATGCCTCGCTCTTCGAGCTCTTGGGCAGTGATCACCTCGATATCCTCGGTGATATCTTCGAGAGCCTCCGTGCTTTTGGTAGCACCCACCACCACCTTTTGCAGCTCTATGGTACTTGCTTGCACCGCTTGTAAGCTCACCATCGACACCGTCGCCGTGATTGCAGCTAGCGAGAAGTATTTTTTCTTAAAGCCTTTGGCCATCGTTCCTCCTTTTTAGTATTCTATGCCACGTCTTGCTTGGATGCCTCTATCGAAGTAGTGCTTGATCTTTTTCATCTCGGTCACGAGGTCTGCGGCTGCGATGAGCCGAGATGTCGCACCGCGACCCGTGAGGATGAGTTCGCACTCTTTTGGCCTCGCCTCTATAAGGCGCAAGATATCCTCTTCGCTAAGGATCGAAAAGTGTATTGTAACAAGTATCTCATCCAAAATCACCAGGTCAAACCCTTTTTTATAAAGCTTAAAGACTCGCTCATACTGGTTTCGCACCAGACGCAGCTGCTTTGGCGTCGGCGCATCGCGCACGAAGCTGCCGTCCCAGCTGCGATCTACCAGAGCTCCCAAGCGCTGCAACATCTGCACCTCGCCACTTGGCCACGCCTTCATAAACTGAAAAAAAGCCACTCTCCTTCCAGCAGCTAAACTACGTAGCGCCACACCTGATGCAGCTGTGGTTTTGCCTTTGCCGTCACCCGTGTAGATCTGTACCATCTCCGCCTCGCTTTTTCGATACAATATAGCAAAAACTACAATGAGGTGACAATGAAGATCCTCTTCGCACCCAGCGAGGCCAAACGCATAGGCGGTGAAAATGTGCAGATGCGCTTTTGCTTCGCGATCGATCGCGACGAAATACTCCAAAAATACGACGCTCTTACCAAAAGCTGGGACGAAGCGACACTCGCCAAGCTCTACGGCACAAAGGAGCGCTACGATATCGATATCTTCGCCTCCCCTACTCTCAAGGCCGTGCGCCGCTATACGGGCGTAGCGTATGAGTATCTGGACTACGATGCGCTCCATTTTACGGCACAGGAGTTCATCGACGAGCATCTTGTCATCTTTTCCAATCTCTTCGGACCCTTGTGTGCCGGCGATCTCATACCCTTTTATAAGCTCAAGCAAGGATCACACGTAGGCGATATCAAGCCAGAAAAGTACTACCACAAACGCTGCAAAAATCTTCTTGATGACCAGGAGATTCTGGATCTTCGCGCAGGATACTACGAAAAATTTTATAAGCCTCACTTTTGCATCAAGATGAAGTTTTTAAAAAACGGCAAGGTGGTGAGCCACTGGGCCAAGGCCTATCGCGGGATGGTGCTGCGTCAAATCGCCGAGAACCAAATAGCCAGCTTCAAGGAGCTGCGCGATTTCGCCTTCGAAGGGCTCGAGCTCGTAGAGATACAGAGCAAGAAAAACGAAGAGATATGGGTGATGGAGGCAAAAAACTAATGTGCCTCATCATCGCCGGCGTCTTCGCTGTTTTGGCTATCAACGCACTCTTGCACCACGACACCACTGCGGCGCTACTCTATGGAGCGATAGCGCTCTTTTTTGTCATCTTGATGGGGCTCAATATCAGAAGAGTTTGGAAGAAGCGGCACTGAGGAGCTTCGTAATCAGTGTGGGGATGGGAGCGTTCGCTATCTCATCGTTACCCAGCCACACGAACTCTCCATCTGCTTCCTCTTCGTACAGATAGGCATCGATGTTGTATTTGGTGTAGTTGTGCTTGGTATGGGCGATGGGATCGCTCGTAGCCGCAGCTTTAGGAAGCAGCAGCATCCCTCGATACATCGAGCCTTCGGATGGGACGAAAGCTATCTTGCCATCTCTTTGCACCAGTGCGAAATGGAGTGTGAGCCTCACGCGCTCTTGGCGCTTTTTGCTCCAATATTTTTGGGGCTGGACTTTACCGATGCAGCCACTTTGCAGTGGACATGCCTCGCAGTTTGGCACTGCGGTGCAGAGCGTCGCTCCCAGGTCCATGAGCGCCAGATTGTGCTCTTTGGGATGGGCGTAATCGAGGAAATCTTCGGCCTTTTGCCACACCTCTTTTTGGCTACCCGTTAGGCCAAAGTAGCGGCGCAGCGCCCGCTCGATATTGACATCTACCACCGGCACTGCGGCTTCATACGCAAAGGATGCGATAGCATGAGCAGTGTAGCGGCCGATTCCGGGGAGCTTCATGAGCTGGGCGACGCTGCGGGGCAGCTGACCGTTGCACTCCCTAGCGCACGCTCGCATCGCCAGGGCTCTGCGGTAGTACCCCAGACCGCTCCACAGCGCCAATAGCTCCTCCTCATCCGCTTCGGCCAAGCTCGCCAAAGTGGGATAGCGCTCCAAAAACAGAGAGTATTTACCCAGCACCCGCTCTACTTGCGTCTGCTGCAGCATGATTTCGCTGACATAGATGTGGTAGGGATCGCTCGTTTGGCGCCAGGGCAGATCGTAGCGGCCGTGTCTGGCGAACCACTCTAGCAACTGCGACAACCCCTCACTCCTCCTCGCTGCAGTAGACATCCAGAAAGTCCTGGAGCGTATCGGCGTAGTCGCTCGCTTCGTTCACCAGACAATCCATGGCATCCTCCGTATCCCCCGTGCCTCCCGTGGTGCCCACGTAGAGATTGCATTTTGCCTCTTTGTATTCCCACCAAGCACTATCCATAAGCTCTACTTCGTCTTTTCGCTCTTTTGGGATACAGGTTTTAAGTCTATCCGTGCGCTTATGTATCAGCCGCTCGAGCCGCTCGTTTTCTCTATCCATACACTGCAAGAAATCTATTGTACTCGAAGCGTTTTTGAAGCATGTGTCATACTCTTTGCTGGTCTTTGCCA
>Ga0256832_1002835_pt1 | contig 11835 bp, 11 predicted proteins | sample 134614metaG_FD_190534 | JGI IMG/M metagenome (GOLD analysis project Ga0256832, IMG submission 190534) | Hydrothermal vent microbial communities from Lau Basin, Pacific Ocean - 134-614 | ecosystem: Environmental > Aquatic > Marine > Hydrothermal vents | place: Pacific Ocean: Lau Basin | collected... | reverse complement strand
AGTCGTTGTCCACCCCGTCGCACGCTTCCGTGGCCATCAGGTTCACGTTCGGGCGTACGTCGTCGCAGTCGTCCCCGCACGCCTGCGTCCCGTCCGGACGCGCGTTGCAGCATCGGGCGTCGAGGTAGCCGTCCCCGTCCCGGTCGATGCCTCCAAAGGTCTCCGGGTCGCAGTCCTCGTCGTGGTTCTCCTCGTCGCAGACCTCCCGGTTGCCCGGGTAGCGGTTGCCGTCGTTGTCGTCGCAGTCCTCCCCCAGCGGCGTCCCGTCACCGTCCACGCACGACGCGTCCCGCACCCCGTCCCCGTCCGCGTCCGGCGCCACGTTCACGCACCGGTCCGTCTCCTCGTCGCACAGGTCCAGGGTGCAATCCACGCTGTCCGCACAATCCGGCGCCGTCCCCGCCACGCACGCGCCTCCCTCACAGGACTCGGCGCCGTTGCAGAACAGCCCGTCGTCGCAGTCGCTGTCCGTGGCGCACTCGGGGCCGCCGCTGTCCAGCGCCGCGTCCACCGAGCCGTCCTCCTCCATGGTCGAGTCGCCTCCGCACGCGGCCGCCACCGCCAGCACCAGGGCCCAGGCCCAGAACGTTGCCCGCATCCAATCCCCTCCGAAATCGACGAAATCCAAGATCTGTCGGTACAATCCTACAGTGATGCCGGACCACGCCGCCACCGAAGAACCCGAGGACGAGGTCGATCCCCTGATCGGAGCCGTCCTGGGCGGACGCTACCTCGTCGAACGAAAGCTCGGCGAAGGCGGCATGGGCGCGGTGTATGTCGGCCAGCACCAGACCATCGGCAAGCAGGTCGCGATCAAGTGCCTCAACCCACTGATGGCGGCGAACAAGGCCATCGTCGAGCGCTTCAAACGCGAGGCGCGGGCCGCGACGGCGGCGGGCAACGAGCACATCATCGACGTCACCGACATGGGCGAGCTCCCCGACGGCTCGCCCTACATCGTCATGGAGCTGCTCGACGGGCGGGAGCTGGCGGAGCTGATCGCTCAGGAGGGTCCCCTGCCCATCGGGCGCGCCGTGCGCATCCTGCTGCAGATCTGCGACGCGCTGATCGCGGCGCACGCCAAGGGGATCGTGCACCGCGACCTGAAGCCTGAGAACGTGTTCCTGGTGCGCCGAAAACGCGACGCCGACTTCGTGAAGGTTCTCGACTTCGGAATCGCGCGCTTCAACGAGCCGGCAGCCATCGGCGGCGGCAAGAACCTCACGGCGACGGGCATGACCATCGGTACGCCACACTACATGGCACCGGAGCAGGCGCAGGGCCTCGAGGGCCTCGATCACCGGGCGGACATCTACGCGCTGGGCGTCATCCTCTACGAGATGCTCACGGGCGACACGCCCTTCGACGCGGAGACCTTTGCGTTGCTGGTGGTGAAGATCGTCACCACCGACCCGCCGCTCATCCGCGATCGGCGCCCGGACGTGCCGGTGGGTCTGGAGACCCTCATCATGCGCTGCCTGTCGAAGGACAAGAACCTTCGACCCCAGTCCGTCGAGGAGCTCGCCCAGGCGCTCGAAGCCTACGTCGAGCTCGACGCCCCCCCAAAGCTGCTGCCGGGCCCGGACGACCGCGCGACGGTGCGTCCACCGGGCCGCGACCCGAAACCCAAGGCGACGCAGGAGACCCGCAGCGGCGTGCGCGCGACGAAGCCGACGGCGCCGGGCTCCATGGCCGAGGAGTCGGAGCAACCCTCGGGGCCGGCAACGCCCACCGAGATCGAGGAGGGCCTGACGCGAGGCGGCCGGCTCCCATGGCTGGCGCTGGCCGCCGGCGGCCTCGTCGCGGTGGCCGGCATCGCAGCGCTGCTGCTGACCAAGCCGGACGGCGACGAACCTCCGGAGCCTCCCCAGGCGCGCGAAGCACCAACGCCGCCCGCGCCCGCCGACCCGCCCCACGATTCGCCCACCGATCCGCCGAGGGACCGGCCCGAGGATTCACCCACCCGCTCCCCCACCAACCCCTCCGCCGCGCAAGCCGACGAAGTGCGCCTGCGGGTCTTGGTCGCGCCCAACGACGCGCACATCTTCCTGAACGGGACCGAGTTCCCCAACCCCCTGGACGCGATGCGGCCCCGCTCCCTCGAGCCGGTGCGGCTGCGCATCGAGCGGGAAGGCTACAGGCCCCTGGAAGAGCTCGTGGTCCTCGATCGGGACCGCGAGCTGATCCGCACCTTGGAGGCCGCCCCCGGACGAGGGCGCCGCCACCGACGCGAGTCGATGGAGCGCGCTTCGATGGATCCGCCTTCTTCGGCTTCTTCGGGGGGGTCGATGCAAGACGAGACGATGGCGCCGCCCCCAACCGAGGCGAGGCCGCCGGCGATGCGTCCCGACTACCGTGACGATTTCTAGACCGACCGTTCAAGTGCCGACCGTGGATCAGAGTCGCGTGCCTGCCGGATGGAGCGAGGGGTTTTTGAAGTGCGATACGCGGGGACGTACTCTCGGCCACGACGCGGAGCCTTTGGGCCAGGAGAGGTTGCGACGGCGACGGCGTTCAGCGAGGTGATGAGGATGAGACGGGACAGGCGCGTGGCGGAGACGCGGTCGGCATGAGGGCAAGGCGAATCGCGGCAGTCGCCCTGGTGTGGGGAGTTGCGGGCGGGGCGCTCGCGCAGGAGCCCTCCCCAGAGGCCGGGCTCCCAGGCCCGGAGCCCGAGGCAGCATCCGGAGAGGGGAACGAAGAGACCTCCGCAGCCCAAGACGACGGATCCGCCGACGAATCCACGGAGAGCGAGCCCGCCGAGGATCCGAGGCTGGCCGAAGCCCGCGAGCGCTTTCGGCAAGGCGTGATGCTCGCCCGCGCGGGCAACTGCGAGGGGGCCCTGGCCGAGCTCCGCGCTTCGTTGGCCCTGGTGGAGCGACCGAACACCCTCTACAACATGGCGCGCTGCTACGAGGAGCTCTTCCGCTACGACTTGGCGGTGCAGACCTACGAGCGCTACCTGAACGTGGCCCCGAGCGACGCCCCCGACCGGCCCGCAGTCGAGGCGACCATGCGACAGCTCCGCATGCTCCTGGGGACCGTCGTCGTGCGCTCGAACGTCCCGGCCGAGGTGTGGATCGGCGAGCGCGTCGTCGGCGAAGCGCCGGGCGAGGTGCTGGTGCCCGGAGGACACCATGCCCTCGAGCTGCGCGCGCCCGGCCACGTGCCGGAGCGCCGCGAGGTCGACGTGGCCGGACGGCAGCGCGTCGAGGTGGACGTGACGCTCCACGAGGCGCAGATCACGAACGTCACCGAAGAACACACGACCATCGCCGTCACCGAAGAGGGCGGCGCCCCACCGGCGGTCTTCTACTCGGCCCTCGGCGCGACCGCCGCGGCGGCCGTGGTCGGTGCGGGCTTCGGACTGCGGGCGATGGGCAGCCGCCGCGACGCCCGCGACGCGAGCCCCTACGACCTCGCGGCGATCGAAGCGGCAAACGACGAGACGGCGCGGGCGGCGCTGCTGGCCGACGTCTTCTTCGGCGTGGCCGGCGCCCTCGGGGTGACGACCCTCGTGCTCTACTTCCTGACGGACTTCGACGGCGACAGCGACGAGCGCGCGGTGAGCCCGGAGGTCGCGATCGGTTCCGGTGGAGCGCGCCTCTCGCTGCGGGGGCGTTTTTGATGCGCGGCTTGCTGTGGTTGATCGCGGGGACGCTCATCGCGGGGACGCTGAGCACCGGCTGCAGCCTCCTGGGCCTGGACGAGGTGAAGCCGACGCCCTGCGCCTCGGTGGGGGAACGGGACCTGAGCGCGGCGCACGCGCTCTGTGCGCGGGAGCTGAGCGACATCCCTCTCGAAAGCTGCGAAGCGGCCGTCTGTGCGGCACAGGTCGACGGGGAGCTCTTCTGCGTCATCGGCACGCCGGACGCCGACGGGGACGGCATCGGGGACGGCGCGTGCATCGACGAGGGCAGCAGCGATCGGCCCCGCGACTGCGACGACGACGACCCGGACGTGGGCGAAGGGCGCGCCGAGCTCTGCGACGGGAAGGACAACGACTGCGACGGACGGGTCGACGAAGGCGTGCTCGTCGCCGGCGAACCGACCCGCCGGGACGCCGATCCCGGCGACACCGAAGGTGTGGTCGCCGCGACCGCCGCCGGCGAGACGGTGGCCGCCGCGTTCGGACGCGAGCTCGATCCCAACGCCCCACGCGCGCGCTATCTCAACCTCCTGCTCGGCGCCATTCCCATCGCGCCCACCGTCGCCGGCTCCGCAGTGCGGCTCAACGATCCCGCGACCGAAGCGGCCGATCCGGGCCTGGCGCTCACCGGCGACGACTCGTCGACCTTCGTGGTCTTCCCGGCCGCGGGCTGCGACCGCCTGAGCGTCGGCGTGGTGACGGGGTCCGAGCTGTCGTCGGCGAGCTTTGCGCCGGCCGATTCGTCGCCCCGCACGGGGCTCCCTTCCATGGGCAGCAACGCCTGCAGCGACGACGTCGCCCAGCGCGCGCCGGCGGTCGCCCGGAACGGCAACGACGTGGTCATCGCGTGGCTCCAGAGCGGGGCCCGTGGCGCCTGCGGCACCGGCCAGCGCGCGCCCTTGCTCGCCACGACCTCCGATGCAACCGCCGCGCTCACCACCGACTCCCTCGACCTCGCCATGGCCAACGACGCCGGCCCGCCTTCCCTGCTCTACGTGGCCTCCGCCGACCTCTACGTCCTCGCCTACGGCGACGGCACCGAGCTCGTCCTCCGCACGCTGCGGCTGTCCAGCAGCGGCCTCGAGGCCGTCTCGAGCGCGCGCGTCGACCTGGATGCCCCAGTTCAGGAGACGGCATTGACCCTGGGCCCCCTCGACGACGACGACGCGACGCTGGGCGTGGCCGCCTCCGTCGGCTGCGGCAGCCGCGCGGAGGTCGTGTTCCAGCGCGTCCGCCTCGCCCGAAGCACCGGCGAGGTCCAAGCTGCCGGCACACCCGACCGTGTGGACGGCGGGGGGGAGCAACGCCGTCCGGCGCTCGCCTTCGGCCAGACCCGCCCCCGCGGCTTCTTCGTGCTCTGGGCCGAAGACGACGCGCGCGTACGCGGTCAGCTCCTCGACGTGACGCAGGGGGTGTCCGGGCCCGCCTTCGACGTGATGGGGCCCACCAACTTCGACGGCGAAACGCCCACCCGCCTCCGCGGTCTGGGCGTCGCTCCCGTCGCGACCGGCGGCTTCGAGACACTGGCGCACGTCCGGCACGCCATGCCGGGCTTCTACGCGGCGACCGTCCTCTGCGGCAGCGAGTGAAGCGAGCGCACCTCCGGGCTACGCGGCGACCGTCCTCTGCGGCGGCGCGTCCGCGGCCTCAATGGCCGAGGCGGTCGCAGGCGGCCTGACTGCCCCGAAAACACGCGCCCTCGAGCTCGCGGCGGTCCATCGCGTCGAGGTCGCCCAGCTCCATCGCCGGTTCGACTTCGTCGGCCTCGTCGGCCTCGTCGGCCTCGTCGGCCTCGTCGGCCTCGGCCGGTTCCGACTCCGAGGCCACCTCGTCCGCGATCGCAGCCTGCGCCGGAGGCGCCAGAGCCTGGTCGCGGCAGCCGACGCCCACGAGGGCAGCGACGAGGAGGAGCTTTCGAGGGCTCGGCACAGACCCAAGGGTATCGTGAGTGACGACCGAACGTCGACATTCGGGGCGTAACGCGTGAAGCCCACTGCCGTCAGAAGGTGCCCATGCGAGAGATCCTCCCCGAAGAACGCATCCACCCCGCGATCCGCGATCGCGTCTCCAGCCACTTTCGTGACATCGTCGAGGAGGTGCAGCGCGCCACCGAAGACAACGAGTGGGTGATCGTGGGCATGGCCCAAAACCCCTTCCCGAGAAAGGCCCGCAAACTGCTCGACTCCCGCGGCATCCCGTACCGCTACCTCCAGTACGGGAGCTACACGAGCGGTATCCGGACCTGGCGCCGCCGCAACGCGCTGAAGATGTGGACCGGCTGGCCCACCTTCCCGATGGTGTTCCACAAAGGTGTCCTGCTCGGTGGCGCCTCCGACCTCGAGAAGCTCCTGACGAGCGGCGAGCTCCCCTGAGAGGCGCTGTCTCTTTGGCGATGGCGACGGCAGAGGCTTGACGGATCGTCGCCGCCGCCCGTCCGAGCGGGACGAATTGCGCGACGTTCCGGCCCTGAGCGGATGGTACGGATAGTGCTCGATGACCGGGGCATGACCAACCCGCCCCACCCCGCGCCCCTGTCGGTGATCGTCCTCGGTCTCGACCCCGCGCCCAGCGATCCGAAGCTCCTCGCCCAGCTCCTCGACACGACCCCCGAAGCGCTCTGGCTCGACGCCCACATGGTCGCGCTCGTGCGCCCGGGCCCCGAGATCGAGGCGGTGATCGACGCCGAGCGGCTCCGGCACAAGGCGAACCAGCAAGGGCTGACGCTGTCCCTCGGCGTCTCGTGCCGGGAACGGGCCACCGGTCCGCTGTCGCGGACCCTCGACGAGGCTCGGGTGGCCTACGACTTCGCGCTCGCCCTCGGCGGCAACCTCACCCTCGCCTACTCCAGCATCCTCGACCGGCCCCGCGGCGTCGCGGCCTGACCGCCCTCCGCGACGAACCTCTCCGGCCGTCAGGCCCGAGAGCCCGGTCCTGCGCGGCGCATCGCGCCTCGAAAATCCTCGAGGTTTCCTCGCCCGGCGTCCCGTAAAGGACCCTCGCGATCCCTCACGGTCGATACCGGGGGGACTGCTGAGCGGCGGATGGCTCAGAGCGTCCGGCCGAGCGATGCTCGCCGCGAGCGCCGCCGCCGGGGCTGTGATATCTGCCCGCCATGAGACTTCAGCGGGAGCTCGACGAAGCGGCCACCATCGCATTGGGCGCCGGCGACATCATCCGCGAGATCTACGCCCAGGATTTCGCCGTGGCCTTCAAGAGCGAGCGCGACCCGGTGACCGCCGCCGACACGAAGGCCAACACCTTCATCGTCGACGCGCTGCGCAAGGCCTTTGGGGACGACGGCATCGTCGCCGAAGAGACCGCCGACCAGAGCGACGCCCTCAAGGGCGGTCGTGTGTGGTTCGTGGACCCTCTGGACGGCACCAAGGAGTTCATCGCCAAGAACGGCGAGTTCGCGGTCATGATCGGGTTGGCCATCGACGGCGAGGCCCAGCTCGGCGTCGTCTATCAAGTGGCCAAGGACAAGCTCTACCGAGGCGTCGTCGGCGAAGGGAGCTGGCTGAGAGCCCGCGGCGAGGAGCGCCCGCTGCATGTCAGCGACGTTGCCGACCCGGCGCGGCTGCGGCTCGTTTGCTCGCGCTCGCACCGCGCGCGCTCCATCGACATGATCGTGGAACGCCTGGGGATCACCCGCGAGAGCAAGAGCGGCTCGGTCGGGCTCAAGGTAGGCCTCATCGCCGAGCAACGCGCCGATCTCTACGTCCACCTTTCGGACCGCTCGTCCCATTGGGACGCCTGCGCACCCGAAGCGATCCTCCGGGGCGCCGGGGGGCGCTTCACGCGGCTGGACGGCACGCGGTACCGCTACGGGGGCTCCGATCTGCGCACCGACGGCGGTATCCTCGCGTGCAACGCCGCCGCCTACGACGCGGTGTTGCCGGTAGCCGAGGCGGTCGCCCGAGAGGTCGCTTTCTTGGCCTGAGGTGCTTCGATGGCGAGCCGATTCGGGCGAAGATAACCCATGCGCCACGCCCTCCTCTGGCTCGCCCTGCTGGCCCTCGGCTGCGACGACGCCGTGCCGCCCCCTGCCGCCACGCCGGAGCCGCCGCCCGAAGCCGCACCCGAGCCAGCGGAGCCACCGCCTCCCCTCGGCGTCCTCGACGCTCCCGCCGCGGGGCAGGCGACGATCGCGGTGCCGACCCTCGCCAGCGGCTGGACCTACCCGCAAGCCACCCTTGAGGCCGGCTTCGGCAAGAACGCCGAGCTCTGGCTCATCGAGCTCAAGCCGACGGGCGAAGCGGACGATGCGACGCCCTCGATACAGCTCACCTTCCACGGAGCGGAGCTGGCACCGGGCACCCACCGCGTCATGCTCGAGCGGGACGGGCTCACGCACGTCTTCACCGTCGCCCTCGGGCGCACCCAGCTTCGCGTCCTCGGTGGCGAGATCGTGCTGACGTCCGTGAACGACGACCGCATCGAGGGGAGCCTCGATCTGGAGGTCCAGCACCCGCTCCACGCTCATCCGACGCGGCTGCGGGGGCGCCTGCACGCGACCCGCGACCGCTACTACGACGCCGCCCTCGAACACGAGCGCCGCATCCGCGAGCAGCTCAAACGCCGCTGAAGACCGACCGGGATCGCTCGTTGGGGATGGCTGCGTGAGGCCGCTTCGGGCCGCCGGCTACTCGGTCCGCCGCAAGATGTGGAACCCGAGCCTCGTCTCGATGGGGCCGCGCACCTCCCCGACCTCCATGCCGAAGAGCGCCTCGTCGAGAGGCCCCGGGAGCAAGCCCCGCTCGAGGGTCCCCAGCTCGCCGCCCTGCTCCCGGTTCGCGTCGTCCTCGCTCGCCTCGGCGGCGACGGCGGCGAACTCGGCGCCTCCACGGATCCGCTCGGCGAGTCGCTGCGCGAGGGCCTCCGCCTCCTCCTTGCTCCGGGTCACCGACGAGGGTGCGCGGTCCGCACCACGGTAACGGACGAGGATGTGAGCGGCGCCTCGGCGCTCTCCAGCAACGCGCGCCGTCGTCTCCTCGTCGAGGGCGTGCTCCTCGACGTCGATCACGAGGGCTTCGGCCTGTGCTTCGTCGTCTCCCTGCGCTTCGTCGTCTCCCTGCGCTTCGTCGTCTCCCTGCGCTTCGTCGTCTCCCTGCGCTTCGTCGTCTCCCTGCGCTTCGTCGCTGGCCTCGCCCTCGGTCTGTGCTTCGCCGGTCGCCGCCGCAGAGGTTTCGGCTGAGCGCGCCTCCTCCGGCGCCTCCCCGCCGCACGCCAGCAACGAGCCGAGCACCCAGAACACCACGTAGAGGTCTCGCATCACGGGCGATTGTCACGGCCGCGCGGTCCAGGTCAACCCGGTCGGGTGGCCGGGGCTGCGAAAGGCCACGCGAAGCGTTATCGTCAGGCGCGCGTGTTCATGACGCTCTACATCGGCGCCCTCGTCTTTGGGGGAGTCCTGCTCGGATCCTCGATCCTCCTCGGGGGTCACGACGACGCGGACGTCGAAGGAGACGCCACCGGGGACCTCCACGGCGATCCCCACGCATCGGACGGCGCGCTCGACAAGGACCTACCGGCCGACGAGGCCAGCTCCGCCGACGGCGACGGCCTCGGTGTCCTCTGGGTCCTCCGTTCGCTCCGCTTCTGGACGTTCTTCTTCGCGTTCTTTGGCCTGACGGGGGTGCTGCTCGACGGCCTTGGGCTGGTCGCGAGCGAGTGGGTCTCGCTGGCCCTCTCTGGGGGGATGGGCCTGCTCATCGGCGGCGGCGCCGCCACGATCCTCCGAGCCCTCGCCCGTGACGAAACCGCCCACGCCGCCGACGAGCGCGACTACGTGGGCAAGAGCGCCTCGGTCCTCGTCCCCATCAAGAAGGGGAGCGTGGGGAAGGTACGCGTCGAGGTGAAAGGGCAGCTGGTCGACCTGCTCGCCGAAGCCGACGAGGACATCGACGCCAAGGGCGAGGTGCTGATCGTCGAAATGGAAGGTGCCCGCGCGCGGGTGGCTCGGATGGACGAAGACAGCTAAAGCGTCCGTGGACTGGTTGCGACCCGTGCTGCGTCCACGTGCCCGCAGACCACGAAGCGGCGACAAGGGGGTTTGGTGATGCGCTTTGATGAACAGGCCGTCGGTCGCGCGCCCGCCACCGCGGGCTGCGGAACCCTGACGACACCACGAACGAGGGGGAAACGATGCAAGTGAGTTACGGACAGCAGGCCTACTCTCCAACTGGGGTGGGGGCACCGGTGCCCGAGGTCGACAGTGCGGGCCTCGACGCCGAGATCCTCGGCGCCGTATTCCTGGCGCTGGGCGCCGCCGTCGCGATCCTCGTCGCGCTGGCGATCGTGCGCTCACTGCTGCGCATCGCCCGGCCCAACGTCGCGCTGATCTTCAGCGGCAAGAAATACAGGCGCCCGGACGGCACCGTGCTGCCTTATCGAGTGCTCTTGCAGGGCGAGCGGGCGTTCCGCATCCCCATCATCCAGCGCGTCGACGAGCTCGACATGCGGCTGCTGCCCGTCGACATCGTGGTGCAGAACGCCTACTCCGCCGGCAACATCCCGCTGCACATCCACGCCGTCGCCAACGTCAAGATCTACTCCGACGAGCGCTACATCGGGAACGCCATCGAGCGCTTCCTCGGTCGCGGTCCGGCGGAGGTCCAGCTCGTGGCGCAGCAGACCCTGGAGGGCGCCGTGCGCGAGGTCATCGCGACCCTGACGCCGGAGGAGGTCAACGAAGACCGCCTCGCCTTCGCCCAGAAGCTCGCCGAGGCGGCCTTCGACGACCTGCGCAAGCTCGGCCTCAAAGTGGACACGCTCAAGATCCAAACCGTCAGCGACGACACCGGCTACCTCGACTCGCTCGGGCGCCCGAGGATCGCGGCAGCCCTTCGCGACGCGGAGAACGCCGAGAACGAAGCGCAACAGCAGATCACCCAGGCGCAAGCCGAAGCACAGCGTCGCGCGGAGGTCGCGAAAGCCGAAGCCGAGACGGAAATCCTCCAGAAGCAGAACGAGCTGCGGCAGATCCGGGCCGAGCTCGACGGCGAGGCCCTGGCGGTGGAGCGCGAGGCCGACGCCGCCGCCAAGACCGCCCGCGCCGAAGCAGAAAAGGCGCTGCAGACTCTCCGCGCAGACCTGGAGAAGAAGCGCCTCGAAGCCGACGTGGTCATCCCGGCCGAGGCGCAGCGACAGGCCAAGGCGATCCTCGCGGTGGGCGAAGCCGCCCCAACCGTCGAGAACGGCTCGGCGGCGGTGCGGGTGCTCGAGCTCATGAGCGACGCATGGAAGGCGATGGGGCCGAAGGCCAAAGAGCTGTACGTGATCCAGCACCTCGAAGAGATCGTGGGCACGGTCGTCGACCAGCTCCAGGACGTCGAGGTCCAGGAGGTCAATGTGCTCGACCCCGGCGACGGTTCAGGGCTCGCGAGCTACGCCGCGACCTACCCCAAGATGGTGGCGCAGGTCATGGCCGCTCTGGCCGAGAGCACCGGCGTCGATGTGCCGGCCATCCTCAGCAACGAGGGAGGCGCGTGATGGGTGCTTTCATCGCTCTGGCCGGCGTCGTCCTCATCGGCCTGGTGGCCGTCGCGCTCGTCGCCAAGAACATGCTCTACGTCTGCCAGCCCAGCGAGCTGCTCGTCTTCAGCGGGCGCAAGCACAAACACGGCTCGCTGCTCACCCACTACCGCATCGTCAAAGGGGGACGGGCGTTGAAGTGGCCTCTCATCGAGGTGGTCGATCGCGTCGATCTGACCAACATGATCATCGAGGTCACGGTCCGGAACGCCTACTCGAAGGGCGGCATCCCCCTGACCGTCAGCGGCGTCGCCAACATCAAATTCCCGGGCGAGATGCCGCTGATCCACAACGCCCTCGAGCGCTTCCTCGGCCGTAGCCGTGAAGACATCATGCGCGTCGCTCGGGAGACCCTCGAGGGCAACCTCCGCGGCATCCTCGCAGGCCTGACCCCCGAGGAGGTCAACCGCGACAAGGAGGCCTTCGCCGCGAAGCTCACCGAAGAAGCTGGCCACGACCTCGAGAAGATCGGCCTGGTGCTCGACACGCTGAACATCCAGAACGTGAGCGACGAGGTCGGCTACCTCGATGCCATCGGGCGTATGCGTAGCGCGCACATCCGCCGCGACGCGCAGATCGCCGAAGCCCAGGCCCACGCTGACGCCGCGATGGTCAAGTGGTCGAACTACAAGCAGGGCGAGCTTGCGAAGCTC
>Ga0256832_1002834_pt1 | contig 11838 bp, 5 predicted proteins | sample 134614metaG_FD_190534 | JGI IMG/M metagenome (GOLD analysis project Ga0256832, IMG submission 190534) | Hydrothermal vent microbial communities from Lau Basin, Pacific Ocean - 134-614 | ecosystem: Environmental > Aquatic > Marine > Hydrothermal vents | place: Pacific Ocean: Lau Basin | collected... | reverse complement strand
CGTATTGCTCGTACTGGCTCCTGGCCTGGACGTAGCTGCCATCGGGCAAACGCGCTTCCTTGAGCAGGTACCGCACCTGCACGGGCTTCCCCAGCTCGAAGTCGGGATCGCTCCCGGTCCAGTACAGCGTGAAGGTGGGCGGCACCGTCCGGGCGAAGCGGACGGTGGGGTCGGCGAAGGCCTGGGGGCGCGCCACGCCGACCGTCGGCGCCAGCGTCGTGGCGGTGAAGGTCACCTGGGCGGGCGTGGGGTCCACCTGTCCCCGGTCGTCCACGGCGCGCACGAACAGGGTGTGCGGCTGGAAGAAACGCTGCAGGTCGGGGGGCAGATCGGCGTCGCCGGCGTAGCCGGAACTGTCGGCGGTGACGATGAAGACGCTGTCCGTGGCCGTGGTGAAGAACCAGGGATGCAGCGTGTCACCGGTGGCGGGATCCACCGTCAGGGTGTCGTAGACCCCGATCCCGTCGACGCCGTTGTTGGCGATCTTCCACTGGTAGCCCTTGACCTCGCCGTCGAGGTCGAACCCTGTCCAGTAGAAGTGGACGATGAAGTCGGTCTGGCGCAGGACCGGCGGCGTCCCGGTGATGCGGGTGTCGGGCAGGGCGTTCTGGACGGCGGTGCCGCCGATGTCCTGGGAGGGGCTGCACCCCTGGAAGGCGGCCGCCAGGCAGAACAGTGCCAGCCCGCCCATCGTCATGGCCATGATCGTCGTGCGACGCAAGGGCCCTCTCCTTCACGCGTTGACCGGAAGCCGGCTCATCGGGCCGGCACTTCCGGATAGATGTGACCCTGGCTGTCCACCAGGCGGATATCGTAGCGCTGCACGTACGGCTCGCCCTCGGCGAAGAAGAACGTGTACTTCAACTGGTCGAGGAGATTGTCCTGCAGGGCGGTGCAGGACTCCGAGTGATTCTCCGGGGCGCGCGTGCCGTCGTAGTACGCGTACCCGCACCGGCCGGGATCGACGTCCTCGGTCGTGGCGTCGCGCGGCACGAAGGTCGCCGTGGTGGTCCCCACCTGGCCGGTGGTGAGCTGGAAGGCCCGCTGGATCTTGTACTCGGGCCAGTCCGGATGCGCCTGGCGCAGGGACTCCAGGTAACCGTCGGGACCGTTCAGGAGGAAGAAGAACGGCAGGAAGACCCGCACCCGGAAGTGCCAGACGCCGTTGTCGTCCACCGGCTGCGGCCCGGCCAGGCGGTAGGTGACCTGCTCCAGGTCGTCGGCGCCGTTGCCGTCCGGGATGTCGTTGAACGGATCCCGGTCCGAGACGATGGAGTAGCGGCAGGAGAGCAGCCGCTCGTTCGGATCGCCGTGGGTGAGGCCCCCCGGCGCGCTGCGGGGCAGGAACAGGCGTTCTTCGTCGGCATCGTCCCCGTGCAGGCGGATCTCGTAGAGGAACATCGTGCCGCTGGCCGTCTCCAGCCCGGTCGTGCTGGACGGCTCGTCGAAGAAGACCGCCCCGGAGACGGGATCGTACCAGATGGTGGCGAAACCGGGCAGGGCCGGCAGCGGCGTCCAGTCGGGATGCCCCGGCGGCGGCGTGCCCAGCGAACAGTAGAAGGTGTCCACGGGAGCGGGCGGCTGCGGCGTGAGGATGTACTCCTCGGCCAAGGTGTCCGTACTGACCACCGCCGCGTTGATGCGGGGAGGACGGTTGCCGTGGAACAGGAAGGCGTCCGGCGTGCCGTCGCGCCGCCCGTGCTCGTCCTCGCTGCGCATGTAGAAGGTGTAGTCGAACGGGCCAACGATGAAGCTGAGGGTGTCCGAGCTGCCGACGATGGGCCGGCTCTGGTAATCGTAATCGTCCCACACGCTCTGGGCCAGCTCGCTGAAGGTGCTGGCGAAGGTGAACAGGGAGTTGGCGCCGCCCAGGTACCGGCCGGTGGCGTCGAAGCGGCCCTGGAACCGGACACCGTACCCCGGCGGTTCGGCGCCGGGAATGTCCGAAAGGCGCAGATCGCGCAGGTCGTCCCAGCCGACGGCCTTGAACACCGCCACGGACCGGTGGGGAATGGTGTCCCCCTCGGCGAAGGTGTTCGTCTCCACCGTGCCGTCGGGCCGGTAGACCCGGTAGTAGGGGTAGACCGCGGGGTCGTCCGGGTAGAAGGGGTCGGTCTCTCCCCGCAGGATCCGGGTGTCGGGATCGTGGTTCACCACGATGTGCAGGGCCTGCTCGTCGGTGTTCAACTCCACGCCGGCCACGTCGATGGTGTTCACGAGCAGGACGTGCACACCGCTGGTCAGCCGCCGGTGGAAGACGTCGAAACCGCTCTCGTCGTTGGCGAAATCCAGGCGGGAGACGTCGCCGAAGTAGGAGACTTCCTGGTTGGTGGCCGGGTCGAACCGCGTGGGGCGCCAGCAGTCCCGCACGGTGTCGTCGCAGTCGTCGTCCCCCGGCAGGCGGTACTTGAACCCGAACAGCCCGTCCACCGGCGGCACCGTGTCCCGGGCCGCCAGCATGGCCGGGGCGTAGTTGGTGATGTTGGGGGTGGAGCCGTTCCAGGTGATGGTGAACGGCCGGCCGTAGGAGACGGTGTCGTAGTCGGCGAACCGGGTCTCCTCGGTCTGCAGCGTGTCGCCGTAGAAATGCAGGAACGGGCGGCCCAGGGCGTTGGTCAGGAAGTAGAGCCGGGCCGGCGTCTTGTCGAAGTCGCCCCGGTCGTCCACCGCCACGATGTGGAACGTCTTGTCGATGCTGGTGATGGGCCCCTGGTCGATCTGGAAGTCGAAGACGGAATCGGTGCGGGTGGTCCAGTGGCCGATCTCCAGCGTCGTGATGTTCTCGGCCGGATTGAACCGGGCGTCCTCCTCGTCCTCGTCCGTATCGGGATCCTGGATGGTGCTGTCGGTCAGGGCCCAGACGAACTTCACCACCTCCCCGTCGCTGTCCGTGCCGTACCAGTAGAGGTGATAGTGATAGTACCCGCCCCCTCCCTCCTCGGGAGCGCCGGTGAGATAGGTCTCCGGGGGATGGTTGACGATGACCGTTTCGGGCTCGAAGGCCCGGCACCCGGCCAGCAAGAGCAGCAGCAGCGACAGGAGCACGGGAACCGGGTGGGTTCTACGCCATTGCATCGTGAAGTTCGCCTTTCCTGCCGGGCGTCCCGGAGAGTCGCGGTGACGGTGGACCCGGCCGCCGGCGCCGGTCGCGGCCGGCGCGTCGGTTCCGTCCTGCGTGTGGGGTCGACGCTGGATCGCCCGTGAAATATAGGGATCGCGGCCGCGAGGTGTCAACTTCGGTTGTGAGCGTCGGCGGGTGACTCGCGGACCGACCGGACAATACCAGAGGGGCGGCCCCTGGGGACCGCCCCTCCTCCAGTCGTGGCAGGGTGAATTACTTCACCAGCGCCATCTTCTGGATGGCGACCTTGCCGGCCGTCCGCGTCTCGTAGAAGTAGACGCCGGACGCCACCGAGGCGCCGTGGTCGTTGGTGCCGTCCCACACGACGGTGTGCCGACCAGCATCCTGGCTGGCATCCACGAGGGTCCGGACCAGCTCACCCTTCAGGTTGTAGATCTTGATCGAGACATGGCCGGCGCGCGGCATGGTGTACTCGATCTTGGTCGACGGGTTGAAGGGGTTCGGGTAGTTGTTGGTGGAGAAATCAAGACCAGGCGTGTCCGCACCGGTCGGGCTGCCGCTGGGCAGCTCGCTGAAGTAGATCAGGACACGCGACAGGCCCTCGGTCCGCGCCGCGTTGGGGGCGTTGGTCTTGGCCGGGTTACGCCAAGAGGAGAAGCCGATCGGGAAGAACACGACCTTGCTGCCCATGTTCTCCACGTTCAGACCGGCCGCGTACGGGTACGCGCCGGTGGCCTGCCACTCGGCGATCCGGTTGGCGCCGGTCGCCGGGTTGACGGCGTTGAACTCGTGGAAGACCGGGCAGGTGCCGTAGGCCACGAACGGGACGTCGAAGCCCACCGGGTTGCCGGCGACCGGAACGACGTCCGGCGTGTAGTCGCCGCCCAGGAAGTCCGCCACGTCCTTGGCCTGGTAGTCGGCACCGAGCCAGTTCTGCAGGAACGCCAGGCCGGCCGTGCCCTTCTGGGTCATGTCGTAGGCCAGACCGTCGCCCATGGCCAGGAAGTTCCGGCCGAGCTGCAGCCACTGGTCGATCAGGTCGATGTCGTTGGACTTGTCGCTGAACGTGTCGGCGATGGCCAGGGTCATGGCGTCCAGGTCACCCACCGAGTACAGCAGGGTGTTGTAACGCTGGAGCTGCAGCAGGGTGGCCCGGCTGCCGAGACCGTTGCTCACGCCCGAGCTGGGAGCGTTGGTGTAGTAGACGTCGTAGTCCACACCCTCGACGTAACCCAGCGCGTTCAGCGCGCCGTACCACTCGTTCTCGTTGCCGCGGTTGCCGAAGTCGTTCCAGAACAGGATCGACGGCTGGGTGCCGCTGGCATCCAGGACGGTCGGCAGACCGTGGACGGTGTACGAGCTGCTCCACTGCAGAGGCACGTAGCCGGGGTCGCCGGGGAACACGCCGAAGCCCGTCAGATCGCTGGGCAGGGTGCTCGCCTGGACGTCGCCGGACACGTTGTCCTCGGCGTAGATGTAGTAGTGGATGATGTCACCCGGGAAGAACCAGCCGCTGTCGGGCAGGTCGAACGAGAAGCGATTCTCCACGACCGAGCCGGCGCTCGTCCGGACGGTGTCGCCCAGCACGTCGCCCTCGGCCACGAAGGACGGGTCACGCACCGCGTCGAACAGCGGGTTGGTCTTGAACTTGTAGTGCATCACCGGACGGCCGTTCAGCACGGAGCCCGGGCGCACCGGGGTGACGAAGAAGGTGATCGAGTCACCCGGCACGATGGCCAGAGAGCTGCTGCCCTCGATGTCGTTGGCCATGTCGAACCGGATGGAGTTGCTGGCCAGGTTGGTCAGGTCCACGTCGCCGGAGGCCGGGAAGTTGTCCTGGGCCAGCTCCAGCTCACGCGTGCTGATGCCGGGGCCGCTGTAGGCGTACACGGCGAAGGCCACGTTGTCGAAGTACGGGGCCGGGGTGCCGTCGGAGCCGTCGAAGCCCCAGACCCAACCCAGCTCGTACACGCCGAGGGCCAACTGCACGTGCGTGGCGCCCGGATCGATCAGGTCGGTCACGTCCTGGGCGACGCGGATGTAGTCCGGGCCGCCGTAGTACACGAAGTTCCGGTCATTCCAGCCGCCCCAGGTGGCGCCGCCGTCGGTGCTCGAGCGCACGTGCCACACGTAGAACGTGCCGGGGTCGTTGGCGCTGGTCAGCGGGAAGTGCCGGTACACGTCGAACGTGTACAGGGCGCCCACGTACGGACCGTTGGCGCCGGGGGCCGGCCACTCGAGGGCGGGCGACCAGATCTCGTTGTTGATGTGCATCGACGGACCCGCGCAGCCACCCTCGGTGTTCACGATGTAGCCGTTGGGACCGTAGGTCCAGGTGGTGCCGTAGGACGGACCCGTGCAGGGAACCACCACGCCGTCGTCCAGGAAGGCGAACTGCGGGGTGATGTTCTCGTTACAGGGATCCAGGTCGGTCAGGCCGGCCCACACCTGGGCGAAGTTACCCACGTACGGCGGGAAGGCGATCTGCCAGCTGGAGTTCACCATGCCCGACTCGAAGTTGTCGTAGGTGCTCGGCAGACCGTTGTCGCCGCTCACGGACAGGTTGTCGAGCTGGCTGTGACCCATGGTCGGCCAGTAGCAGTCCTCGTCGGACCAGCCGCCGTCCGAGGTGGCCATGAAGCGCAGGTGCACCTCGTTGCCGTTGGCGTACTCGCCGGGAGCCACGGTGATGGCCTCGTTGATGGCCACGCCGACACCGTTGCCGTTCCAGTAGTTCTGGAGCGTCATGACGCCGGCCTTCTCGACCACCAGGTACAGGTAGTCGTAGCCCGGCTCGTTGTCGTAGTTCAGGATACCGGTCAGGGTGACGTTGGTCGTCAGGCCGGGATCGGCCACGGTGCCCACCCAGTCCAGGTACTCCTGGTAGCCGTTGCTGTAACCGCCGAAGTCACCCGTGCCGCAGTCGTCGGCCAGGTACTCGCCGGCCCACATGGCGTGGTTGGGGACGAAGTTCGGGTCCAGGTTGGCGCAGTTGTAGGTGTCGATGTGCCACTTGGACTCCGTGTGCGCGGTCAGATCGACGCCCACCCACCCCTCGTCGTCGGGCAGGTTGGGATTGAAGTCGTTCTGGAACTTACCATCGTTGCGGTCCGGGCCGCCGATCAGGTAGATCGTGTCGGCCTTGGCCGCCACCATGGCACCGCTGCTGGTCAGCACGCCGTCGTACCGACCATCCACGAACTTGTAGCCCTGGATCTGGTTGCCGCTGGTGGCCAGAGCCGCCCCGGCGAGCAGAAGCAGAGCCATCGAGACGAGAGTGAGTTTCCTCATACTTTCCCCCCATCGCTGAGCAAGTCAACAAATGGTGCAGGTGAAAGGGATGCCTCCTCGTTCTCCGGGAACGAGAGACACGAACGAACCGGCTCCGGTTTTTCCCTGTCACGGCGGCGGCGGGTGCCGCTGCTTCCGTGACGTCGTGACTCGCGAGAGAGTGTCAAGTTACGCATTCGGGCTTTCGCGAGTGGAACGGGTGCAACGTCACCTTGGGAAAACCGGTCGCCTCTGAGTCGCACGCGTGAGCTTACAGGAACCGCGAACCCGAGTCAATAGGATATGTGAAAAAAATGGAACCCCCGTTGCCGGGGGTTCGGGCGGTCGCGAGGGGGCATCTCCCTCATTTCCCGGGGGGTTGATCCAGGGGCGCCACCTGCGCCAGATCGGCGAACCGTGCGAACAATCCGTGAATCTCCCGCAACAGGCCGTGCCGGCGCCGCCGCAGGTCCGGGTCGTCCACGTTGACGCGCACCGCGTTGAAAAACCGGTCGATGGCGGGCCCCAGGGCGGCCAGGGAGTGGAAAATCCCTTGATAGTCCCCCTCCCGCTCCGCCGCCGCCAGGTCCGGCGCCGCAGCGGCCACCGCGGCCACCAGTTCCCGTTCCGCGGGCTCGGGCAGGTCGGCCAGCGGTTCCCCCTCCACCGTGCGCCCGCCGGCCAGCCAGCGGTCGAGACAGTCCCGCGCCGCCGCCGCGGACAGGGTCTTTCCTTCCAGGATGTTGCGGCAGCGCTTGAACCCCGTGGCCAGGAGCTGGAAGTCGGGATCCTCCCGGTAGGCCGCCAGCGCCTCTCCCCAGCGGCGGGCGTCGGCCGGGTCGGCGCCGTGCGCCGGCAGGACGGCCCGCACCACCGCCTGGTCCAGCCCCTCCTGCTGGAGCAGGCCCTCCAGGCGGGCCCGGGCGAATTCCCGCAGCGCGGCCGCGGCCGCCGCGGCCTCCTCCGGGGACACCGGGCCGCCCGCGAACGGCTCCACCGCCCGCGCCAGGGCGGCATCCAGGTCGAGCCGGACATCGTCCGCCAGCAGCATCCGCTGGACGGCCAGCATGTGGCGGCGCAGGGCGTAGGGGTCCTTGGTGCCGGAGGGGACGAACCCGGCCAGCCAGCAGCCGGCCAGGGTGTCCAGCCGGTCGGCCAGGGCGAGAACCCGCGCCGCGGGGTCGCCCGGCAGGGCGTCGCCGGCGTGCCGCGGCCGGTGGTACTCCTCCAACAGCCGGCAGACGGCGGGGTCCTCCCCCGCCTGCTCGGCGTAGCGGGCGGCGATGACCCCCTCGAGCTTGGTGAACTCCTTGCCGTCGCGGATCATCTCGGTCACCAGGTCGAACTTGCAGATGGCCGCGGCCCGGGCCAGGGCGGCCGGCAGGGGGCCGTCCCCACCGGCGCCCCGCTCCCAGAGCCAGCGCACCAGCGCTTCCACCCGGCGCACCTTGTCCAGGACCGAACCGAAACCCTCCAGCCAGGTCACGTCGGCCAGGCGGGCGGTGTGGTCGTCGGGGGTCCGCTTCCGGTCCACGTCCCAGTAGAAGAGCGCGTCGCTCAGGCGGGCCCGAAGGACCCGCTCGTTGCCGCGGATCACGTTCTCCAGGGCGGTCGTATCGCCATCGCGGACGGCCAGGAAGACCGGCAGCAGGCGGCCGTCGTCGCCGGTCACGGCGAAGTACCGCTGGTGGGACCGCATGGCGGTGACGATCACCTCCGCCGGCAGCGCGAAGAACCGTTCCTCGATGCGTCCCGCGAAGACGGTGGGGTGCTCGCAGAGGTCGACCACCTCGTCCAGCAGTCCGGCGTCCTCCCGCCACCGGCCGCCGGCCGCCACTGCGGCGGCGACGAGGTCGTCGCGGATCCGGTCGCGCCGCTGCTCCTGGTCCACCATCACGCCGTGCTCCGCCAGCAGGCCGGAATAGGCGTCGGGATCGGGCACCGGGAAGACGGCGTCGTCGGCCAGGGTGCGGTGGCCCCGCGAGAGCCGGTCGGCCGCCAGGTCACCCAGCCGCACCGGCAGGACCTCGCTGCCGTGCAGCACCACGAGCCACTGCAGGGGACGGGCGTAGAGCAGGTCGCCGTCGCCCCAGCGCATGGTCTTGGGGAACGGGATCCCCAGCAGCAGCGGCGGCAGGTGCTCGGCCAGCAGCTCCGCCAGGGAGCGGCCCTTTTCCTGCCGCCGGACCGCCAGGTACTCCGTGCCGTCCAGTTCCAGCCGGGTGCAGTCCGCCACCGCCACCCCGTTCTTGCGGGCGAAGCCCTCGGCGGCGCGGGTCGGCCCGCCGTCGTCGTCGAAGGCGATGCGCACCGGCGGCCCCTTGACGGTCACCTCGCGGTCGGGCTGCCGCTCCGCCACGCCCTCCACCCGCGCGGCCAGCCGGCGCGGCGTGGCCCACACGGTGACGGCGCCGTGGGCGAGCCCCAGCTCGTCCAGCAGGGCCGGGAGCCGCTCGGCCAGGTGGCGGCGCTCCAGGGGGAGAAAGCGGGCGGGCAGGTCGTCGCTGCCCACCTCGATCAGCAGCGGTCGCCGGTTCACCTCATGCATCGCCGCCCTCCTCGCCGCGCAGCAGGGGGAATCCCAGGGCCTCGCGGCTCTCCAGGTAGGTGGTCGCCGCCAGGCGGGCCAGGTCGCGCACCCGCTTGATGTAGCCGGTCCGCTCGGTCACCGAGATGGCGCCCCGGGCCTCCAGCAGGTTGAACAGGTGGCTGCACTTGACGACGGCGTCGTAGCCGGGATAGACCAGGCCGTCCGCCAGCAGTGCCCGCGCCTCCCGCTCACGGTCCTCGAAGTGCCGCCGGTACATCGCCACGTCGGCCTTCTCGAAGTTGAAGACGGAGAACTCCCGCTCGAACTGCCCCTGCACGTCGCCCCAGGTGAGACCGCCGCCCCACACCAGGTCCTTCACATGCTCCACGCCCTGGATGTACATGGCCAGCCGCAGCAGGCCGTAGGTCAGCTCCACCGAGACCGGCTGGAGCCGCAGCCCGCCCACCTGCTGGAAGTAGGTGAACTGCGAGATCTCCATGCCGTCGATCCAGACTTCCCAGCCCAGTCCGGCGGCGCCCAGGGTGGGCGACTCCCAGTCGTCCTCCACGAAGCGGATGTCGTGCTCGCGCGGCTCGATCCCGATGGCCCGCAGCGATTCCAGGTAGAGGGCCTGGGAGTCGGGCGGGTTGGGCTTGAGCAGCACCTGGTACTGCAGGAACTGCTGGACGCGGTTGGGGTTCTCGCCGTAGCGGCCGTCCTTGGGCCGCCGGCTCGGCTCCACGTAGGCCACCCGCCACGGCTCCGGCCCCAGGCAGCGGAGGAAGGTGGCCGGGTTGAAGGTGCCCGCCCCCACCTCGGAGTTGTACGGCTGAACCACCACGCAGCCGCGGTCGCTCCAGAAAGCCTGCAGGCGGGCGATCATCTCCTGGTAGTCCATGGACGGTCATCCTTCCTCGGGACGTTCGGGGGCGCGCGGCCCGGCCGGGGCGCGCAGCAGCGCCAGGGCGGCCGGCAGGCGGTAGCCCGGCAGGTGGCGGGCCAGCAGGTGGTGCAGCAACACCCCGGCGGCCCGCCGCCGGTCGGCATTCAGTTCGGGCGGGGGCGCCTGCGGGTCGGCCAGCCGGGCCAGGATGTCGCGGAGGCCGCCGGCGATCTCCCGCCCGCCGCCGCGGCCGGCGCAACGCCGGCAGAGGCAGCCTCCCTGCGCCACGGCGAGCACCACCGTCCCTTCGCCCGCCAGTTCCCGGCCGCACTCCAGGCAGCGGTCCAGCCGCGGTGCGGCGCCGTGGGCCGCCAGCAGCAACAGCTCGAAGCGGTAGAAGACGGCCGCCGCCGTGGCGCTGGATGATAATACCGGCAGCCAGCGCCGGCAAAGGGCGTAGACGGCGGGATCGCCGTCCTCCCCCCGCTGGCTCCGCTCCACCAGTTCCAGGGCCGCCAGGAGGTACGCGGTCTGCTCCAGCGACGCGCCGGCCAGCAGGTCCCGGACCACCTCCCCGCCCCGCAGGTACTGGAGGTCCCGCCCCTCGCGCCAGGTGTGCTCCGCCTCGATCCAGCGGCCCGGCTGCACCAGGGGCGACAGGCGCGAGCGGGGACGCCGCGCGCCGCGGGCGAGCACCCGCACCGGGCCGAGACGCTCGGTGAGCAGGGCGGCCACCACACCGCTCTCCCCGGCGGGCCAGGCGCGCAGGACCAGGGACGGCGAGACGACCATGGGCCAGGGGAGGACGCCGGCCGCCATCCCGCCCCCTCAGTGCCCCAGCATCACCGAGGCGATGCTGAGGTAGATGACCACCCCGAAGAAGTCGTTGGACGTGGAGATGAACGGACCGGTGGCCAGGGCCGGGTCGACGCCCACCCGGTGCAGCAGGAGCGGGACGGACGAACCGACCAGCGTGGCGAACAGCACCACCGCCACCAGCGAGATCGCCAGCACCGAGGCCAGGTACAGATCCCCCACGATGAGCATGGCGATGACGAACAGGTAGACCGCCACGGCGCTGCCGGTCATCAGCGTGGTCACCAGCTCCCGCAGCACGTGACGGCCCAGGTAGCGGGCGCTCACGTCGCCGGTGGCCAGACCGCGCACCACCACGTAGGCGGTCTGGTTCCCGGTGTTCCCGCCCATGGCCATCATGGAGGGGATGAAGAACGTCAGGGCCACCGTCTGCTCCAGGGAAGCCTGGAAGTGCTGCATCATGAAGATGCAGGCGATCTCCCCGGTCAGCGCCCCCAGCAGCCACGGCAGCCGCGCCCGCGCCACGCGCAGGGGAGAGGTGTCGCCCAGTTCCTCGCTCGTACCGGAGAGGCGGGAGATGTCCTCGGTCGCCTCCTCCTCCATCACGTCGAGGACGTCGTCGCCGGAGATCACACCCACCAGGCGGTCCTGTGCGTCCACCACGGGAAGGCTCACCAGGTCGTGGGTGCGGAAGAACTGCACCACCTGTTCCTGGTCCAGGTCCACCCGCACCCGCAGGGGATCGGGCTCCATCACCTCGCGCACCGGCGTGGACCACGGCTGCAGCAGCATCTCCACCAGCGGAATCTGTCCCACCAACCGCCCCGCCTCGTCCACCACGTAGATGAAGTGCAGCTCCTCCCGGTCGTCGGGATCGAGGGCCCGCACCGCCTCCACCGCCTCGCGGCAGGTGGCGGTCACCGGCACGGCGATGAACTCCTTGGCCATCAGGCCGCCGGCGGTCTCCGGACCGTACTGGAGCAGCTCCCGCACCTCGGCCCGCTCCGGCGCCTCCATGGCGTCCAGGATCTCCCGGGCCTGCGCGTCGTCGAGACCGCCGATCAGGTCGGTGGCCTCGTCCGACGGCATGTCCTCCACCATGTCGGCGATGGCCTCGATGTCCAGCAACTGCAGCAGCGCCGGCAGGTCCCGCTCGTCGATCTCCGCCAGCAGGTCGGCGGCCAGGTCGGTGGGCAACTGCTGGATGACGCGGGCCGTCTCCTCCACGTTCAGGGGACGGATGATCTCGGAGAGGTC
>Ga0256832_1002833_pt1 | contig 11839 bp, 4 predicted proteins | sample 134614metaG_FD_190534 | JGI IMG/M metagenome (GOLD analysis project Ga0256832, IMG submission 190534) | Hydrothermal vent microbial communities from Lau Basin, Pacific Ocean - 134-614 | ecosystem: Environmental > Aquatic > Marine > Hydrothermal vents | place: Pacific Ocean: Lau Basin | collected... | reverse complement strand
ACTGACAAATCTTGAGGCTTTCCTTTCCGACCGTATTCACCGAGTAAACTCGGGCTCTTTAGGCGCTTCGCGCCTGTGGTCGACCTTCGTCGACCTGATTTCCATCATGAACATGGACGGCGGAGGCTGTCCACTGGCCGCAGGCCTGGAATGGTACGACTTCAGTCGACAGTATAGGCGACCACAGCAGGCCAAAACGCGTTTTGTCAGTCAATCAACGTTTGACGTTTGACGAAATCGGCTTCCCGCGCCCACGTGGCCGCGAGGCGTTTGCCTCATTATACCGCATTTTCGGGAAATGGGTCGCGCGGGGAGTCGACTCAGGCCCGAGTCAGGGTGAAGAGGGTCAGCTCGGGCGGGCAGTTGATGCGCATGGGCACGCTGATCTCGCCCAGCCCCCGGTTCGTATACAGCCACATCCCGCCCACCTGATACAGGCCCATGTCGTATTTCCGTCCCAGATAGGGCAGCACCAGCGCGCCCTGGCCCGGAATCCGCACCTGCCCCCCGTGGGAATGCCCCGCGAGCTGCAACGCGATTCGCGCTTCGCCGCTCACCTTATCCGCCAGATCGGGCTCATGCAGGAGCAGGATGACGGGAGCGTCCGAAGGCGCTCGGGCAAGGGCGGTGGTCCGCCAATGCTACCCTCTGATACTCGTAGCGATTGTGCTCGAGGAAGGGGCGAAGTTTCCGGATCGCCCCCCTTGCCCGGTCGTTTTGTATCCTGCCTGAGGTTTGCCAACAGCGTCACCATTCCCAGGGCAGGGTGTTGGCGTAGACCCAGACCGGGGTGTAGAGAAGCTGGTTGGCGATGATGACGCCGCCCGCGCGCAGCAACGCATTCGCCCCAAGCGTGCGGGTGAGCCAGTAGGCCATGAGCAGGGACGCGGGCCAGGCCGCGATGGAGAACAGATCCCAGTCCCGTTGTCCGCCGTAGTCGGGATTCCAGGTGAAGATGAGGAAGAGAAACGCGGCCGCGGCCAGCGTCAGAAACCCCGAATAGGCGTCCCGCGGCAAGTGTCGCCAAAAGAAGATTAGCAGCAGCGCCAGGGTGAGCAGGGTGAAGGGTTGGGTCAGCCATTGTTCGTTGACGATATCCATGAGATGCCCGCGGGAGAACATGGTGTAATACTCCCACTTGCCCGAAGCCTGGAACAGGGGAACCCACCAGCGATGATCTCCCCCCCCCGGCGCTTCCGGCCCCAGAAACGCACCCAGGCCATGCCCGCCCGCGGTCATCAACGCCAGCACGCCCGCGCCCACGACCAGCGGCGCCAGCATCCACGCGGCCAACGCCCGCCAGAGGCCCACGCCCTGCCGACGCCATGCCCGCCAGACCAGGAATCCCAACGCGGGCTGCAAGAACAGGGTGGCGGGATGAAAGCCATGCGCCAGGGCCAGGGCGATGCTCGGCTCCCACAGGGAGCCTTTCCCCCGCGTCACTCGCCACCCCAGCCAGAAGAAAACCAGCATGAGCAGGCTGATGATGGTGTAATTCTCCGGATAGCCGAAGAAAAGTTGCATCGTCCCCAGCGTCGCCATCACACCGAACATCACCCATCGCTCCAGCCGGGATCGTCCCACCTCCCCGGCCAGCTTCAGCAGAACCCACACGGCCAGCGCTCCCGCCGCGCTGGAGAGTATCCAATACGCGGGCAGCGCATCCTGCCAGCCCCACAGCCGTTCGCCCAGGCGAAAGAGCTGGGCGTGGAGATAGGTGTCCAGGGGAGCCTGCCAGTTGTAGGTCAGCCGCACGTCGGGATGGGCGATGCCCTTGACCAGAATGTAAGCGTCGCCCCAGCGGGTGTGCACCGTGCGCCCCAGCCAAAACAGGGGCCACGAGGCCAGGGCGATGATCCCCTGCGTGCGGGTTCGGGAGGGGAATGGGGGGATCGTCCACCGCCCGACCTGTCCGAATCCCATCCACAGGGTGATGGCTCCCGTCGCCGCCGCCAGGATGACTTGTAGCCAGCGGGCGAGATAGGTGATGGGATAGATTCCCCACAACCACTCTTCGGGGGCCAGCCGCCCTCCGGGCCCGACCAGCTTCTGCGGATACCAGAAAAACGCCCAGGCCGCAGGGATGCACTGGACCAGCAGATGGAGTGCCAGCAGGGCCAGGGCGTAAAGGGCCAGAATGCGGACGAGGCGACGCTCGACGATAGTCATAGGGCTATTGTATCAATTCATGCGAGCGCTTTCCTAATCCGAACAAGCCGGAACCGAAAAGCTGATCTCACGCCAAGTCGCCAAGATGCTAGAGGCTGTTATGCACTTTTCCGCCCTCAAAGGTCAGGATCGCCGCATCGGAGGTTGAAATTCGCCGCAGATAACGCGGATAAAGCAGATTTCCGCGGATTTTTTCAAAAGGATGCCATCTTTTTTCCGTAACAATCCGTGTTGATCCGTCGCATCAGCCTCATCCGTGGCGAATTGAAACGCACGTCACCCACAAAATCACGCCAAATTGGCGATAAGTTCATAACAGGCTCTAGTAAACTAAACGCAATTTGAAATCAGGTGTTTTCGGCCTCGGCCACCCGGAGCTGAAGCTCCGGGCTACGAAACGACGCCGGGTGAACCCGGCTTCCCGCGGCGCGCGACATGCGCCATAGCCCCATTTATGGGGCGTCGTTTTTAGCCCGCAGTTCACCTGCGGGCGGCGGCGCGGCCAGAGAATCGCCTTTCATTGATGATCTAATGTGAACCAAAAGCCTTGGTTTCAATTTGCTTTCAGTTTGGTTACACAAAAAGCCCCCGGCGTGGGGTTGACTGCCGGGGGCTGGTGGATTGAGGGTGTCAGGAATTAGAGGATGTCGTCCAGGTCGCCGCCCTCGACGCTCATGCCGCTGTCGTCGGAGAGCAGCTCGTCCAGGTCGGCGTCGATGAGACCGCCTGCGCCCAAAGGCATGCCCAGTTCGTCGAACTCGACCACTTCGGGAGCGGGCATTTCTTCGCCCAGAAGCATGTCCAGAGCCTCGACCTCTTCCTTCTGCTCTTGCTCGGCTTCTTTCTCCAGAGCCTCGCGTCGGGCCGCGGCCTCCATGCGGGCCTTGAAGCCCGTGCCCACCGGAATCAGCTTGCCGATGATCACGTTCTCCTTGAGGCCGCGCAGATGGTCCACCGCGCCGCGCACCGCGGCGTCGGTCAGCACCCGGGTGGTCTCCTGGAAGGAAGCCGCCGCCAGGAAGCTCTCCGTGTTCAGCGAGGCCTTGGTCACGCCCATGAGCGTGTATTCATACGTGGCGGGAACGCCGCCATGGGCCACGATCTCGGCGTTGATGTTGCGCAGTCGGAAGTGATCCACCACCTCGCCCGGCAGGAAGTCGCTGTCGCCCGGGTCGGTGATGGTCACCCGGCGCAGCATCTGGCGCAGGATGATCTCGATGTATTTGTCGTGGATGCCCACGCCCTGGGAGCGGTACACCTTCTGCACTTCGTTGAGGATGTACATGGCCGTGGCCTCGCGTCCCTGGATGCGCAGCACCTCTTTCGGGTTTTTGGAGCCTTCGGTAAGCTGCTGGCCCGCATGGACATGCTGGCCCTTCTCCACCCGCAGGCGGGCGGTAGGCGAGATGGGCTTCGTCCACACTTGCGTATCCTCGCGGCGGATATAGAGGACGCCATCTTCGAAGAAGGCTTCGCCCTCTTCGCCCGCCAGGATCTCTTCGCCTTCGGCGTTGCGGGCCACGACCGTGTCCGCGCTCACCCGGTCGCCGTCGGAGATGACCAGATCATACCCCTCGGGGATCTCCACCACGTGGCGGATAAGCTGGGTGGAGGTGACGGAGACGTAGCGCTGATCCTCGTCCCAATAGACGTCGAAGACGCCGTCGATCTCAGCAATGACCGCCTCGCCGCGGGGATTGCGGGCCTCGAACAACTCCTCGACGCGGGGCAGACCCTGGGTGATGTCGCCGCCCGCGGCCACGCCGCCGGTGTGGAAGGTGCGCAGGGTGAGCTGGGTGCCGGGCTCGCCGATGGATTGGGCGGCGATGATGCCCACGGCCTCGCCCAGCTCGACGACGCCGCCCCGGGCCAGGTCTTCGCCATAGCACTTGCGGCAGATGCCGAACTCGGTCTCGCAAGTGAAGGGCGAGCGCACATACACCTTGTCGATTTCGGAACCGGCGATGGCCATCGCGGTTTCCTGGTCGATGACCTCGCCATTGGAGGCCAGCAGCGCGCCCGTCTCGGGATCGTATACATCCTCCAGCAGGGACCGTCCCTTGACGCGTTCCACGAAAGGCACGCCCGCCTGAGCCGCGTCCTCACGGGTGAGCCAGATGCCGTGGTCCGTGCCGCAGTCGTCTGCGGTGATGATCACGTCCTGGGCCACGTCCACGAGACGACGGGTGAGATACCCCGCGTCCGCGGTGCGGAGGGCGGTGTCGGCCAGACCCTTGCGGGAGCCGTGGGTGGAGAGGAAGTATTCCAGGGCGGTGAGGCCCTCGCGGAAGTTGGAGCGGATGGGCAGGGGGATGATGCGGCCCGACGGGTCGGCCATGAGGCCGCGCATGCCCGCGAGCTGGCGGATGGGCTGCACGCCGCCTTTGGTGGCGCCGGAGTGAGACATGGCTCCCAACCCCTCGCGGGGATCGAGCAGCCGTTGCACTTCCTTGGTCAGCTCATCGGTGGCGTGGGTCCACAGCTCGACGATCTTGCTGTATTTCTCGTCGTCGGTGATGAGACCGCGACGGTACTGGCGCTCCACCTTGTCCGCCTCTTCCGACGTGCGACGGACGATCTCTTCCTTGTTGGGGGGCACATGAATGTCGGAAACGGCGATGGTCATGCCGGAGCGGGTGGCGAAGTAGAAGCCAATGTTCTTGATGGTGTCCACCACCTCGGGCGTGCCCTCCGGGCCCATGCGCTGGTAGACCGTGCCCACGAAATCGTTGAGCACCTTTTTGTCCAGCAGCTTGTTGAGGAAGCGGATCTTGGGGGGCATGTAGAAGTTGAAGATGACCCGGCCCACCGTGGTGTCGATCACGCCGGTGGGGGTCTCTTCTTCGGGCAGGATGGACTTGGCCTTGAACGCGTCCATGATGTCGCGGAAGGCCGCAGGACCGATGCCGGGCAGATCGATGAGCCCCTTGCGGCCATGGTCCTGGTAGAGCTTGACGATCTGGCCGGCGTGTTCGATGCCTGCATCCAGCAGGGCCTGCGCCACCCGGTCGGGCAGGTCCAGGTCCTCGATGGTGACGTTATCCAACCAGCTCCGATAGTAGAATTTGATGGGCGCGCGCAGGTCCACATGGCCCAATTCGTAGGCCATGAGCACTTCTTCGTAATCGCCGAAGACTTTGCCCTTGCCCTTCGCGTCCTGGTCCTCCACGGTCAGGTAATAGCAGCCCATGACCATGTCCTTAGAGGGACCGACGATGGGCTCGCCCGACGCGGGCTTGAGCAGGTTCTTGGTGGAAAGCATCAGCTCCCGGGCCTCCTGCACGGCCTTGTCGGACAGGGGCACGTGCACCGCCATCTGGTCGCCGTCGAAGTCCGCGTTGAACGCGGCGCAGGCCAGAGGGTGGAGCTGGATGGCGTTATCCTCGATGAGGATGGGCTCGAACGCCTGGATGGAGAGGCGGTGCAGGGTGGGCGCGCGGTTGAGGAGGACGGGTCGGGTCTTGATGACCTCTTCCAGCACGTCCCACACGGCCGGATCCATGCGGTCCACCATGCGTTTGGCGCTCTTGATGTTGTGGGCGTAGTTGTGCTCCACCAGCTTCTGCATGACGAAGGGTTTGAACAGCTCCAGCGCCATCTTCTTGGGCAGACCGCATTGGTGCAGCTTGAGGGTGGGCCCCACGACGATGACCGAGCGGCCCGAATAGTCCACGCGCTTGCCCAGCAGGTTGCGGCGGAAGCGGCCCTGCTTGCCCTTGAGCAGGTCGCTGAGGGATTTGAGCTTGCGTTTGCCGCTGCGGCTGACCGCGTGCCCGCGGCGCCCGTTGTCAATGAGGCTGTCCACGGCCTCCTGCAACATGCGCTTCTCGTTGCGCACGATGACGCTGGGCGCGCCCAGGTCCAGCAGACGCTTGAGGCGGTTGTTGCGGTTGATGACGCGGCGATAGAGATCGTTGAGATCGCTGGTGGCGAAGCGGCCGCCGTCGAGCTGCACCATGGGGCGCAGGTCGGGCGGGATCACGGGCAGGACGGTGAGGATCATCCATTCGGGCTTGTTGCCGCTCTTGCGGAAAGCCTCGACAACGCGCAGGCGCTTGGCGGCCTTGCGCTGGCGCTGCTTGGAACGGGTGGTGCGGATCTCGGTGCGCAGCTCCTCGGCCAGTTTGTCCAGGTCCACGCGCTTGACCAGCTCGTAGATGGCCTCCGCGCCCATGCCCGCCTTGAAGATATTGCCCCAGCGGTCCTCGTAATCCCGAAATTCCGTTTCGGTGAGGAGTTCGCCCTCGCGCAGGCTCTTCAGCTCCTGCATCTGGGCTTCCATATGGACGCGAATCTTCTCTTTGCGGGCGTCGATATGTTCATAGAGGCGACCGAGCATCTCATCGGCCTCGCGGCGGTGCTCCTCCCGTTTGGCGTTGGCGTTGGCCCGCGCAGCCTCCACCGCCCGATCGCGTTCTTCCTGCAACACGGTCAGGCGATCCTTCAGGGCCTCGTTCAGGACTTCCTGATGGCTGGATTCCAGCACGACGCCCGCGGGAATCAGAGGCTCCTCGCTCCAGGGCAGCATGATGGGCTTGGACAGCTTCTTGCCCCGGTTCTCCTGGATGTAGGCCTGAAGCTCCCGGCCCACTTCGCTGACCTCCGCGGCCTTCTGCTCCAGGTCCTCCTCGGCGCGGGCGATGGCCGCAGCCTCTTCCTCATCCACGGCGGCGATGGCCTCATCCCGGGCGTTTTCCACGGCCTCGAGCTGGGCGCTGGCGTCGGACTCGACCCGGGCGAAGCGGGCCTGCATCTCCCGCTCCAGCCGCTGCAGGGTGCGGGTACGGTTGTCCTCATCCACCTTGGTGATGATGTACTGGGCGAAGTAGAGCACCCGCTCCAGGTTGCGGGGGGAGATATCCAGCAGCAACCCAAGTCGACTGGGCACGCCTTTCACGTACCAGATATGACTCACGGGCGAAACGAGCTGAATGTGGCCCATGCGTTCACGACGCACCCGCGCGGGAGCCACCTCCACGCCGCATTTTTCGCACACCACGCCCTTGTGGCGGATGCGCTTGTATTTACCGCAGTAGCACTCGTAATCTTTGGTGGGGCCAAAGATACGCTCGCAGAACAGGCCGTCCCGCTCCGGGCGCAGGGTGCGGTAGTTGATGGTTTCCGGTTTCAGAACTTCGCCGTGGGACCATTCCAGGATCTTCTCAGGCGAAGCCAGGCTGATACGGATAGCGTCAAAGTTGTTGACTTCCAAGGTAAAGACCTCCTTATATCAAAGGTGCAACGCACCTCTTGCGGAATTCATGAAGGGATGCGCCCGCCATGGTCGGACAGACGCATCGCGCCTGATTTATCGCCTGCCTCGACCGGTCATGGAGCCGGGGAGTTTGAGACTGAAGCCCAGGCTGGGCAGATCCGTCGCGTCCTCGCGGGCGAGTTGGATGCTCTCTTCGTTCTCGTTGAAGACCTCCACGTCCAGCGCCAGGGATTGCAGCTCCTTGACCAGGACCTTGAAGGATTCGGGCACGCCGGGCGGCTGGATGGGTTCGCCCTTGACGATGGCCTCGTAGGTCTTCACGCGGCCGGTGACGTCATCCGATTTGACGGTGAGCATCTCCTGCAGCATGTAGGCCACGCCGTAAGCTTCCAGCGCCCACACTTCCATCTCGCCGAAGCGCTGGCCGCCGAATTGGGCCTTGCCGCCCAAGGGCTGTTGGGTGACCAGGCTGTAGGGGCCGATGGAGCGGGCGTGGACCTTGTCTTCCACCAGGTGGTGGAGCTTGAGCATGTAGATGGTGCCCACGGTGACGTACTGCTCGAAAGGCTCGCCCGTGCGTCCGTCGTACACCTTCATCTTGCCAGTGATGGGCGTGGGCCAGCCGATGCGTTTGGAAAGGTCTTCGGCGGCCTGTTGCAGTTCCGGACCGGACAGTTCGCCCGGCTCCTCGCCATAGTGACGCATCCACTCCGCCAGAGCGACGTCGATAACGGCCTCGTCTGCGGCGGCCTTTCCGTCCAGCTTGCGGTCGTCGTCCTCATAGACCATGAGGAATTCGGGATCGTAGCCCCGCTCGCGCAGCCAGTGATGGAGCACAGAACGACGGGCGTAAATCTGGTCATAGAAGACCTGTGCGAAATCCACATCGTCATCCTCGGCCAGATAGACCTCTTCGATATAGGCCATGCGGATGTCGTCGTCATCCTCGAATTCGGCCTCGTCGCCCAGCTCCCGAGCCCAGGCCAACGCCTCTTCGGTGACGTCGTTCCAGGCTTTGTCGATGAGCCAGGCCCGGGCCAGTTCCGCCTCGATCTGGCGCTCGCTGGCGCCGTCGAACACAGGCGTCATCACCTTGAAGCCCAGGCGGTCGGCGGCCCAGCCCAGGTGGGTTTCCAGCACCTGTCCGATGTTCATGCGGGCGGGCACGCCCAGCGGGTTGAGGATGATGTCCACGGGTGTGCCATCGGGCAGGAAGGGCATGTCGGCCTCGGCTACAATGCGGGAGACCACGCCCTTGTTGCCATGACGACCCGCCATCTTGTCGCCCACGGTAAGCTTGCGACGCTGGGCCACGCTCACACGTACCATGCTCTCCACCCCCGCGGGCAGATCGCGGTTGTCGTCGCGGGTGAAAACCTTGATATCCACGACCTTGCCGCGCTCGCCATGAGGCAGGCGCAGGGAGGAGTCGCGCACCTCGCGGGCTTTTTCGCCGAAGATGGCCCGCAGCAGCTTTTCTTCGGGGGTGAGTTCGGTCTCGCCCTTGGGCGAGATCTTGCCCACCAAAATGTCGCCGGGCTTGACTTCGGCGCCGATGCGGATGATGCCATGCTCATCCAGGTTGCGCAGCGCTTCTTCGCCCACGTTGGGGATGTCGCGGGTGATTTCTTCGGGGCCCAGCTTGGTGTCGCGGGCCTCGGCTTCGTACTTTTCGATATGGATGGAGCTGTAAACGTCCTCACGCACCAGGCGCTCGGAGATGAGGATGGCGTCCTCATAGTTCCCGCCATCCCAGGCGATGAAGGCCACGGTGACGTTGCGGCCCAGGGCCAGCTCGCCCAGCTCGGTGGAGGAGCTGTCGGCCAGGACCTGGCCCGCCTCCACCACGTCGCCCTTGCGCACGATGGGCTGCTGGTTGATGCAGGTGGATTGGTTGGATCGGGAGAACTTGCGCAGTTCATACACCCGCTCGTTGCCGTCATCCTCCTGGACGACGACGCGATCCGCGGTGACGCTGGTGACCTTGCCCGGCGCCTGGGCCAGCACCACGTGGCCCGAGTCCACCGCGGCGGGGTATTCCATGCCGGTGCCCACCACCGGGGATTTGGGCTCCATCAGGGGCACGGCCTGGCGCTGCATGTTGGAGCCCATGAGCGCGCGGTTGGCGTCGTCATGCTCCAGGAAGGGGATGAGCGCGGCGGAGACGGAGACGATCTGCTGGGCGGAGACATCCATGAACTGGACGTTGCGCGGGTCTTCCAGCAGGAATTCCTGCTTGTGACGCACAGAGACGCGCTTGCGCAGGAAGCGGCCATCCTCATCCAGCGGGGTGGAGGCCTGCGCGATATGGTAGTTGTCCTCCTCGTCCGCGCTGAGATAGGAGATTTCGCTGGTGGCCACGGGCTCGATGAGCAGGGTGGGAATGGCTTCGGCGAACTCGGCCAGCTTGATGGCCAGGTCTTCGTCGATGCGGTCGCCCTTCTTGGCCAGAAGCTCGCCCGTCTCCGGGTGCTTCACATCCCGATCCAGCACATAGCCCACGCTCTGTTCGGGGTCGTTGGGGACATCATGGATGACCTTGCGGTAGGGCGTCTCGATGAAGCCAAAGTCGTTGATGCGGGCGTGGGTGGCCAGGGAGCCAATGAGGCCAATGTTGGGGCCTTCAGGCGTTTCGATGGGGCAGATGCGGCCATAGTGGGAATGGTGCACATCACGCACCTCGAAGCCCGCGCGCTCGCGGCGCAGCCCGCCTGGGCCCAGCGCGGAGAGACGGCGCTTGTTGGTCAGCTCGGACAGGGGATTCGTCTGATCCATGAACTGGCTGAGCTGGGAGCCGCCGAAGAATTCGCGCACCGAAGCCACCACCGGCCGGATATTGATGAGGGACAGGGGGCTGATCTGGTCGGCGTCGCGGGTGCTCATGCGCTCGCGCACAGTGCGCTCCATGCGCAACAGCCCCACCCGCAACTGGTTCTGCAACAGCTCGCCCACGGTCTTCACCCGGCGGTTGCCCAGATGATCGATGTCGTCCGGGTCTTCCACGCCGTTGTTGATGCGGATGATGTGACGGATGACCTCGATGATATCTTCTTTGGTGATGAGGCGGTGATCCAGGTCCACATCTACGCCCAGACGCCGGTTGAGCTTGTAGCGGCCCACTTTGCCCAGGTCATAGCGGCGAGGGTCGAAGAAAAGGCGCTGAAGATGGTTCCTGGCGTTCTCCAGAGTGGGCGGGTCCACCGGGCGCAGGCGGCGATAGAAATCGATGAGGGCTTCGTCGGGCGTGCGTTTGTTGGGGTCTTCCTTCTCGATGGTGCTGAGGATGAAGGGATGGTCGGGATTCGTGTCATCCTCGGCGAACAGGGCCATCAGCTCCTCATCCGTGCCGAACCCCAGGGCGCGTAACAGGATGGTGACCGGCAGCTTGCGCTTGCGGTCCACCTTCACCGAGATCACGTCCTTCTTGCTGGTCTCGAACTCGAGCCAGGCCCCGCGATAGGGGATGATCTTGGCGTTGCACAGACGTCGCCCGGTCTGGCGGTCTTCATCGGCCATGAAGTAAGCGCCGGGCGAGCGAATGAGCTGGCTGACGATGACGCGCTCCGCGCCGTTGTAGATGAAGGTGGCGTTTTCGGTCATCTTGGGGAAATCCCCCATGAAGACCTCCTGCTCCTGCACCTCGCCCGTCTCGCGATTCACCAGACGCACCTGCACATAGAGGGGCATGTTGTAGGTGGACTCGCGATCGCGGCATTCGGCTACGGTGAACTTGGGTTCGCCAAAGCGATAGCCCTCGAAATGGAGTTCCAGGTTTTTGTTATAGGAGATGATAGGGGAGATCTCATCAAAGAGCTCCCTCAACCCCACTTCCTGAAACCAGTTGTAAGATTTGAGCTGCACCTCGATGAGGTGGGGAAGCGGCATCACCGGCTTCAGTCGTGCAAACGACTTGCGGCGCACCATCAGGTTTGGCATACGGGTCGCGGGCATAGAGAAAGAAACTCCTTACTTGAAATAAGGGTTGGAAAGCGGTGGGGGGGAGGATTGAGGGTTTGAGGATTGAGGATTGCGGGGATTCGCGGTGCAGAGCGGTCTTCCACGCCAATGCTAATCCAAATCCTATTCCTATCCCCGCCCAGACGCGCGTAAAGCCCACCTGCAGGGGCGGGCCTTGTCAGCGCGGTCGCCGACCGACGCGGTCGGACTCTGGGAGATATGCGAATGTATTTGGTCTGACTGGGGACCCAGGGCGGTGGAAGATCAAAACAGGAAGCGAATTCGTGCGGAGATGCGGGTAAAAGATGCGGACTTTTTTCTGTTTGACGCGAACAAAAAGTTTAGCACACACCAACCCCATTGTCAAGTGCCAAACATTGAAAAATGGGCATAAAAACCCACCGCCACGCGCTCTCGCTGGCGTTTTCATGAAATTTTCATCTTCCAACATGATACACCATCTCAGGCGATTTGGCAAATGGGGCCGCAAGCGGGGCG
>Ga0256832_1002832_pt1 | contig 11843 bp, 16 predicted proteins | sample 134614metaG_FD_190534 | JGI IMG/M metagenome (GOLD analysis project Ga0256832, IMG submission 190534) | Hydrothermal vent microbial communities from Lau Basin, Pacific Ocean - 134-614 | ecosystem: Environmental > Aquatic > Marine > Hydrothermal vents | place: Pacific Ocean: Lau Basin | collected... | reverse complement strand
ATAGAGCTGCTCTATACGCTCGAATATCCGACGATTTTTCTCCTTTCGCCCGAAGAGGTGCTTATTAAACCGCCCCTCTCGGGGAAGGTCGACGCGGCGCTACTTGAAAAAGAAATTTTTGACGAATGAGATCTCTTTTTCGTTCAGGTGCATCGTATCGACGGTCCTGTTTTCGTCATCTACGATGAGAAGCGTGGAGTCTTCGAGCCTCAGGTGCGTACCGCCCCACTTCTTGAGGAGGTCGTCGAAGGCGAGGAAGACCTTCGCATTGTCGATTTTGAGCTTCTCGCCGCTCCTTTTGTCTACTATGTCGAGACCCCCCATCGTCTTGGTGATCTCGTAGGGAAAATATGCGCTGATCTTCTCTATGACGTGCCGGTCTTTCTTTTCCGGCATGTTCATGATAAATGTGCTAATGCTCAAAAAGGCGAAAATCGCCATCAGCGCCCAGACCAGTTTTTTACTGAACATTCCTATCCTTTGGAAAGAGATTTTCTATATAGTTTTTCGCCTTTTCATCCAGCAGTCTCATCCGCTCCTTCCCTTTGGGCAGCGAAGAGCGCAGACTCTTCATCTCTTTTAGAAACTCCGATATGGAGTCGGGGATGAGTCTCTCGATCGAGCGGCGCAGATATTTCGCCACCGAAGGGGAGACGCCCGATGTCGAGAAGGCGACGGTGAGGTCTCCCTTTTTGGTGTATGACGGGAAGATAAAGTCGCAGTAGTCGACGGAGTCGACGCTGTTGCACAGGGTGTGCCGTTCGCGGCACGCTTCATAGATCCTCTTTTGAAGATCCAGATCGTCCACCGCCACTATGACTATGTCGAATCCCTCTATATCGGACTCTTCGTAGGGGCGTTCGACCACTCTCAGCCCACCCGACTCTACCAGCTCTTTCGTTCGGGGGCTCAGTTGGGGGGAGACTACGGTTATGTTCTGCGTGAAGTCGAGGAGCTTCTCGAGCTTTTCGCCGGCGATACGGCCGCCGCCCACCACCAGAACAGCTCTGCCGTCGAGTTTTATGAATGCCGGAAAATAGGCCAATATCGATCCTTCTGCGTAACATTCGGAGAGTGGACAATCTTATCATACCCTCCTTGAAAAGGCGTTGATAGACGTCAAGGAAAGTGTAAAGAGGAAACCTTTATAATGGAGCAAAAAAAGCGGAACCGTTATGGAAAAAGAGTTTTTGACACTGATACAGAGAGAGTTTCCCGTATGCAGAAGGCCCTTTGCGGAGCTGGCGAAGGAGCTCGGCGGCACGGAAGAGGAGATTTTGAACCTCTACTCGAGGCTCAAAGAGGAGAAGATCATCCGCCAGACTTCGGCCATTTTCGATACGAAGAGCCTGGGCTACAGATCGTCGCTCGTAGCCTTCAAAACCGACAGGATTGAGGAGGCTGCGGCACTTGTCAACACTCATCCTGGAGTTAGTCACAACTACGAAAGGGAGAACCCCTACAACCTCTGGTTCACCATCGCGGTAGCCCCCGATTCGAAGCTGGGGCTCGAAAGGACGGTGGAGATTCTTGCCCAAAAGGCCGGATGCGAAGAGTACATCATACTTCCGACGAAAAAGATGTTCAAAATCTCGGTACAGCTTGACCTGAAGGGCGACAGGGCCAAAAAAGAGCGCCGCAAAAAAGTGGAGAGGGAGCCCATAGAGCTAAAAGATATCCACTACGAGATGATAAGGGGACTTCAAAAAGATATAGCGGCGGAAAAAGAGCCGTTCGCGCATATCGTCGACTCTCTCGGCATCGATTACGGGACTCTCTCGGATGAGGTGCAGAAGATGAAGAGGGCCGGCATAATGAGGCGGTTCGCTTCGATTCTCTACCACAGAAAAGCGGGATTTACGGCCAATGCGATGGTGGTCTGGAGGATCCCCGAGGAGCGGGCCGAAGAGATCGGCGAGAGAGTGGCGGCATACAGCGCCGTCAGCCACTGCTACCTGCGCCCGGTCTATCCGGACTGGCCCTACCCGCTCTTTTCGATGGTGCACGGCAAGAGCAGGGAGGAGGTCGAGAAGATCGTTTCGGAGATGGCGGAAGAGATCGGTGTGGACGACTACAGCTATCTATACTCGACCAGAGAGTTCAAAAAAGTTCGCATAAACTACTTTTCCGACGAGTTTGCAGAGTGGGAAAAGTGCTATAATTAGCCCATGTTCAAGCAGTACAAAGATGCGATCGAGAGTTCCAATATCGTCTCGAAAACCGATATAAACGGCATTATCACTTTCGTAAACGACGAGTTTTGCAAAATCTCAGGATATACGAGAGAGGAGCTGATAGGCCAGAACCACAACATAGTCCGCCACCCGGACGTTCCGGCCAGTAACTTCAAGCGGCTCTGGGATACGATTTTAAACAAGAAGATTTACAAGTCTACCGTCATGAACATGGCGAAAGACGGCAGCACCTTCTTCGTGAACACCACCATAATCCCCATACTCGACGAAAAGGGCGACATTGAAGAGTTCATAGCCATCAGGTACGATGTGACGAAAGAGGTGAACCTGAAGATCGCGCTCGAAAAGAAGGAGAAGGAGCTCGAGGCTCTGAACAGGACACTCGAGAAGCGCGTGGCCCTGCAGACCCGCAAGCTTTACGAGCTCAACAAGAATCTCGAAGAGAGGGTAAGGGAAGAGGTGCGCAAAAACGAGGAGAAGCAGAAGATGCTCTTCTGGCAGTCGAGGTTCGCCAGCCTGGGGCAGATGATGGCGAATATAGCGCACCAGTGGAGACAGCCGCTTACTGAGCTCACGCTGGCGCTCTTCAACATGAAGAGGGCGGCCCTTAAGAGGGACGACGGGCAGGTGGAGGAGATCTACGACGAAGCCAAAGCGATGATTCAGAACATGTCGCAGACGATAGAGGATTTCATCAACTTCTTCAGACCCGACAAGCCGAAAGAGCCCTTCGAGATCGCCAAGAGTCTGGAGGAGTCGATGCAGATACTCCACAAGAGTCTCGAAAAAGAGCATATCGAGATAGATATGTCCATAGATACGTCGCTGAAGGCGGTAGGGGTTAGCAACGAGCTCTCGCAGGTCATAATCAACCTGCTTCAAAACGCCAAAGACGCCTTCATCGAAAAGGGTATAAGTGATAGAAAGATATCCTTGATAGTCTCGAGAGAGGGGGATTTCGCGCGAATCACCGTGGCCGACAATGCCGGAGGGATAGAGGAGTCGGCACTCGAGCGGATATTCGAGCCCTATTTCACCACCAAGCATACGGCCAAGGGGACCGGTCTGGGGCTGTTCATGTCGAAGATGATCATCGAGAAGGGGTTGTCCGGCAGCATAGAGGCGAAAAACTGCGGCGACGGCGCCTGCTTCGTGATAGAGATACCGCTGGCGGAGGAGACCGCGGATGTCGTGTAGCTCGAGACTTGTAAATCTGCGCCTGCTGCTGGTGGAGGACGAAGAGACCCTCGCCAAGCTGCTCAAAGAGGCGATAGGCGACTATTTCGCCGAGTTTGCGATAGCTCATGACGGGATAGAGGGGCTGGAGGCATTCAGAAGATTGAGGCCCGATATCGTCATTACTGACATCACGATGCCCCGGATGGACGGGCTTCAACTCGCATCCGCAGTAAAGTCGGAAAACCCGGATGTGCCGGTGATAATACTCAGCGCATACAGCGACAAACAGAAGCTGCTCGGTGCGATAGATGTCGGGGTGGTAAAGTACTTCATAAAGCCCTTCGATCCGGAAGAGCTCCTGAACTATCTTTGCGAACTGGCGCTGAAGATAAAAAAGCAGAACAGGATCAAGCTGATGGAGCCGTTCGAGTACGATCTTCAGAGCGAACAGCTCTTCAAAAACGGGGTGCTGGTTCACCTTAGCAAGCGTGAGAGCAGATTTATAGCCCAGCTGCTGCACAGCCCCAACAACTACCTATCCAACGATGCGATCAAAGCCGCACTCTGGCCCGATGAAGAGGTGAGCGACGACAGGCTCAGAACCTTCATAAAGCGAGTCAGGCAGAAGAGCGACAGGGGGCTGATAGAGAATATATCGGGGCAGGGCTACCTTCTTGCCGGGGCCGGCTCAAAAAAGGGTTGACAGGGGAGTTTCCGGGTGCCTGAGCCTTTCGGTCAGCGCCAGACGATCTGAAGCGTATCTTCGAGTCTGCTCTCGTCGAAGTCGCTTTCGGGACTCTTCATGTTTGCTATATTGTTTCTGGTCTCTATGAATCTCTGAAGATAGTAGGGGCCGTTGTATCCGTATGACTTAAGTTCACGCATCATTACGTTTATATCTTCGGGCTGCAGAAGGTCCGAGTGGATTGTCGTGCGCACTTCGAACTGCGCCTGGCTCGAGACAAGAAATTCGAGTGTCTTTATGAATCCTTTGTACCTGCTCGATCCTGTCACATAGCCGAATTTTCCGTTCATGGCTTTGAAATCGAGGGCGATATAGTCGACCAGGCCCTCTTCGACAAGCTCCTCCACCCTCTCGGTGTTGAGTCCGTTCGTATCGAGTTTGATGGAGAAGCCGTACTCCCTTATTTTTCGGCAGATGGGAGCCAGCTCGTGTATCGTCGGCTCTCCTCCGCTTAGAACCACCCCGTCGAGCAGCCCTATGCGCCTTTCGAGAAAGTCGTAGAGTTCGTCTACACCGTAGTTTCCTTCTTTGGCAAATACGATATCGCTGTTGTAGCAGTACATACAGCGCATGTTGCAGCCGCAAAACCAGACTATACAGGCCAGTTTGCCGGGATAGTCGAGGTGGGTAAATGGTGTGATGTCGAAAATCTGTTTATCGCTCAACAAACTGCTTTCTCTGGCGGTGTTCGCCTCTTTTGCCGATATTGAAGCTCTCTACCGGTCTATGGTAACCCATCACCCTCGTATATACCGTACACTTTGTGCGTCTATCCCGCAGCTTTTTTAGTATCTCGTCTCTGTTGTGCATCGTATCCTCCTTCTATATGTTCGATATGAATGCCCGCGCATCCGGGCGTATAGTATTTCCGGCCATCTGAAAGAGCAGCCTCATAAACGAACCGGACAACCTCTCTTTGGCTAAAACGACGAACATTTTTTCCCCTCCTCTTCATAAGTTTGCAGCAGCTCTTCGTCGCACTTCGGGCAGAATTCGTGTTCGCCCGGTATGTAGCCGTGTTTGGGGCATACTGAAAAGAGCGGCGTTACCGTGATGTACGGAAGTTTGAAGTTCGTTATGACCCTCTTTACCAGGTTTCTACACGCCTCCGCAGAGCTTATGCGCTCCCTCATGTAGAGGTGCAGAACCGTTCCGCCGGTATATTTGCACTGAAGTTCGTCCTGCAGCTCCAGCGCTTCGAACGGATCTTCGGTCAGATCCACCGGTATCTGCGACGAGTTGGTGTAGTAGATGTTTTTGCCGCTTCCGGCCTGAATGATATCGGGGTATCTCTTTCTGTCCTCTTTGGCGAAGCGGTATGTGGTTCCCTCCGCAGGAGTAGCTTCGAGGTTGTAGAGATTTCCGGTCTCCTCCTGGTACTCCCTCATCCTGTCGCGCATGAAGTCGAGAATCTCGAGGGCCATACGTCTCCCCTCTTCATCCGCTATCGTCAGCGTGTCGTCGGAGAAGTTCCTGATCATCTCGTTCATGCCGTTTACGCCTATTGTCGAGAAGTGGTTGTTGAAACCGGGAAGATACCGTTTTGTATAGGGGAAGAGCCCCCTTTCGTAAAGCTCCTGGATGAACCTTCTCTTCTTTTCGAGTGTCGATTTAGCCAGGTCCATCAGCTCCCCGAGCCTGTTGTAGAGCCCCTTGATATCGTCTTTGTGGAGGTATCCGAGTCTGGCCATGTTTATCGTGACGACACCGATGCTGCCGGTCATTTCGGCGCTTCCGAAGAGCCCGCCGCCTCTTTTGAGGAGCTCTCGAAGATCGAGCTGAAGTCTGCAGCACATGCTTCTGACATGTCCCGGTTTGTACGCCTCTTCGTTCGGCACCAGGTTTCCGTTTTCATCCCGCTTGTACTGGCTTCCTATGAAGTTTTGGAAGTATGACGAGCCGATCTTGGCCGTGTTTTCGAAGAGAATATCGGTATTTTCGCCGTACCAGTCGAAATCTTCGGTAATGTTTACCGTGGGTATCGGGAACGTAAAGGGCTGCCCGGTGCTGTCGCCTTCGGTCATAACTTCGTAGTATGCACGGTTGATCATGTTCATCTCGGGCTGGAAGTGGCGATAGCACATCTGCTCCAGAGAGGTTATGTTCGGGTCGCGTCTTCTGGCCTCTTTCAGCAGCCGCTCATCATCCAAACCTTTCAGCAGGTGCTCCTTGGCGCGCGTGGGGAACTGCTCTTTGAGATCTTCCGGAACGGTCCAGTCGATCGTTATGTTCGTAAATGGCGACTGCCCCCATCGTGCCGGGACGTTGAGGTTGTATACGAAGCTGCGTATAGCCTTTTTGGTCTCGGTATAAGAGAGTCGATCTTTGAAGAGATAGGGCGCAAGATATGTGTCGAACGAGCTGAACGCCTGAGCGCCGGCCCACTCAGACTGCAGTATGCCCAGGAAGTTGGCCATCTGTCCGAGAGCCTCCCTGAAGTGCTTCGGAGGACGGCTCTCGACGCGCCCCCTTACGCCGTTGAACCCCTCGTCCAGAAGCACGCGAAGGCTCCACCCCGCACAGTAACCGCTCAGGCAGTCGAGGTCGTGTATATGGTAGTCGCCGTTTCTGTGGGCGTACCCCTCCTCTTTTGAGTAGATCTTGTCGAGCCAGTAGTTGGCGATGATCTTGCCGGCCGTGTTGTTTATCAGCCCCGCGTGCGAGTATCCGGTATTGGAGTTGGCGTTAATGCGCCAGTCGCTTTTTGAGATATACTCCTCTATCGTCTCGGTAGAGTTGACAAAGGTGGTGTCTTCTACCAGACCGAGTATATGCTCTCTCTGCATCTTGTGGGTGTGGCGGTAGATCATGAAGGCGCGCATCACCTCGAAGTAGCGGGCCTTGAATAGCTCCTGCTCTATCATATCCTGAATATCTTCGACCGCGGCGATGCGTCTTTGTTTCAGTCTGTCGAGTACGTTGAAAAATATCGTACTGTCGTATGTGGTGTTCTGGCTTTTGAAAGCCGCCTTGATCGCATCTTCTATTTTATAGGGGGCAAACGCCTCTTTCGTACCGTCTCTTTTCAGAATCTCTTTAAGCATCGTTAAAATCTTTTCTGTATGGTTTATGCAGGAGTTATCCCGGGTGCCTCGAAAACCCCGGGAGGTCAAGCGGCCTCGACGGGGCTTTGGAAGCACCCTTTTGACAGAACCTGTCGCGAAAAAGTGTCCGTTTCCACTTCTTCGTGACAGGTTCCGAAAGGGTGTCTGAAGCACTGGACGCTTCAAAAAATTGCTCATTTCGGTGCAAGCTAAAGGAGCAGGTACCCGGTTACGAAATCTTCGTACGCCGGACTCTGAAATTGTAAGCTTTTTTTACTTGCCGGGCGATAAAAAAAGAGCTCACAAATGTGTCACGGCATCCCGTTTTTACGGGCTTTGGTGACACATTTGTGACATCGCATTTATATTAAAATAAAAATCTCTGTTTGTTGATTGGCGTCAACCAATTTGAAAGATCTTTTTGAGTACAATCGCACTGAACTTTTTTGTATAAAGCCGCGCGGCCCCGGCCGTTTCTGAGCTTCTACAGCGGTTTGGAAACGGTCTTTGCAGGTTTTGCGCCGGTTCTCAAAGAGGGGTGCAAAACACGAAACCGTAAGATTTTGCATCTCTGCGAACATCGGAACGGGGCAGTATGGTTGAAAGGGAAAATATGGACTGGATAATGGTCTCGTTTCTGGCTTTGACTGCCGTGCTGATGGCAAAAATATTTTTAACTTTCAGATAGGAGCGGATCGTATGGAGATATCAAACTATATGAGAGAGGAGCACCGCAGCTGTGACGAGTCGTTTGCAAAGGCCGAACAGGCTGCGAGCAACGGTGACTTCGAGGAGGCTTTCAGACACTTCGAAGAGTTTATGCTCGATACCCTGAGACACTTTTCGAAAGAGGAGGAGATACTCTTCCCCGCATTCGAGAAGGCTGCCGGAACCACCGAAGGACCCACTCGGGTCATGCGCCACGAGCATACCCAGGTAAGGGGGCTTCTGGAGCAGCTCAAAGAGGCCATAGACAGTAGGGACAAAGAGAGGTTCTTTTCGGTTGCGGATACCCTTATGATACTACTGCAGCAGCACAACATGAAAGAGGAGCAGATGCTCTATGCTATGTGCGACCGGCTTCTGGATGCCGAGGCCGAAAAGCTTGTAAACGAGATGAAAGAGCATTGAGCGGTGTGGAGATTCTGGAGCTCGATGCAAGAGGGTTGAACCATCCCGAACCGCTCGAGAGGTCGGTAGAGATCTTTCGGAGGCTGGACGGCTCGAACCTCTTTCACCTGCTCATCCACCGTCTGCCGCAGCCCCTCCTTACGATAGCCGAACGGCACGGGATTCGTTTCGAGGTGTGTGAAGCCGCAGAGAACGAGTGGCACATAATTTTTTCGAAAAGTGAAGAGTTCGATCTCAAAAAGGTTATGAAAGGGTACTGCAGTGTTCAATAAAGGACTTTCGCTCGACCAGGCTCCGCCTATAGAAGTCATACTGCGGTTCTTCCTGACCACCCCTCTCTTCGGAGTCCTGGCCGCCGCAGCCGTACTCTTTGCGGATCCGGAGATGCTTCTTCAGTGGGATACGCCGGCTGTGGTCGCCGTAGTGCACCTGCTGATGCTGGGTGTGGCCGCAATGGCCATGGTCGGCGCGCTCTTTCAGATGCTGCCAGTGATCGCCGGCGCTTCGATTTCAGAGCCGCTCTATCATGCGAGGTGGATCCATCTGCTCATGGTAGTGGGTATCGTGCTGCTGTCGGCCTCTTTCTACTTCGACCGCTATATCCTGATGCACCCGGCCGTGCCGCTTCTTGTCGGAAGCCTCGGTTTCGTGATATACCTGATGCTTTCGAAACTTGTGAAAGTGGAGAACAAGACGGCTTCGGTAAAGGGTATGATGGTGTCATTGGCGAGCCTTGGCTTCGGAATCCTCTTCGCACTGCTGTTGACGGCCATCTTTATGGATTTCGATATAGGGCTCGACCCTATGGTGCTGCGCTCCGTACATATACACTTCATGCTCGTCGGCTGGATCGGGGTGCTGGTGATGGCGGTCGCTTTTCAGGTGATCGAGATGTTTTACGTCACCCCGCCCTACCCGAGGGAGGTTACCGATATTTTTCCAGCTGCCGTTTTCGTGCTGCTGATTCTCTTCTTTGCGGTCTCTTACGTTATGCCGGAAGCGGCCGCCATGATGGATATTCTTCTCGTTTTCATCTTCTTTATCTTTGCGGCGGTCACACTCAGGCGCCTCTCCCGGCGAAAACGTCCGGTAGCCGACGCTACGGTTCTAATGTGGCGTACGGCCATGATCTCTCTGGCCGCCGCATCCGTAGCGGCATTTTTGTCGAACTTCATCTATGCCGATGTCATGGTCTCTGCCGCCTCTTTGCTGTTCGGCTATTTCGTATTGAGCGTGATATTTGCGATGAGCTACAAGATAGTCCCTTTTCTCGTCTGGTTTCATCTCAACGCGAAAGGGGTAATCGAGTGCCCGATGATGGGTGATATAATACCGTCGAAAAGGGCTATGGCGCATCTGTGGCTGCACTGGGGCCTATTGGCGGCCGGAGCCGCTTTGAGCGTTACACCGTACGCATGGAAAGCGGTCGGAGCTTTTATGGCCGCGGAGTTTCTGCTCTACGGTGCAAACCTGGTTCGTGCGGCCAAGATATACCGATCTCTAAAAGATAAAGGAATCCTATGAAGTACCCTGAATTTTTCGACGAAGTCGAACCGATCGACATGTACGACCCCCTGGCCGAGACGCTCGGTGCCGCAGAAGAGGGCAGGTTCACATACAGTTACCTCGATATGGTCAAACTTGCCGGCCACTCCTGCCCGACTGTGGCCGGTGCGTGGATCATGACATCGATTGCCCTGAAAAAGCTGTACGGCGAGGAGCTTCCGGTAAGGGGCGAGATCAGAGTGGAGATGCGCGGAGCGCTGGACGAAGGTGTGGCAGGGGTCATAGGCAGCTGTATAGGCCTCATTACCGGTGCCGCAAACGAGGGCGGCTTCAAGGGTCTCGGCGGCAGGATGGCCAGGAACAACAGGCTCATATACGGCGTCGAGATGGAGGGAGAGGTCAGGTTGAGCAGGCTCGATAACGGCGTGAGCGTGGAGCTTGCCTACAACCCTTCCGTAGTTCCCGGCACCCCCGAGCAGCAGATGCTGATGCAGAAGGTTCTGCAGGGAGTCGCGGAGAGTGACGAGAAGAGACGGTTCGCCCGGCTGTGGCAGGAGCGTGTGAAGAGGATCTTATTGCAAAGAGAGCTTTGGAAAGAGATGATTACGGTTTTCTGATATAGGTCAGGTATATCCCATCTTCACTTTCGGCGGCATACACTTCGTACCCCTTCTCTTTGAACGTATCGATCAGCGGGGAGGGCAGGAAGTCGCTCTCTATCACCACCACCTCTCCGCTCCCTATCTTTTTTAACGCCTTGCCGACCTCCGCAAGAGGGTTTCTATCTTCGTCGAGAAGCCTGTTGGCATCTATCGTCTCTCTCGGGGTCTGTCCGATCCACGCAGGGGCCTCTTCGGGCTCCTCTTCCGTTTCGGCAGGAGCATTTTCAAGAGGCGGCAGGCCCACCTCTTCTCTAAGCAGGTTGACCAGATAGAAAACATCGTAACCGCCTATTTTGGCCACCTGCGTCAGTGTGGCGATTTTCGCTACGGTACGTCGCAGAATCGGATTTTTGAGCTTTTTGTATTTCGGATTCAGATTTATCAGGAACTCTTCAAGCTGCGGATACTCTTTGAGCAGATCATCGACTTTCGTTTTCGGGGTTATCTCCGCCATCCTTTTTCTCCTTTTCGCTTCTGCACGATTTTGAGCCGCAGTAGCTCTTTTTCAGAACCAGCCATACATAAAGATCTTTGAATACCAGCGCCAGCGACCAGATCCAAAGGATATCCAGTGCAAGGTTACGGGGATAGTCCAGCCCGTAGTATAATATCGGAAGTCCGATAAGTATGGGCCATTTGGCATAATAGAAAAACAGAATCCCGGTACCGTAGAGATGCCGGAGCTCGCGCAGCCACTCCTCTTTGGCGCTCACCCTCAGCCGCCCTGGAGCGCTTTTTTTACATGCTCTTCGGCCATAGAGATGTTCCACTCCGGCTCCCAAACGATCTCGACATCCACTTCGTTGACGCCGGGAATCTCCTTTACGGCATCTTTGACCCACTGAACAAGCAGCTGGTGAAGCGGGCACCCTCTGGTGGAGAGGGTCATGACAACCTTTACGTTGTTCTCTTCATCTATGATCGCATCGTAGATCAGGCCCATCTCGACGAGGTTGAACCCAACTTCCGGGTCGATCACCTTTCTAATCGCATCGAAAACCCGCTCTTTCGTTATCTTCTCACTCATGAAAACTCCTGATCAGCTCTTTTTTCCGAAATTCATCATCCATCTGACGCTCATAAACATAAAGAGTGCACCTACAGCCATGAAGGCGGCACCGCCCCTGAAGAGTTCGTCGCTTCCCAAAAGGAGACCCGCTCCTGCCATTATCATTCCGGCGGTAGAGAACCGGAACTGAAATTCGGCCTGCCTTTTCGGAACCATATCGGCAAGCATCGGAACCTTCTCTTTGCCTACAAGCGGACTGTAGCGCTCGAACCAGACAAGAAAAGGGACTATTTTGTAGAGGTGACCGTTTATCAGGAATGTGAAAAAGCCCATTACCAGAAACCAGACCGATACCGTAGCCAGGCTCTCGAG
>Ga0256832_1002831_pt1 | contig 11844 bp, 11 predicted proteins | sample 134614metaG_FD_190534 | JGI IMG/M metagenome (GOLD analysis project Ga0256832, IMG submission 190534) | Hydrothermal vent microbial communities from Lau Basin, Pacific Ocean - 134-614 | ecosystem: Environmental > Aquatic > Marine > Hydrothermal vents | place: Pacific Ocean: Lau Basin | collected... | reverse complement strand
GCAGGGTTTTATTATGGTTGTTTTTCTTTACCAATGCCTTAGGATTGGCTTTTGAAATAGGGGATATATTTTATTTTAATTATGTTTTAAAACGTAGTACGATTGAGATTTTTATGTTTGCCGGCGAACAAAACATCGGTTTGTTGACCATGCAATTTTTGAAAGATTTTTGGTGGGGATTTTTATTGTTTGCCGTTTTGATTTATTTGATTTACAAATGGTATCGCTTGTTTCCCGATCCGGTATCAAGGCAGCCTTACCGGCTTAAAACTTTTCTGTCCGGATTGATGGTTTTGTTGATTAGCCTTTATTTTTCCATAGTGGGTATTCGTGGCGGATTTACACGCGATACACGTCCTATAAACATGAACAATGCCGGTGCTTATATCCAAAAACCCATAGAAATGGCAATTGTTCTAAATACACCTTTTACCATTATTCGAACTTTGAAAAAGCAAACTTTTAAACCGGTTCATTATTTTAATGACGAAGAAGTAGCAAAAATATTCAATCCGGTTAAAAATTTCGAAGCAGACACCTTGATGTCTAAAAAAAATGTTATCATCATCATAGTTGAAAGTTTGGCACGAGAATATACCGGACTACTTAATCGTGATATTAAAGACTACAAAGGTTATACGCCGTTCTTAGATAGTTTAATGTTACAAAGTCACACTTTTACCAATGCGTATGCCAACGGACGGAAATCTATCGATGCCATGCCGTCGGTGCTGACTTCGGTGCCGTCATTGGTGCAACCTTATGTCTTATCGCCTTATGGCACTAATAAACTATTGGGTTTAGGGAAAATATTGAAACAAAAAGGCTATAAAACGGCTTTTTTTCATGGAGCGCCCAATGGGTCAATGGGGTTTGATGCGTTTATCAATTTAGCCGGCTTTGATGAATATTACGGCATGACCGAATACGGACACCCCGAAGATTTTGATGGTTATTGGGGGATCCCCGATGATAAATTTTTGCAATACATGGGCCAAACACTTGATACTTTTAAGCAACCTTTTGTTACAACGGTCTTTACTTTGTCTTCTCATCATCCGTTTAAATTGCCACAAGGTTTTGAAGGTAAATTTAAAGGCGGTCCGCTTCCCATACATAAGGTTATTCAATATATGGACTATTCTTTAGGGCATTTTTTTAAGACCGTTTCCAAAATGCCTTGGTATCAAAACACGATTTTTATTATCACCGCCGACCATTGTAACCAGACTTATTTACCGGAATACAATTCGTCTGTCGGGCGACATGCTATTCCTATTATTTTCTTTGAGCCGGGCAATTCTCAGGAAAGTGTTTTGGACAGCACATTGACCCAACAAGTAGACATTATGCCCCGATTGTTGCGCAAACTGAATTATACCGGAAAAATATTGAGTTTCGGTAATGACCCTAAAACTGACAAACACCCTTTTGTCGTCAATTATAACGGCGGCACTTGGGAATATATGCAAGATGATTATTTGCTACGATTTCGCAACGACAAAATAATAGGCTTGTTTAACTACAAAACTGACAGGCTACTCAAACAAAACTTATTAAAACAAGCACCGGTGGATACAACTTTTATGGTTAAACGACTAAAAGCTTTTATTCAACAATACAAAAACAGGTTGATTTACAACCAATTAACACCTTAGTTTTTGAGATTGTCTCATTACTTAAACACTTCCGAAAACTCAAAATAAAAGTGTAATTTTACCATAATAGTTATTCAATGAAAATGAAAACCACTTATTATTGTCAAAATTGCGGCACACAATATTCCAAATGGATGGGACAATGTGCCGCTTGTAAACAATGGAATACCATAGTGGAAGAAGTGGTGTCGAAAAAAGAAGCCAAATCGGGGGTTAAAACCACACAGAACAAACCGGTAAAATTGTCCGAAATAGATACAACCGCCGAATATCGTATCACTACACAAAACGAAGAACTGGACCGCGTGTTGGGGGGCGGTGTGGTGCCGGGCAGTGTTATTTTGTTGGGTGGTGAACCCGGGATAGGTAAATCAACCTTGATGTTGCAAGTGGCTTTGGGCTTGCCGTTTAAAACGCTATACATTTCGGGAGAAGAAAGCCCTAAACAAATCCGGATGCGTGCTGATCGCATCGGGATTGATTCCGGGCAAATGACTTTGCTGTTTGAAACTAACGTGCAAAAAATTTTGCATACTTTGTATGATGAACAACCGGAAATCATTGTCATCGATTCCATACAAACACTACACACAGACTTGATTGAATCCTCTGCAGGAAGCATTTCGCAAATACGGGAATCTGCTGCTGAAATCATCAAATATGCCAAGCAAACTAATACTCCGGTTTTTATCATCGGACATATCAATAAAGAAGGGCAGATTGCCGGTCCAAAAATTTTAGAACATATGGTAGATACCGTTTTGCAATTTGAAGGCGACCGAAACCACTTGTTTCGTATCCTCCGGGCTCAAAAAAACCGGTTTGGCGCAACCCACGAAATAGGGATATTTGAAATGTATGCCAAAGGTTTGCGTGAAGTAAAAAATCCTTCAAAACTTATGTTAACTTCACATGATACCACATTAAGCGGCACCGCTATTGCCGTGGCTATGGAAGGCGTCCGACCGATTTTGGTTGAAGTGCAGGCGCTGGTTAGTCCGGCGGTTTACGGTACGCCCCAACGCACTACCACTGGTTACGATATCAAACGTCTGCATATGATTTTGGCGGTTTTAGAAAAACGGATGGGGATCAAACTCTCCAGCAAAGATGTTTTTTTAAACATCACCGGCGGTATCCGTATTGATGATCCGGCAATAGACTTGGCAGTTGCGGCGGCTATTTTGTCTTCTAATAATGATGCGTCAATTTCTGCCCAATGGGCATTTGTCGGAGAATTGGGATTAACCGGTGAAGTCCGCCCCGTTACCCGTATAGAACAACGCCTCTCCGAAGCCGAAAAACTGGGTTTTGAACGGGTTTTTATTTCCAAGCACAATAAAATTAACCCAAAAAACTACAAGGTAGCCATCAACGGGATTGGCGAAATAAAAGATTTGGGGCATTTGGTTGAGTAAAATAAATGTATTTTTAGCATTAATTTTAGGCTCTATATCGATTTTGGCGGGTAACAAATAATACCTTAAACAATAATGCCACCCCTTCGGGGTTTCTATGATTCTGTTTTAATGGTTTTATTACAATAATTTCAGCCCTTCGGGCTTCATATATAAAGAACTCTTTAGGGGTGATATTTTTATAAACAAAACAATAATAAACACACTATTTAACCCCGAAGGGGTGATATTTTTAGAAAATTTATGGCGTTAAAAACATAAACCCCGTAAGGGTGCAATTATATAAAAATATAATAACCATGATTATATGATTCTTAAACCTAATTTATTATTACCCACACAAAATAACATTGACCCACATTTTAACTCCTTAGACTTTTCATTAAGCAATTTGCAACCTTTTAATTTGTATATTTGTAAAAGTCTAAATCATTTCAAATATGACCACAAACAAACATAAAGTAGCGGTTTTAGGGAGCGGAAGTTGGGCAACCGCCATTGTTAAAATGCTGACCGAAAATCTGGATGAAGTAGCTTGGTATGTCCGTAGTGCATATACTTTGGAACATTTTAAATTGCATCGTCACAATCCGAAATATTTGCAGCAAGTATTATTTAACCCCGAACAAATTAAAATCAGTAATGATATTAATGAAGTAGTGGCTTATGCTGACATCATTATCATTGCCATTCCATCTGCATTTGTCAAAGCGGAATTGGATAAAATTTCGGTTGATTTGAAAGGTAAAATTGTATTTTCAGCTGTTAAAGGTATCGTCCCCGAAACTTTGTTAATTTTAGGTGAACATTTAAAAAAACATCAGCATATTCCAGAAAAAAATTTAGGGGTAATTGCCGGACCTTGTCATGCCGAAGAGGTAGCTATGGAGCGCTTGTCTTACTTGACCATCGCCGCCAAGCGGAAATCCGTAGCCAAACAAATGTCCGAATTGTTAAACTCTTGGTATATCAAAACCACTTACTCAAAAGATGTATTCGGAATAGAATGGGCGGCTGTTTTAAAAAATGTGTATGCCATAGCGGCAGGTATTGCCCACGGCTTGGGTTATGGCGACAACTTTCAGGCGGTATTGATCTCCAATTCCATCAGAGAAATGAAAAAATTTATCAAAAAAAATGTCGATAAACGCAAGCGTAATATTGACAATTCCGCTTATTTGGGCGATTTATTAGTGACGGCTTATTCCATTTTTAGCCGGAACCGTACTTTTGGCAGTATGATTGGCAAAGGCTATACCGTGCGTAGCGCCATGGCAGAAATGCGAATGGTAGCCGAAGGTTATTATGCGGTTAAGTCCGCTTATAAAATCAATCTGGAACGCGGTGATAACAAAGCCAAAACCCCCATTATTGATGCGGTTTACCGGATTTTGTATCAAGAGGCCCAGCCCAAAACCGAATTTATCAAATTATCAGAAAAACTCAACTAATGCTTCAACCTTTTGACGACACTTATTTTATGCGCAAAGCTTTGCAAGAAGCCGAATTGGGACTTACCAAAGGTGAAGTGCCTGTAGGCGCCATTATTGTTTGCAACGGACAAATTATTGCCAAAGGGCATAATCAAGTGGAAACTTTGAACGACCCGACGGCACATGCCGAAATGTTAGCTTTTACGGCAGCAACCAATTTTTTGGGTAGTAAATATCTGAAAGATTGCACGCTGTATGTAACGCTGGAACCTTGCCAGATGTGTGCCGGTGCAGCTTTTTGGACACAAATTGGGCGAATAGTCTTCGGTGCTGCCGATGAACAACGCGGCTTTCAACATTGGCACTGTAAAGTTCATCCCAAAACTGACGTAACCGGCGGAGTACTGGCAACCGAAAGCGAAGCTTTGCTAAAACAATTTTTTATGCAAATGCGGCGGGGATGATCGTAACGAGAAACAAGTAAGAAGCGGCCTGTCATTTCGAAGGAGGAACGACTGAGAAATCTCTTTTGTTTGAGGAATTGATGATTTGTTTTACTTCATAGTATGTTCTGTTCATTGATGTTTATTCTCTACTTCCGACTTTACTTCTGCCGGTAATTTGATGAATTGATAATTTTTTCTCCGGTTTATAGCATATTTACTTCATCGATGTTTGTTTGCCACTTCTGACTTAATTACTGCTTCTAATTTGAGGAATTGAGGATTTGTTTCATTTCAGATTCGGTCACTGAGATTGCCGAAGTGCGGTCGCTGAGTGACCCGACGCACGTCGGGACGCAGGAGCAAAAAGTGTATCGAAATGACCGGTTTTGTTGAGCAATTCTTTTCCTTTTTGATTTTTTTTCTCCCAACATTAGTAGGGGCATGATAAAGGTCCTAAAAAATCAACTTCTTCAATTTTTTATTTCTATAAATAATCAATATCTTTCACTAAATTTGTCTTATCTTTCAAAAAAAATTCTGTCATGAAAAAACTATTTTTTTTAATGATTTTTACCGGTTTATTGGCTTGTAAATCGGCAGAAATTATACCGCAAAAAGTGGTCAAAATGGAAAACAAATTTGAATCGGGTGATTATCATATTCAAGAAAAAATGACGGTTATCCCTAACCAAACCTTATCGGTTGTCAAAAATGAATTGGGACAAAACTATTTAAAAACCTTGCCCGGACAACATATTGTGCTTAAATACACTTTTGTTCAAACGCCCCAAGAATCCGGTTTAATGGATGCAATATATACACAAAATGTCTGGTTTGAAATTAAAGATAAAGCCCTTAAAACGGTTGATTATACAAAAGAAGATTTACAAAACAATCCCATATATGTTCAGGTCTATGGTTTTCGAAACGCCAAGCTCTTTTCTGTCACCGATGCAGAAGTGCATATCAAAATTTTAGACCCACATACGGCAGAACTTTTCATAAATATCAAAGATGATAATATGCTTATTCGTCAAAAACAAATCAAACAAACCCTCAAATTTTAATTACATCATGAAGTATTTTCTAGGATTTCTCACATTGCTTGTCGGTTTAAATACACAAGCACAAAAGAAACAAGTTTATCAAATATTTAAAGCCAACGGCAAAAAAACCTCTTATAAAAAATTGCTTAAAGCCGCCCAAAAAGCTGATATGGTGTTCTTTGGCGAAGAGCATGACAATCCGGTTGCCCATTGGTTTGAATTGGAATTGACCAAAGATTTGTATAAAACCGTCGGTAAAAAGTTAGTTTTAGGTGCCGAAATGATGGAAACCGATAACCAACAACAAGTCGATGCTTATTTAAAGGATTCCATTGATTACAAAAAATTAAAAAAAACCGCCCGTTTATGGCCGAATTTTAAAACCGACTACAAAGCTTTAATGGATTTTGCCAAAAAACACGAACTGCGTTTTATAGCGACCAACGTGCCGCGACGCTATGCTTCCAAAGTCTATCACGGTGGATTTAAAGCATTAGATACATTGCCTTCTGATGAGAAAAAATGGATTGCGCCGTTACCAATTCAATACGATGCAGAACTGTCACAATACAAAAAAATGCTGGAAATGATGGGCGGACATGGTGGTGAAAATCTGCCCAAAGCCCAAGCTTTAAAAGATGCCACAATGGCTTACAATATTTTGAAAAACTATCAAAAAGGGCAATTATTTTTACATTATAACGGAAGTTACCATTCAAATTTTAAACAAGGTATTATTTGGTATTTAAAACAACAAAAACCCGATTTAAAAATTGTTACTATCGATGTTGAAACCCAAGATAATTTGAAAAAATTAAACAAAAAACATCTTAACAAAGCAGATTTTATTATAGTTGTCAATAAAGATTTTCCGCGATCTTATTAAGACTTTTAACGATCATCTTTTATAAACACACATGTCAGACAGCAATAAAATACTCATTTATACCGACGGTTCTGCACTAGCCAATCCCGGGCCGGGCGGTTACGGCATTGTGATGAAAACAGCCGATGGCAAATTGGAAAAACAATTTTCAAAAGGGTTTAAACTGACCACAAACAACCGGATGGAACTGATGGCTGTCATCGATGCATTAAAAAAAATTAAAGACAAAACTTTGCCGGTCGAAATTTATTCCGATTCAAAATATGTGGTTGACGCAATCAAGCAAGGTTGGGTGCATAAATGGAAAGCCAACCGGTTTGCCAAAGCCAAAAATCCCGACTTGTGGCATGATTTTTTAAAAACTTCAAAAGACATTAATTACCGTATTTTTTGGGTCAAAGGGCATAATGGTCATCCCGAAAATGAAATATGTGATCGCCTGGCGGTAACTGCTGCCAAAAAAGAACCGGTGCATGAAGACACCGGCTACGAACAAATGATTAAAAATCAGGATAATACTTTGTTTTAAAATTATTTTAACACCAAAACTTTTTTAGTTATGACAATTTCATCTTGTAAAGTAATTTTAATCAAATAATAACCTTTATTAAAATTAGATACATTTATTGATGTTTTCTGAGTACTGAAAACCTGACGTCCGGTAATGTCAAAGACATCAATTTGTTGCACCGCTTGAGTAGCATTGATATGCAAAATTTCATATACGGGATTAGGATATACCGATAAACGGTCTAAATCATTAGATTGTAGTGCATTAGTTTGATTTGTGTATAAAACAAATTCGTTTGACTCCGAACCGGCAACAGCAATATCATATTCACCATCACCATTAAAATCTTGAACTGTAAAAGTTGCAGCACCTTGAATGGTATCATCAACCACAACTTTAGTAAAATTTTGAGTCCCATCATTATAATAAATCACTACTTCTGAATCACTCAATAAAGCATCGGTTCCGTAACCGGTTGCGACAATATCTTTATCGCCGTCATTGTCTATATCCAACCAATGAATATATGAAGCACCAGGCAGGTTACTGTCAATAGTATGTTTAGTAAAACCGGAACCATTACCATTAACATTTTCAAACCAAGCCACTTCGTTGTCAATAAATGCTGTCGCAATGACATCATCATCGCCATCTAAATCGATATCACCGCCTTCAGCTCCGAAAGCGCCGTTAAAGTTGGAAACTACGGTGCCGCCTCTAACTAGTCCAAAGACTCCTACTTTATACCATGCTACTTCATCTCCACCATAAGATGTTATTAAAAAATCCGGAGAATTATCCAAATCAAAATCTCCTCCATGCAAATATTGTGGTGAATCAATACTGATAATGTTAAACCGGCTAAAATTGTTACTGCCGTCATTTAAATAAACAGTAGCTGTATTTTCACCACTGACCAATACACCAATATCTATGTCACCATCGGGAGTTGCCGGATCTAACAAGGTTCCGATATCAGACACGCGCACTTGTCTAGGATCATTAAGTCCGGTCGCTATTGAATGTTTTATAAAAGTGCCGTTATTGTTTTCAAACCAAGCCAATTCGGCTGTGCCGGTTGCTACAAAATCCATATCTCCATCGTTGTCAAAGTCTGCTCCATCGATAAAACGGGCACCGGTAAAGCTATTGGTTATGACAGTTTGCGTAAAATTGCCGGCGCCATCATTGATAAAATATGCCAAAGTATTATCTACTTCGCTGGCACCTAGTAAATCCAAATCGCCATCACCATCAATATCTTTTTCTAAAATACCATAGGCACCATTGGCACTGGCAATCACATGTCTTTGAAACTGAGCAGCAGCAATTCCTGCAAACAATAATAAAATAATAGTAGTTGTTGTCTTCATAATGTGAATTTTTATAAATGCTTGGGTTTTTATCAAAATAATGTGTCCAAAAATCTTTATAAATAAGATTTAAGGTCTTTTAAAAGACCGTTTCTTATGACAAATATAAAAAATATTTATCCAAACAACCGGTATTGTATGGTGATTTAAGATGTAAATGTGAAAAAATTTTACAGAAGATAAAAAATCACTATTTTTTGTAATAAAAATTAATCAAAAGACAAATGTAAAACTTGTTCATTTTGATAAAATTCAAATTTTGTCTGTTCAAATAAGGGTGGTCCAAATCTGAATTTTGGATGACCGGAAAGTGCATAAGGCTCTGCTGGCAAGCCTAACCAATTGCGGTCGAGTTTTTCGTTACTGTTTTTATCGTGAATTAAAATAATAGCGTATTCATCAAAAGGCAACTTATCAATTTTGATATGAGAAGTATGATGACATTTTATTATCATAGTCTTGTATGCCAATTTGGGGTTGGTAGGAAAGCCGGTTTTATGCTTGTAAACATAAACCAGAAGTTTGCCTTGATTTAAGGGGCTGTTCAATTCAATATTTAAGTTCCCTACAGATTGGTTGTTAAAAGCACTCAACCAAAGAAAAATCAAGCTGACAAACATATTATTGAACCGGTATTTTTTCTATTCTGCGTTGGTGTCTGCCGCCTTCAAACGGGGTGTTTAGAAAAGTTTGCACATATTCCAGTGCTTGATATTCGGATATAAAGCGGGCAGGTAAACTTAGAATATTAGCATCATTGTGCAGGCGGGCTAATTCGACCAATTCTTTACTCCAACACAAGGCTGCACGAACGCCTTGGTGTTTATTAGCCGTGATGGCAGCGCCGTTGCCACTACCGCAAAGGATGATGCCAAAATCCACATCCTTATCTTCAACACTTTTTGCAACCGGATGAATATAATCCGGATAATCAACACTATCGGTGGTGTCTGTGCCGAAATTGACAACTTTGTGTCCTTGTTTTTCTAAAAATTTTATAATGGCAAATTTGTATTGAGTTCCGGCGTGGTCATTTCCTATAGCTATTTTCATAATTATGCATTTTTATGCAAAGATATGATTTTCATCAAAAAGAAAGCCGACAAATTTGCCGGCTTTCTAAAATCAGGTTTTATTGAAACCTTATTTTTTGATAAATTTAACGGTGGAAACTTTGTCCCCGGTTTGTACTTTCATCAAATAGACGCCGTTTTGTAAGTCGGAGATATTTAAGACTACTTGTTTTTGGTTTGGTGCTTTATAACGCACTTCTTGTCCTAATAAGTTGGTGATGCTTATCGTATCAATATTTGAAGCGGCACTCACGTTTAAAACATCAGTGGCAGGATTAGGATAGAATTTGAATGCCAATTGTTGGTAGTCTTCTATGGCGGAAACATCATTATCTGTCAAATAAAATCCGCCACTACCGCCAATGTTATCATCATTATAATCCCAAGTTCTTAACCAATAATCTTGTCCTGCGGTCAAACCTGTTACAACTTTTGTATCATAAGGTGGTGTTACAAAGTGGATTGGAATAAAATCACAAGCAATAGGCGTATTGCTGGTTGCAGAACCATAAACCGCAAAACATAATGAAGACCAATCGCCTGCGGTATTGGTATGAACAATTTTAATTTCGCCGGTTGCCGGTGCGGTAAATTTATACCAAACATCGCCACCTTGGTAAGCGGCACAAGCAGGATCTCCGTTAATATGCTCGGAATTCATAGCGAAGCTGTTGCTTGCAAAGGTTAACATAAACACAGAAGCGCTTTCCGGTTGCACATTGATATCAGTAGCAAATGCGGCTTCATCATTGGGTTCAACTTTAGCTACATAAAACGGGGTAATGCCGAAGTCGTTGTTGCCATAATCCCACATTCTGATAAAATAGGTGTCACCTGCAGTCAAATTGCCTACCATATTAGGTTTGTTAATGTATGAAGAGTTTCCAATTATTCTGTTACAATAAACAGGGTCAGTTAATACAGCATTATGATAAATGGCATAACCTAAATCACCTATATCACCAATAGCTGTTCTAACGATACTGATTGCACCGGTAGTTGGTGCGGTAAATTGGTACCAAACATCACCACCATTAAAATTGGCACAAGTCGGTTCATGACCATGAGAGTTTGTAGCGCCAATATTGTTCATATAATTCATTACAATAGTAGAATTGTCTCTCGGGTCAGCCAAAGTAATGTTGCGTGGTTGGAAATCCCAATCGTTATAGGCATGTTGGAAAGAAAAGGTATAATGGTCATTTCTTGGAAATAGTGTTTCATCAATAGCATTATTGGAAGTGGCTCTGGAAGCTGTAGGATTCATTCCTGAATTATCGGGGGTTACACTGATAAAGGTGGTATTGGCTCCATCGTAATAGTTGAATCCAATTGAACCACTTAAATTAGCACCACTGTTACAGTGACCATAATAAAATTCAATTTCGTTGGAAGTTTCTTTTAATTCCAATATAAAACTCATATCATGACCGCTGTCACCATAATGAGAAATGTTTTTCCAAGAAACTTTAAAAATTCTGTTAGGTGCGGTGCCGATGGTTTCATAAGCAATATATCCATTATTTGAGGCATACAATTTTAAATCATCCCAGAAAGGGGCGATAATGTTTCTTTTGTTTGAATCTGTTGAAGCTAAATTATTTGACAAAGAAATCTGACTAGAGGTAAAGGATATGGCACCATTGACACCTACTGTACATGTAGTATATTTTTGACCACCATAATAAAAATCAAAACCGATAGGCACACCGGTTTGTTCTTGCTCGTCACCGGTTGTCCAAAGCGTAGTTGCAGAGGCACTCACATCAGGATACCCTGAATTGTTAGCTTGTGTAAGCGTGTAATAATCTACTTGAGCTTGAAGGTTCAATATCAAGCCAAATAACAAACTAAAAAAAATAGTGTTTTTCATAATAATTAATTTAGGGTTAGTATTAAATTTGGTATAAAATTAAGGTCTATTTTGATAAAAAAATCTGCTAATATATAAATGGTTGTAATTATTTTATAAATGGCATGATTTTATGCATAAGTGACGT